>Ga0315339_1000374_pt1 | contig 59740 bp, 46 predicted proteins | sample ASW17metaG_FD_204514 | JGI IMG/M metagenome (GOLD analysis project Ga0315339, IMG submission 204514) | Ammonia-oxidizing marine archaeal communities from Pacific Ocean, United States - ASW #17 | ecosystem: Environmental > Aquatic > Marine > Oceanic | place: USA: California | collected 2016-12-05 | reverse complement strand
AAAGGCTTTGCGAAGAGATTTTGGCGCTGTTGGGGGCCCTCCAAGCACCTGCGGGTCCCGGCCCGATCCCGCCGCCCGAACTCATGCCTCCCGCTCTCAGAAGCGGCGGTTTAGACACGGGCTGCTAAGAGTTCGATACTAATCTTCGACAAGGACGTCTGCAGAAAGTGATTACCGGCATCGTATGTGTTGCACGATTCGGGCCACGGTAGGGCTATGAATGTGGCATAGACATTGGCCTCATCGAAAGTAATCGCTTGGGTTCTGGCGCGCTCCGCCATCACTCCCATCATGACCAGAAAAAACAATAAGGAGAACAGTCCCCGGCGCCCGAACGAACTAAACACATTCGGGAGTCTAGCACCCCGGGGCTGATCCCCTCTACTTCACAACTTCGGAAAGGCATCAGCCACATTACATAACGTCGCCGGAAGTAGCCGCGCCCCTATAATGGTCGCCATCTAGACGTGGAGGCCCGCGTGTCCGCTCTCGCTCGACTACATTGCATTGTTCTCGCTGTTGGCTCGCTGATCGCCGCGCCACTGATGGCCGCGGAGCCGTCGGAGCGCCCCTTTTGGCGCACGGTCGTCATGGGTACGAATGGCATGGTGGCCGCCGAGCATCCGCTGGAGTGTCGCGCGGCGATCAAAGCCCTCGAAGCAGGGGGCAACGCCATTGATGCGGCGGTCGCGGCATTCTACATGACGACGGTTGTCGAGCAGCATCAAGCCGGACTCGGCGGCGATGGGTTCATCCTGGCGTACATCGCCAAAGAAGATCGCGTCATCTTCATCAACGGCACCGGGCCAGCGCCGAAGCTGGCGACGGCGGAGTTCTACCGCAAGCTTGGTAAGATTCCCGACGACGGACCGTACTCGACCGATGTGCCGGGCATGGCGGGCGGACTGGATTTGGCGCTTGAGAAGTATGGCAGCCTGCCATACCAGAAGCTGCTGGAACCCGCGATAGAGGCAGCAGGCAAAGGGCACCCACTGTCGTTTTGGGCGTCGGGATACCATCGCACGGCGATCCCAAAGCTTTCGCCGTACCCGAGTTCTGTAAAGGTCCTGCTGAAGAACGGAGGCCCCTACGAGCCGGGTGATCTGTTCGTGCAGAAGGACCTTGCGAAGACGTTCAAGACCATCGCCAAAGAGGGTGCGGAATCCTTCTACCGCGGACGGATCGCCCGGCTCTCCGCTAACTTCTACAAGAAGCAGAAGGGCCTGCTGCGCTATGAGGATTTGGCGGCCTACGAGCCCGAGGAAGCAGAGCCGATCAAGACCACCTACGCCGGTCTCGATGTGTATCAGAGCGCGCCGAACTCGCAGGGCATCGTGATGCTGATGGCGCTCAACATCCTGGAGGGATTTGATCTTCTGAAGATGGGCCACAACTCGCCCGAATACATCCACGTGATGACCGAGGCGATGAAGCTGGCATTCGTGGACCGCAATCAATACGTTGGCGACCCGCGATTCGTGAAGGATATGCCGGTGGAAGGTTTGCTCTCGAAGGCCTACGCCAAGAAGCGCAGGTCGTTGATTCGTATGGATCGGACGCTGGCGCCGCCGCCTCCTCCTGGTGATCCACGAAACAACAAAGCGGTGTTGGGAGAGCACGAGGTTAAGTACGCCACGGGCAAGGAATCCGTGGTTGACGGGCCGTACGAGAATACAGACGGCGAGACGTCGTCGTTTTCGATCGCCGACCGTTTCGGCAACCTCGTATCTGTCACTCACAGCGTGAACGGCACGTTTGGCAGCGGAATGATCGTCGAGGGTGGCGGGTATGTTCTGAACAATCGCATGCCGTACTTCAGCCTCGACGCGGACGATGTGAACTTCCTCGTTCCGGGCAAGCGCACGCGCCATACCGTGAACCCGGCCCTGGCGCTAAAGAACGGCAAGCCGTATCTGGCATGGAACACGCCGGGCGGGGATAATCAACCACAGGCGATGCTACAGGCATTTCTGAATGTCGTCGTGTTCGACATGAACGTGCAACAGGCCGTAGAAGCGCCGACGGTGACGAGCTTCGGATTCGGCGCTTCGATGTATCCGCAGCCCGTGAAGGGCACGCTTACGATGCCCCGAGTCCTGGCCGACCAAGTGGGCGACGGAGTTTCGAAACGAGGCCATCGCATTGAAGTCGTCGAGATGCAGCAACCATACAATCAACAGCCTTCCGGGGCGGGAGCAGTCAAGATGGTAATGGTCGATTCTGAGCGCGGCCTTTTGATGGGTGGCGTCAGTCCGGCGAAAGACGACTATGTGATGGGTTGGTGATTGCCCGCAGAACATCTTAGATCCGTACCTTTCATTCTTAAGTAACGAGGCACAACTTGTACGACTTAATCATTCGCAACGGAACTCTCGTCGATCCAGCTCAAGGGATCAATACTCAGAAAGACATTGCGCTCACCGGCGGACGGGTCGCCGCGGTTCTTGAACCCAATACCGAGGCCGCGGCCAAGCACACCCTCGACGTTCGCGGTCTGTACGTCGTGCCGGGACTCATCGACCTGCACGTGCACGTCTTCTCCGGCGTGACCCACTACGGTATCGACGTCGACCCGACGTGCTTGGCGAGGGGCGTCACCACGGCTCTCGATGCGGGCTCGTCGGGCGCGCTAACGTTTCCTGGCTTTCGCAAGTTCGTGATCGATGTCTCGCAGACAAGGCTCTACGCGTTACTGAATATCTCGGCGATGGGCTTGGTCAGTGGATCGGAGACGGTTCCGCCGCTGGGTGAGCTCGAAGACTTGCGGTATGTCGATGTCGAGACCGCCGTTCGGATGATCGAAGCGAATCGAGACCGCATCCTCGGCGTGAAAGTGCGACTGTCGAACTTCCTGGCCAATGATGGCAAGAACGAGTTGCCGGCGCTGTTGCGCGCGCGGGAAGCAGCGGAGGCCGTGGGGCTGCCCCTCATGGTGCACTCGCCCGTATCGAGCATTCCGACCGAACGCATTCTTGACGAGTTGCGGCCGGGCGATATCCTCACCCACTGTGTTCACGGCCATGGCGCCGGCGGCATCATGGATGACGACCTGAAGGTGCTGCCCGCGGTTCGCAAGAAGGTCGATCAAGGTCTACGGCTCGATGTCGGCCACGGGCGCGGAAGCTTTACGTTCCGGGTGGCACGCGCCGCCTTGGAACAGGGTGTCGTGCCGGGGACGATCAGCAGCGACCTGCATACGTACAACCTGCATGGGCCCGTCTTCGACCTTGTCACCACAATGGACAAGTTCCTTCACCTCGGGATGGATCTCTATGAGGTCGTCCGGCGCGTGACGAGTACGCCGGCCGAGGTTCTCGGGATGCCTGATGAGGTCGGCACGCTCAAACCGGGCGCGTTTGCCGACATCGCAGTCCTCGAAATGCAGGACGGCGAGTTCGATCTGACGGACACCTTCGGAATCACCGAGACGGGCCACATCCACTTGGAGCCCCGGTATATTTTCCGAGGCGGACAACAAGTGGGAGTACTTCCGAGGCCCGAGTCCTCGGGTGATTATTTCGAGCCGGTCAAAATTCCGGTCTCGACTGAATCCTGACGCCAAGAGAGTGCCGAGTGGCGCGGGGCGGGCTACATCTTCATCGCGAGATCAACCAGAGCTCGTACGCCGAAACCGCTCGGTCCCGAGGGTAGATCAGGCGCGTCTTTATCCTGCCAGGCACTGCCGGCAATATCGAGATGGACCCACGGTAGCGGATCGGCGAACTGCTTGAGGAACATCGCCGCCGTGATCGATCCTCCCCAGCGCGAGCCTATGTTGGGCAGGTCGGCGATGGGACTCTTCAGGTCGTCCATATACTCATCATCCATCGGCATCGGCCAAAGTTTTTCGCCAACAGCGGCGGCCGAGGCGAGAAGCTTTGTCTGCCAGTTGTCGTTGTTGCTGAAAGCGCCCGAGCGCAGGTGGCCCAAGGCCACGACGATCGACCCCGTTAGCGTGGCGGCATCCACCAGGTGAGTACAACCGAGCTGCTGTGCGTAGGTGAGCGCGTCGGCGAGGATCAAGCGGCCTTCGGCGTCGGTGTTGAGAACCTCGACGGTCTTGCCCGACAGGGACGTCACGATGTCTCCAGGACGTTGCGCCTTCGCGCTTGGCATGTTTTCTACGGAGGGCACGATGGCTGTGACCGCCACGTTTGGCTTGAGCGCCGCCAGCGCGCGAATCGCGCCGAGCATCGCCGCGCCGCCCGCCATGTCGTACTTCATTTCGTGCATGTCTTTGGAAGGCTTGATCGAGATGCCGCCGGTATCAAAGGTCACGGCCTTGCCGACGAGCCCAAGGTGTTGTTCGGATGCAGCATTCTCTGGCCGATAGCGCACGATCATCAGCGCCGGCGGCTGGTCGCTTCCTTGCGAGACCCCAAGCAGCGTCTTCATCTTGAGGGCTTCGAGTTGCGGCTGCCGAAGTACCTCAATCTCAAGTCCTGCCTCGCCCGCCATCGTGGTCGCGCGGGCGGCTAGCTCAGTTGGGGTCAACACGTTGCCAGGATCGTTGACGAGACCGCGTGAAAAGTTCTGAGATTCTCCAATGGCTCTGCCGCGGGCGAGACCGGCTTCGGCGCCTTCCTGCGTGCAGAGCAGGATGCCGGCGATCGCTTTGTTATCGACATCGATCGTTTTGTAAGTGTCTACTGCATAGTCAGCAAGCACTGCACCTTCAATGAGAACTTGGACCTCGGATTCCACGGATTCCCGGCCTGGGACTTCGATCGCGATGGTCGGCTTAGCGGCGGACCGCAGGGCGCGAATGGCAGCGCCGCCGACCCGTCGCAGGCGTGGGAGGGTGCATTCCGTCGCCTTGCCGCCACCGACGAGCAGGAGTCGTCCGGCCCGAAATCCGGTCGGGCGATGAATCAAGGCTGTGTTGAGAAACTTGCCGGCAAACTCCTTTCTCTTATAGAGTTCAGGGATGAGTCCGTCGGTGAGCTCGGCGAATCGATCGCCGGGGCGGTCGCCCTGCTCGTCCTCAAACAGAATGAGGACGGCCGCGTCGGCTTCTACGGCCTCAATCGCTGTCTTGGTTAGGTCAAAGGTCATCGAAACCATTATGGCGGGTTCGCGAGAACGCCGAGTATCAGGCCTTCGAGCGGCAACTTGTCGTGTCGCGCGTGTAATCTACCCATATGCATCGTCGTTCGTTTCTGCTCTCAAGTGTTGGGCTCGGTGTGGCCGGGCCGTCTCTTCTGCTCCGACCCGCAATGGCCGGCCCGCCGTCGGCCCCGAAAAAGATCGCCGCGATCGTCACCGAGTACCGCAACAACTCTCACGCCGATGTGGTCGTCGGCAAGTATCTCGATGGATACCGGCAGAACGGCTGCGCACCGAAGCCACGATCCAAGATTGTCTCGCTCTACACGGCCCAAGTGCCAAAGAACGACATGAGCCGAGCGAAAGCGAAGGAGCACAATGTCACGATCTATCGAACGATCTGGGAAGCACTCACACTCGGGACCAACAAACTTGCGGTCGACGGCGTTCTGCTGATCGGTGAGCACGGCAATTATCCGTTGAATGACAAGGGGCAGAAGCTCTATCCGCGTTTCGAATTGTTTCTTGAAATCGCTGACGCCTTCCGGCGGACGAACCAATCCGTGCCGATGTTCAGCGACAAGCATCTTTCCTACAGTTGGATCAGAGCGAAGCGCATGGTCGAGATCTCGCGGGAGTTGGACTTCCCGTTCATGGCGGGCTCGTCGGTGCCTGTGACGCATCGTTCACCGGACTGGGATCTAGAGTGGGACACCCCGCTCGACAAGGCGGGCGCCGTTGCCTACGGTGGGAAGGAGGCCTACGCCTACCACATGATGGAGGGCATGCAGTCGGTGGTCGAACGGCGACGTGGCGGAGAAAGCGGTGTCGCCTGGACCGAGTGCCTGGAGAACGAGGCGGTTTGGAGCTACCTCGACCGCACCCCGTGGGCGAAGAAGATCTTTGACGCCTGTCTAACGGTGAGCAAGACGCGCAAACCGGGGCAAGCGCGTGAACTGGTGAAGGAGCCGACCGCGTACCTGTTCGGCTATCGCGACGGGCTCGAAGCGGCGACGTTCATGATGAACGGACTCGTCAACGATTTCAACGTAGGCGTCCTGCCGAAGGGAGCGAGCGAGGCGAAACCCGTACTCATGTGGCTCGAGAACGGCAAGCCCTACGGACACTTTGCTTGCCTGGTCCAAATGATTGAGAAGATGTACGAAAGTGGTGAGCCTACGTATCCGGTGGAGCGGACGTTACTTGTAAGCGGTATGCTCGACTTCGCGTTGGAGTCTCGCTTCCAGGGCTACAGGCGTTTACAGACCGCGGAACTTGACGTGAAGTACAAAGCCAGCCGAGAGTCGCACTATTGCAAGGGCGACCCGGTCTGGGCTTAGCAGCCCGTGGTGAAAGTCACGCGGGCCGCTAGCAAGTACAGTGAATTCGAAAGGTTAGTGATTGAAGATGAAGCGTAGAGCATTCTTGTTGTCGAGCATGGCCGCGGGCGCCACCGCGATGGGCCCACGATTCTTGGCGGCGCACGTCCCGCCTCCCAAGAATGTCGCGGCGATCATGACCGTCTATCGGCCGAATTCGCACTCGGACGTTCTTGTTGGCAAGTACCTCGAAGGCTGGCTGCAAGACGGTAAATCGCCGGGGCCACGCTCGAAGCTGGTGTCGATGTACACAGCGCAGGTCCCCGACAACGACATGAGCCGCGGGATGTCGAAGAAGCACAACGTCCCGATCTACCGCACGATCTACGAAGCGCTGACGCTGGGAACCGACGAACTCGCCGTGGACGGCGTGCTGTTGATCGGCGAGCATGGCGACTACCCGATGAACGACAAAGCGCAGAAGCTGTATCCGCGCTTCGAGCTATTCCTCGAGATCACCGACGTATTCCGGCAAGTGGGCAAGACCGCGCCGGTCTTCAACGACAAACATCTTTCCTATAGCTGGATCAAGGCCAAGCGGATGGTCGATATCTCAAAGGAAATGGGCTTCCCGATGATGGCCGGGTCGTCGGTGCCGGTGAGCCATCGCAAACCGTCGATCGACTTCCCTTGGGGCGCGAAGGCGGAGAAGGCGGTCGCGATCAGCTTCAGCGGTTTGGATATCTACGGATTCCACCTGTTGGAGTCGTTGCAATGTATGGTCGAACGGCGGCGCGGCGGCGAGACCGGCGTCAAGGCGGTCCAGTGTTTGCAGAATCAGGCTGTGTGGGACTTCCTCAACAACACGCCGTGGGCGAAGCGGCTCTTCGATCACGCGATTGCGCACAGCGAGACGCGCAGTGAAGGTGATTTGCGCCAGAACGTGAAGGAGCCGGCCGTCTTCCTGGTGGACTACAACGATGGCCTGCAAGCGGCCGCATTCCTGCTGACGGGCGGCGTGCGCGACTTCACCGTAGCGATCGATATCGAAGGACGCAGTGAGCCGGTATCGACCTTGATGTGGCTGCAAGATGGCAAGCCGCATCGCCACTTTGCGTGCCTGACGATGAACATTGAGAAGATGTTCGAGTCTGGTGTCGCCACCTATCCGGTCGAGAGGACCTTGCTGACGAGCGGCACACTCGACTTCGCACTCGAATCGCGATTCCAGGGCTACAAGAAGCTGGAGACGCCCGAGTTGAACGTCCGCTACCTGGTACCCAAGAAGTCGAACTTCTGCGCTGGGCCGCCGAAGATCGATCCGCCGGTGAGCGAGTAAGGGTCGTCACTGATCTGATGGCTGGTTCCGAGCCCAAGAAGCTTGCCGCGATCACAACCGTTCTGTGGCGAGGTGCGTCCCATGCGCGGACGATTCTGAGCCGCTACTTCCTTGGCTACAACCTCAACGGCCAGCCCCCGTGGCCACGCTCGCACATCGCGTCCGTCTTCACTCATCAGACGGGCGAGCGCGACATCAGCCGCGAATGGGAGCAGCGATTCCGTGTGCCCGTCTTTCGCACCGCGCATGAGGCGCTGACGCTGGGTGGCAATGACTTGGCCGTCGACGGTGTCCTACTGATCGGCGAACACGGCAACTACCCAATCAACGACAAGGGACAGAAGCTCTATCCTCGCTTCGAGTTATTCCTCGAGATCGCCGATACATTTCGCCGGACGGGCAAGTCCGTGCCGGTTTTTAACGATAAGCACCTCTCCTTCAGTTGGATCAATGCGAAGCGAATGTACGACACTTCGCGGGAGTTGGGCTTTCCGATGATGGCCGGGTCGTCGGTGCCGATCGGGTATCGTGACCCGGATTGGGACCTTCCGTTGGGCACACCGCTTAGCAAGGCCGCCGCCGTGGCGTTCGGCGGTAAGGAACCCTACGGCTATCACATGCTTGAAGCGATGCAGTCAGTCGTCGAGCGGCGCAAGGGCGGGGAATCGGGCGTTGCCTGGACGCAGTGTCTTGAGAACGAAGCCGTCTGGAATTATCTCGACAGCACCCCGTGGGCGCGCAAACTATTTGACGCGGCGTTGTCACGGGCGAAGCGTCGGGAGCCCGGTGAGCCCAGGAATCTCGTCAAAGAGCCGACAGCCTATCTTTTCGGGTATTGGGACGGCCTCGAAGTAGCGACGTTCGTGATGAACGGACTGATGCGCGACTTTACGGTATCGGTGCTCCCGGAGGGCGCGAACGAACCTCTTTCGACGCTGATGTGGCTTGAGTACGAGCAGCCGGTGCGTCACTTTGCCTGCCTGGTGCGAAAGCTGGAGCCGTTCTTCGAAACAGGGACTCCCACCTATCCTGTCGAGCGAACGTTGCTCGTAAGCGGCATGCTCGATTTCGCCTTGAAATCGCTAATCCAGGGTTATCGGCGCTTGGAGACGCCCGAACTTCGAGTAGGATATAGGGCACCGCGCGAATCGCAGTTCTGCCGCGGCACTCCGCCCTGGGCCTAACACATCAGCCTCAACCGTGCACTTTCCAATCCAGAGGAAATAGCCTAAGAACCGCTTCCCATGCTGCATCCCCACACGACTCTTCAGTACGTCAACGACGGCGTCGGCTACGGCATATTCGCCACTACGTTCATCCCGCAGCCCCCCCCAGTGAATGGAGTTTAGGAGGCCTCGCTCTGCTGGATGCGAACAACTGGGAATTGCGTATGACCTGCTCCGACGAATACTAGGTCCGGCTTGGATACCCAACTGACACGTCGCAGTCGACGGGCGTGATAGGATTCTTTACCATCCAGGCCTAACTCACCAAAGCGAATCGTCGCGATCACAACCGTCATCTGGGAGGGACGCGCCTCACGCGCTCGGACCATCATCGGCAAGTATCTGTTCGGGTTCAACAGAAACGGCAGACCGCCGCATCCGCGGTCCGAGATCATTTCCATCTTCACCCACCAAACACCCGAGAACGGCATCAGCCGCGATTGGGGCCGGGATGTGAATATCCCCGTGTTTCGCACGATTCACGAGGCCCTAACGCTGGGCACTGACAAGCTTGCAGTCGATGGCGTTTTGCTCATCGCCGAGCACGGTGACTACCCGTTCAACGACAAAGAGCAGAAGATGTATCCCCGCTTCGAACTATTCCTTGAGATCGTCGACACGTTTCGCCGAACCGGGCAGTCGGTCCCCGTATTCAACGACAAACACCTGTCGTTCACGTGGACCAACGCGAAGCGGATGTACGACATCTCGAAGGAAGTCCACTTCCCGTTCATGGCTGGCTCGTCGGTAACGGTGAACTACCGCGAGTCCGACGTTGAGTTCCCCTGGGGCGGGAGGGCGACGCATGGCGTGGTGGTCAGGCCGGGGCCGATCGACTCCTACGGGTTTCACATGCTCGAAACCGTGCAGTCTCTGATCGAGCGCCGCGCGGGCGGCGAGAAAGGCGTGGAGGCTGTGCAATGCCTGAAGGGCGATGCGATCTGGCAATTTCTCGACAGCACGCCTTGGGCCAAGAAGCTTTTCGAGTCCGGCAAGGCGACCTACCCCGTCGAGCGCACCCTTCTGGTGAGCGGTATCCTCGATGCTGTGCTGGAGTCGCGCGTCCAAGGGCACAAGCCTCTCGAAACGCCCCATCTCGGCGTCAAATACCAAGTGCCCAACCAGTCGTTCCACTGCACGGGCGGCGAGCCCTGGCGAGGCTAGCCAGGTTCTCTCACCACAGGGCGGCCTTGTGAGGTGCTTCCACCGGCAGGTGGGGAGAAATGCAGGCTAGGATAAGTGACGGTAGTTGATCGAGGGAGCGCCGCATGAGAGTCCTTACGTTGTTTGTGCTGAGTGCGGTGGTGTTGGCCGCACAGGCGAAAAAGCCGCTGATCGCAATCGCGGGGGTCAGCCATGAATCGAATTCGTTCAACGTTCTGAACACGAAGCTCGAGGACTTCAACTACAACCCCGAGCAGTCACAGAAAGAATTCATCGACTACTACGCAAAGGCTGACACCACCATCAGCGGCTACATTGATGGGGCGCAGCGATTCGGGCTTGGCCTCTACCCGACGACCGCTGTGAGGGCGCAACCGAAGGGGCCCGTAACAGACAAGGCTTTCGACTTCCTCACGGCGAAGATTATCGAGCAGCTAAAGGCGGCTCCCAAGCTCGACGGCATTTTCCTGGCCTTGCACGGCGCGATGGTCGTCGAAAGTTATCCAAGCGGCGATCTGGAGCTGACGAAACACGTCCGCGAAGCGATGGGCCCCGACATCCCGATTATCGTCACCCACGACTTTCACGCCAATGTTGATCCGGACATGGCGAAGTACTGCAACACGCTCATTACTTACAAAGAGAACCCGCACCTCGACACCAAACAACGCGGCATTCAGGCGGCGCGCATCATGTCGCGCATCGCGAAGGGCGAAGTGAACCCCACGATGGTGATCGTCAAGCCGCCGATGATGTACAACATCGTCTACCAGTACACATCGATTGAGCCGTTGGCGCCGATCGTCCGCGAAAGCCGGCATCTGGAAGAGAACGAGAAGATCCTCGCCGTGAGCGTCCCGGGCGGATATCAGTATGCGGATGTCCCGTGGATGGGGCCCAGCGTCATCGTCGCGACCGACAACGATCCTGAGCTGGCGAAGAGGGAAGCACAGCGCCTGAGTGACATGCTGTGGGACACGCGCGACAAGTTGGAATTGAAGGTGCCCACCCCCGCCGAGGCCGTCAAGGCCGCGATGGAAGGTGGAAAGTATCCCGCCGTGTTGATCGATATGGGCGACAACATCGGCGGCGGTACGCCCGGCGACAGCACGTTTATCCTTGATGAGCTAATCAAACAGAAAGCCGAGGGTTGGGTGGTCGTGATCGCCGACCCGGAAGCAACGAAGAAAGCGTTCGCGGCCGGTGTCGGTGGGGCATTCGACATGGCGATCGGCGGCAAGACCGACCACATGCATGGCAAGCCGGTACGCGTTCGCGGCCGGGTTCGATCGCTGCACGAGGGCCGGTACGTCGAGCCGGAACTCCGTCACGGCGGCCGCCGCTACTGGGACATGGGTCACACCGCTGTGATTCTCGTCGAAGACTCAGAACTCGACGTGCCAAGTCTCGTTTTGTTGACGACGAAGCGTTCGAGCCCTAACAGCTTGCATCAGCTCATCAGCAACGGCGTTTATCCGGAGCGGCAGAAGATCCTCGTCGCGAAAGGTTGCATCGCGCCGCGGGCCGCCTACGAGCCGATCGCGGGTGTGATGATTGAGGTCGACAGCCCCGGTGCGACGGCCGTCAACCCTGCACGATTTGAATTTAAGCGAGTGCGGAAGCCGTTGTTCGGTCTCCAGTAGCCGCCGTCATGTCCACCTTGGTCTCCGCCAAGTCGATTGAATGTGGCCGTCACGTTCTCTCGCTGGAACGTACGCTGATCATGGGCGTCGTCAATGTCACGCCCGATTCGTTCTCTGACGGTGGTTTGTTCCTCTACCCCGACCGAGCTATTGAACATGCGCAGCGGCTTGTCGATGAGGGTGCCGACCTCATTGACGTCGGCGGAGAAAGTTCGCGGCCCGGTTCGGACCCCGTTTCCCGAGAGGATGAGCTGAAGCGAGTTGGTCCGGTCGTTGAGTCGTTAGCTGCCAAGCTGAGTGTTCCGATATCGATCGATACGTACAAGCCGTCAACGGCGGATCGCTGTCTCGGCCTCGGCGCAACGATGCTCAACGACATCACGGGACTGCGCGACGATGCGATGCGGGAGGTCGCGGCACGGCATGACGTACCTGCCGTCATTATGCACATGCAGGGCGAGCCGAAAACGATGCAGGCGGAACCCTCGTACGGTGATGTAGTTTCGGAAGTGAAAGACTTCCTCGCACAGCGAGCGCGGGAGGCAGAAACCGCCGGTGTGCGGCAAGTGATCATCGATCCGGGAATCGGTTTCGGCAAGACCCTCGCCCACAATATGACGCTGTTAAGACGCCTCTCGGAATTCAACGGCCTGCCTTACCCCTTGCTGGTCGGGGTCTCACGGAAGTCCTCGATCGGGCTGATCACGGGTGCGCCCGTGGACGAACGGCTACCGGGAACCTTGGCCGCGACGGCGATTGCGGTCCTCAACGGCGCGAACATTGTTCGGGTCCATGACGTGAAGGAATGCAAACAGGCAGTGCGGATTGCCGAAGCAATTCGAGGCGGCTGATGGATCGGATACTCATCAACGCAGCTAGGCTGTCGGCACATATCGGGGTGTCCGATGAAGAGCGCGCGCAGCCTCAGGACCTTGTCTTCGATATCACGTTACTTCATGATCTGCGCGAGGCGGGCGAAAGCGACGACTTCTCGAAGACCATTTGCTACGCCGAGGTGATTAGGGAGGTAGAGGGCATCCTGGCCAAGCCGTTTCATCTGATCGAAGCCGTGGCCGAGACCGTCGCGGCGCGCGTGCTGGCCGACTTCGCTGTAGAAGAAATTACCGTGCGTGTCAGGAAACCGGGAGCATTTCCGGGGCGGTCCATCGATCACGCCGCGGTTGAAATCACAAGAAGGCGTGATGGTTGAGGCCCATATCGGACTCGGCTCGAATCTCGGAGACCGCCGCGAACACTTACGCTACGCGCTGGATCGCCTGCAACAAGAGCAGTGCGGTGTGAAGAAGGTCTCGTCCCTCTACGAAGCGGAGGCGGTGGCGTGCCCAGGAGGGAAGTTCCTCAACGCCGTCGTCTTGGTGGAAGCAGCCCTTGCTCCCGACGCCCTGCTGAACCTCATGCTCAAGATCGAGGCGGAGCGCGGACGAACGCGGTCTCAACAAACGGAAGCACGAACACTCGACCTTGACCTGCTTCTCTACGGCCAGGAAGTCATCACCAAGGAAGGTCTTACCATTCCCCACCCAAGAATGCACGAGCGAGCCTTTGTGCTGATCCCGTTGGCCGAGGTTTCTCCCGACCTCGAATATCCTGGGTTCACCTCTCCAATCAGTGTCCTTGCTCGTGAGGTCCCGAGCGGCGGAACAGTCCGGCTAACCGCGCAAGGCTGGCCCCTGCCTTGAGTAAGATCATTTCGGCCCGTATTCACGCCTTCCGCGGATGCTTGTTGCGGGCCAATGCTTCGAGGCAAAGGCCCGTCATCAGCTCCGCTGATCCCCAGCACTCCACGGGGCCGTTATAGAAAGCGTGTCGCGGCCAGGAACCATCCGGCTCTTGTGAGTCAACGATGTTTTGAATGACCGCGTCAAGAGTAGGTGTTTCCGGCGCAAACGTCAACAACGTGTACGCAGCCACACCCGTAAGCAGTGTGACTCCAAATGAATCCGCCGGCGTCATACGTTCAAGTGGACTTCTTGAGCCACGCCGGCGGCTGGGGTCGACAATATTGATTGGCTGCCGCAGCGATGGAGCCTTGATGGTCCTCCACTGATCCTTCTCCAAATTTCGGCCTAAGCTGGAAGCCAAACAGCTTCTCAGATTCCGCTAACATACGGGAAAGAATGGCTAACGTGCGCCGATACACCCCCTTTGCGTTGATGTTCGCGATTGCTGGGGCCCTTTTGTATCTCGGTTGGGCTACGCTCAATCTTTCGTCACACACAACTTGCAGCGTCTGTGCACGACCCGTCCATCTCGCCTCTCGCGTCGACGGCGTCGCCGGTGACGACTCGCTCACGTTCTGCTGCGCGGCATGCGCCCTGCGCGCAAGAGAGCAGGACGCCCCATCGCTGGAGGTAACCCGTGTGTTCGACTACGTCTCCGGACAGGAGATCGATCCCTCGCAGGCAAGCGTCGTCGTCGGAAGCGAGATCAACCTCTGCATGCGTGAGCACATCTTGATGGACGAGCGTAAGGAGGCGAGCGAGTTGCACTATGACCGCTGTGTCCCGAGTGTCCTGGCCTTTGCGAGCCAACAGGCCGCGTACGAATTCCGGGCCGAGCACGGCGGCGTGGTGAAAAGCTTCACCGATTTGGAAGGGTCTTTCAAGTAGCAGCCGGGGCCTACGGCAGTCACCTCCGCGCGCGTTCGATGCCATAGAGCCGCAATTTGAGGCGGCGGTAAAACTCCCCATCGAGTGGTCGCTTCAGTGCGAATCGATAGACCCGCGGTTTACGAAAGGCGCCGGCGTTCCTCTCATAGGCGTGGACTTCCAATCGAAGCACGTCCGACGACCAGACCGAGTGGACATCTCGATCCAAGAGCCACTCGCGGGACTGCTCGGACTTCTCCGTCGAGTAAACGATTCGCTCCGGCGAAAAGTACAGAGTTCCTTCCGAGCCCCCCAGGCCCGACAGATGTTTCACCGGCAGCTCCTGCTCGACGCCCCCCGGCCTCTCCACGACGCGGTCAGTGGAAGGTTTTCCGATCCGGGCAACGACTTGGTCGAACAGCTCGTCCGACAACTCGCCCGAGACGAGATCAAACCGGTAACTCCGGTCCCTCCCGAGCTTCCAGGCAACGTCTTCGTAGTTCAGGACGATGATCTCTGTGGGGCTGACCCGGTCAACATGCTGCACATCTTGGTATTTCCAAGACAGGGGTTCTTCGTTCTTCCCCGTCGGAGTGAACGATAGCCCCGACTCGCTGATGGTTATGGTCCCTTTCTGGTCGAACCAGAGCGGCTTCTTTCTAATAACTTCGAACTCGGTTTGAGCCGTACCGACAACGCACGTGAGCAATAGAACGGAAAGGATCTTCATGCTTGAATCTCCTTAACAGAACGGAAACCACGGAACGGCTCGCCCTTCGGCAAACCGCGAGATTTCCAGAGGTAGTAAATAACTGGATAGATCACCAGAACCACGACGCCCGACGTGACCACGCCGCCCACCAACGGCGTTGCGATGCGCTTCATCACATCGGCGCCCGTGCCGGTACTCCACATAATGGGCAACAGTCCGATCACGTCCGTCGCCACCGTCATCAGAATGGGGCGCACCCGCTTCACCGACCCCTCGTGAATGGCCTGGATCAGCGCAGTGCGGTCTGTCAGTAAGCCCCGTTCCTTGTAGTCGCGGTAGGCCACGTCCAGGTACAACAGCAGCACGATCGCCGTCTCCGCATACAGCCCGGCAAGTGCGATCACACCAACCCAAACCGCGATGCTCATGTTGTAGTCCAGCGCATAGAGCAACCACACCGAGCCCGTTAGCGCGAACGGGACCCCAAGCAACACGATCAAGGCTTGTGTCGTAGAGCCGGTATTGAGGTATAGAACCACGAAGATGATCAGCAGCGTCAGGGGAATCACGTACATCAGACGCTCTTGCGCACACTGCATATATTCAAACTGCCCGCTCCAGGAAATCGTGTACCCCGGAGGAACCGTAATCTGCTCGCTCACAGCGCGCCGCGCTGCCTCCACATAACTGCCCACATCGATATTGCGAATATCCACGTAAACCCAGGCATTCGGCTTGGCGTTTTCGCTCTTGATGCCCGGTGGCCCGATCGCATATTGAATACTCGCGAGTTGTCCGAGAGGAATCTGTTGTCTCGCCGGCGTAGGAACCAGTACGGACCGGAGCGACGGCAAGTCGTCACGCAGCTCTCGGCTATAGCGCAGGTTCACGGGATAACGCTCGAGTCCCTCGACGGTCGTCGTAATATTCATCCCGCCGATCGCGGTCTGGATGACGTACTGCACGTCGCGCACGGTGAGCCCGTAGCGAGCGATCGCGTCACGGTTGATCTTGAAGTCTAGATAGTTGCCTCCCATGACGCGCTCGGCGTACACGCTGAGCGTGCCGGGAACCTGCCGTATCACTCTTTCAACTTCCTTGCCGACTCGTTCCAACTCGGCGAGATCCGGGCCGGCGATCTTGATGCCGACCGGCGTCTTGATGCCGGTCGAAAGCATGTCGATGCGGGTCTTGATCGGCATCGTCCAAGCATTCGTGAGGCCCGGAATCTGAATCGCCGCGTTCATCTCGTCGGTTAATTTGTCCACGGTCATGCCCGGCCGCCACTCGCTCTCGGGCTTCAACATGATCGTGGTCTCGATCATCGACAACGGCGCTGGATCCGTCGCCGTTTCGGCGCGGCCGATCTTGCCGAAAACGTGATGCACTTCCGGAAAGGTCTTGATGATCTTGTCCGTCTGCTGTAGAATCTCGCGCGCCTTGGTGATCGAGATACCCGGAAGGGTTGTCGGCATGTAGAGTAGATCGCCCTCCCAAAGCGGCGGCATAAATTCCGAGCCGAGTTGAAGGAAGGGGATCACCGTAACCGCCAACGCGAGCAGGACAATGAAGAGCACCGAGAGCCGAAACCGCAGGACGAACGCAAGAATCGGCTCATACACAAAGATCAGCAGCCTGCTGATCGGATTCTTCTTTTCAGAGACGATGCGTCCCCGCACCCAGTAGCCCACAAGGACCGGCACGAGCGTAACCGAAAGTAGCGCCGCCGCGGCCATGGCATAGGTCTTCGTGAACGCAAGCGGTTTGAATAGTCTCCCTTCCTGCGCCTCAAGTGTGAAGACCGGCATGAACGAAACCGTAATCACAAGAAGGGAGAAAAACAGCGACGGCCCGACTTCCTTTGAGGACGCCGTGATGATCTCCCAATGCGGCTTCTTCCCGCGGTCCTTGGCCAGATGCCTGTGAGCGTTCTCGACCATCACGATGCCCGCATCGACCATCGTGCCGATCGCCACGGCGATGCCGCCCAGGGACATGATGTTGAGGTTGAGACCCTGGAAGTAAATCGTGATGAGAGCCATCAGAATGCCGACGGGCAGCGTGATGACCGCGACCAGCCCACTCCGTACATGGAACAGAAACACCAGGCAGACCAGACCCACGATGAGGAACTGTTGCGTTAGGCTTTCCCGTAAGCTTTCGACCGCCCTCTCGATAAGCGTTGACCGGTCGTAAGCAACCTCGATACTGATTCCTTCGGGCAGTCCCGCCTTCACCTCTTCCAACTTGGACTTCACATCGCGGATGACCTGCAGGGTGTCCGCGCCATAACGCACCACCACAATGCCGCCAACAGTCTCGCCTTCGCCGTTCCACTCGGCGAGCCCACGCCGCATCTCCGGCCCGATACTGACGCGCGCTACGTCACTAAGCAAGATCGGCGTACCCCTATCGTCCACACCGAGCGCAATCTTACGGATGTCGTCGAGAGACTCGATGTAACCGAGACCTCGAATCATGAACTCCTTTTCCGCAACTTCAAGCAAGCGCCCACCCACATCGCTATTGCTGTTCTGAACAGCCAGGCGGATCTTCGAAATAGAGATGTTGTAGGCGCGCAGTTTATTCGGATCGACCGTGATCTGATACTGCCGAACAAAGCCGCCGACGCTCGCAACCTCGGAGACGCCTGGGACGCTCGCTAACTCATATTTGAGGAACCAATCCTGGATCGAACGCAACTCGCTGAGGTCGTGACGGTCGGACTTAAGCGCGTACATGAACGCCCAACCGACACCCGTAGCGTCAGGGCCGAGCGTCGGTGATACACCGGGCGGAAGGCGGCCCGAGGCATAGTTCAGGTACTCGAGAACACGGCTCCGAGCCCAATACAGATCCGTGCCGTCCTCAAAGATGATGTAGACGAATGAGAAGCCAAAGAACGAATACCCGCGGACAACCTTCGCGAACGGCACCGCAAGCATCTGTGTCGTTAGCGGGTAGGTAACTTGATCCTCGACAATGCGCGGCGCCTGGCCCGGGTACTCGGTGTAGATAATCACCTGCACATCGGAAAGGTCGGGTATCGCGTCGAGCGGTGTCTGCGAAACGGAGTACAAGCCTACCGCAACGACGACGAGTGTCCCCAGCACGACGAGAAACCGGTTGTTGACGGACCATTCGATGATACGTTCAAACATGGTTATTCTTCACTGCTGATGGCTCGCGGCGTGGAAGGAGTCTCACTGCTTCTCCCTCCGCCGTCGCCTAGAAGCTGCGAGATAGCCGCCCGCAGGTTGCTTTCGGAGTCGATCAAGAACTGTGATGACGTGACAACCTGCTCACCGGGTGAAAGCCCCTTCGTAACCTGTTGCATACCGCCACTCGCGATACCGAGACCGACCTCGCGAGGCTCGAATAGGCCCCCGCCCTTCGCGACAATGACGACCGCTCGCTCTCCGCTATGGAGGACCGATTGGTCAGGCACAATCACGGCGTTCGATCGACCGCCTACGCTCGCCTTAATGCGCGCATACATCTGCGGCAACAGCTTAAGGTCCTCATTCGCGACCTCGATAAATGCGGTGAGCGTGCGTGTTTTCGGGCTAACGGTAGGACGAAAGAAGAGAATCTTTCCGCTCCAGTGTCGTCCAGTAAATGCATCTACCTCTACCGTGACCCGTTGCCCTTTCCTTAAATGCCGAATGTCCTGCTCGTAGAACTCGGCCTCAACCCAGAGCGTCGCGTGATGTGCGAGTTTCAATAGTGTCATCCCCGGGCTAACCTTCATGCCTTCAAAGGAATCGCCCATTTTGGCTACAACTGACCCGGATCCGGGAGAGATGAACTTGACTGTACGACTGACCGTCCTCGACCTGTCGAGTGCTTCGATCTGCGCTTCGGTCATATCCCAGTAGCGAAGGCGTTCGCGTGCTGATGCAAGGAGGGACTTCGCGCGCTCGATCGCTTCGGGATAGGCGCTCTTCTCCGTGAGCCGATCGACATACTCGATGGCTGCCAGGTACTCACGCTGGGTTGTGACAAGCTGGGGGCTGTAGATCTCAAACAACACGTCGCCCTTCTTGACGTGCTCACCGATGTTGTTCACCCGCGCGTTCTCGATCCATCCTTCAAACTTTGTATTGATCGAGATGACCTTCTCTTCGTTGTGGGAAAGAATGCCGACGGTCTGAATATCAATGGGCAGCGAGCCCTGCCGCACCTCGGTTGTCCGGACTGCAAAGTTCTGCAAGAAATTCGGACTGACGCGCACACCTCCGTCCACCGTACCCTTGTCGTCGTACACAGGCACAAGGTCCATGCCCATCGGCGATTGCCCCGGTTGGTCCGACGTATAGCTCGGGTCCATCGGAGCACGCCAGTAAAGGATCTTGCGTTCGCCGGCGGGCCCTCCCGAGCCTGTATTCGCGACGGGAACAAGCCTCATACCACAGATCGGGCAGTTGCCCGGCTCGTCCTGAATGACCTGCGGGTGCATGCCGCAGGTATAGAGAGTCCCGTCGGAATGATCCATCGCCCGGTGAACCTCGGCGGACCTACCGAGGAAATGGTCAATTCGCGCCCAGCCAAGGGGGTCCCAGATCAGCAGCGCGCAAACGCTAACCCCTAGAGCAACTCCGAGAATCAATGATCCAGGTCCGCTAAGTTTCGTCATGGCGTTCCTCCGGAAAGGCTGATCCGATGGCGCGTTCCATCTCAGCCAGAGCTTTCATGTAGTCGGTCTCAAGTCGCGCGAGGCCGAGCCGGGCTTCGAGCAAGATTCGTTCGCTATCGAGCAAGTCGAGCACGCCACTCGACCCGGTTGCATATGCCGTTTCCACTGAACGAAGCGCCTGTTCCGTCTGCGGCAGCAGCGCCCGCTCAAACAAAGCGATCTGTTCGTCGATCGTCTTTAGCCGGAAGCTGATCGAGCGGACGGAAAGTTCCACTTGGTTGACCGCATCGCGGTAGCCTTCGCGCGCCGCCGAGAAGCGCTCCGTCGCCTCCTGAACACCCGCGTCGTACTTGGACCGAAATATCGGAATATTGACGCCGACGGTGACGCTATACACGTCTTTGCCGTTGTTCGCCGGGGGGTTCAGCCGACCCGCTTCATCCCGCCGGCCGAGGATGTTTCCCCACGACGCTCCCAAAGTGAAATCCGGCATACGCTGACGCTGCGCCAGATGGATACCTTTTTCGTGGGTCTCGATCCGCAGGAAGGCTGCCTTGACCTCCGGCCTGTTCTCACGCCCGATTCGATAGAGGTCAGCGCTATCAAACGTAGCGATCGTCCGCTTACCGGGCTCACCTCCTCGCACCGACGCACCGGCCGGACGGTCGCGAAGTAGATTCAGAACCGCTTCTGCATCAACGCGTTGGCGGGCGAACTCCTGCCTCCTGTTCAGCATGCGGGTAATCTCCGCCTGTAGCTTTACGACGCCCTGCTGCAAACCGGCGCCCTGGGAATACCGAGCTTGAGCGAGCGCCTCGTAGTGTTTCAGGAGTTCCTCTTCCTCATGTGTGATCGCCAGCGCCCGGTCAATATACCCGATGTCGTAGTAGGCCAACTTGATTTGGCGGATCACTTCGGCCCGCCGTGCCTGGTAAAGTTCGTCGCGGACCGCGGCTTGCTTGGCGACGATCTTTCCTTGATCAGAAAGCTTGCCGAACCATGGGAATTTCTGGCTCAGCGATACAACGGTGGTTTGGGGCCCAACGCGCGTTTCGGGCGTGCGCGCATACTGCGTGACCCCAAGAACAGGATCCGGCAGCGCAGTTACCTGCGGAATGCGCCGTAACACCGACTGGTAGTCGAAGAAAGCCTCGCGGATTCGCGGGTTTCGCTCCAGCGCTTCTTCGATCAATACAGTCAGTTCGGCGTCGCCATTGGTCGCGTACGTCTGCGCCACGGTGACAGCCGGCAGTAGCAGCAACGCGAAAACTCGAAGCAGCATGAACTTCCCCCCAAGGGTTTATGGACGCGCTAACGCGTACAGTCGTGAACAAGGTCAGAGGACGGATAATCCGCAACCGTAGCCGGTCAGACGGATCAACAGCCCGGGCACGACCGAAGCGGACACAAGAAACGCCGCGCGGTCGACTTTTTTGACTCGAGCTAGGAGGAAATACTTCTAAACCAGGAAAGCTGCGTGGAGGATGTAAAGCGGCGGAGTGTGATCAGGCGGACGCAAGAGAGTGTCCGACCCAACTGCCGAGACGGGCAACGAGACCAAGACCACAGGCTGCGGAACCGCAGCGGTCGTCTCAGTTTGCTTCTCAAGCGTCTGCCTGTCGATGGAGGTGAACGGACCGTCGGCGAGCGCGCACAGCAACTCGCAGTTTGACTTCCGCCCATGTGAGTGTTGCTGAGATTTCTCGCAGCAATCGTGGCCCGATTCCGAGCCTATCATTAGAGCTACACAGGGGCTCAGCCCCAGGACCAATGTGAGACACGCGGTCAGCACAACACCAGCAAGTCGGCCACTCACTCCTTTATCGTACGCCCAGTTGTCTTATCGGTCAACACCAGTTCCTTTGGCCTCCCTGCTTGGCCAGCTTGGCGAGGCCGACGCAGGCTTGCTCCACTACCGGGCGGCTTTTGAAAAAGGCGACATGAAGGTGCGAGTGGCCGCGGTCGCCGGCATGGCACAGCTTGACTCAGCGCCGTAGGGGATTAGAGTACGTGCTTCGCTCCAGTTGACGCCACGTCGCCGCTGTCGGACAATCGAGTCCGGAACGGGTAATGCGGACGCGGACTGACCGGATCGAATGGACTACCCGTTGGGCGGGCTTTTTCTTAATCCTGACGGCAACGGTGGTTCTCGGCGTCGCAAGGGGCCAACAGGACCGACGCGCCGAGTTGGAAGGCGAATTCACCCAAACCGTCCGACCCTTTCTCAAGACGTATTGCATTGGCTGCCACGGCCGGCAGAAGCCCGCGGCGCAGATGGATCTGAGCGGGTTCACGACGATGACTGCCTTAATGCGGGACGGCCGTCGTTGGAGCCAAATGCTGGAGCGTCTCGAAGCGGAGGAGATGCCACCTAAGGGAGCGCGGCATCCGACACAGCGGGAGCGGCGCGCAGCCGTCGATTGGTTCCATGCCGTCCGCGAACACGAAATGCGCCGCAATGCGGGCGACCCGGGCGTCGTGCTGGCGCGGCGCCTCAGCAATGCGGAGTACAACTACACGGTCCGCGATCTAACGGGTGTCGACATCCGTCCGACCCGCGAGTTCCCTGTTGATCCGGCCAACACGGCGGGCTTTGACAACTCCGGCGAAACGTTGATGATGTCGCCCACCCTCCTGAAGAAATATCTGGCGGCGGCGCGCGAAGTGGCCAGCCACATGTACTTGAAGGAGGAGGGTTTCGCGTTCGCGCCGCATCCGATGCTGGCTGAAACCGACCGCGACAAGTTCGCTGTGCATCAGATCATCGATTTCTATCACGAGCAGAACATCAATTACGCCGACTATTTTCAAGCCGCTTGGTGCTTCCGGCATCGGACGGCGCTCGAGCAGCCCAACGCCACGCTGGCCGATCTCGCGCGGCAATACGACGTCAGCGCCAAGTATCTGGCGACAGTCTGGTCGACCCTTGAGAGCGCCGAAGAGGTCGGCCCGCTGGTGAAGATGCAAGAGATGTGGCGAACCTTGCCCGAGCCGCGGGCGGATCGGCCGAACGTGGCGCGAGCCGCCTTTGAGGAGATGGAATCCTACATCGCCAACATGCGCAAGAAGGTAGAGCCGCGATTTATCAACATCACAGCGGGCCCCATCGGTACGGCCTGGCAGCCGCTGTTGATTTGGAAAAATACGCAATACGCGACACATCGCCGGAAGTTCGACGCCAGGCAGTTACAGGTCGAGGGCGAGCCGCTGTTCAATCAGGACAACGTGGTCGAACCCGAATGGGATAACGCGTTCGGTCCAGGCAAGACGATCCTGGTCGAAAATGAGCCCGGCGATCCGGACCTCTTCGTTTCGGCCGGTCAACGCGCACGCTACGAAGCGGCGTGGAGCCGGTTTTGCAGCGTCTTTCCCGACATGTTCTACAAGGAGTCGCGCGGCCGAAACTATTTCGTGACGGGCAAAGATCAAGGCCGCTATCTGAGTGCGGGCTTCCACAACGTCATGGGCTACTTCCGCGACGACCAGCCGCTCTATGAGTTGCTACTGGACGAGGGGCAGCAGGCGACCCTGGACGAGATGTGGCGGGGGATGGATTTCGTCGCTTCCGTCAATATCCGCACCTACGTCGAATTCGCCAAGCTGGGGACCCGTGGAACGCGAGACGACTTCAAAGACGGCGAGCCCGAGGTCCAAGAGGTCGAGGTCGAGGAGATCATCTCGGAAGAGAAGATCCGGCAACTCGAAGCCGATTACTTGGAGGTCGCCAAGGGCGGCAACGACGTGGCGACCCAAGCGGTCGAAGACTTCTTCGACACGGCCAACGAGAGTATCCGCTGGGTCCAGCAAGCCCGCCCCGACGCTGAGCCGAGTCACTTGCAATCGCTGTTCGATTTCGCCGCCCGCGCCTATCGGCGGCCGTTGTCGCCGACGGATCACGCCGATCTACTGGCGTTTTATCGCGAAGTCCGGGAGCGCTTTGACCTGGACCATGAGGGGGCGATCCGCGAGGCGATCGTTCTGGTCTTGACGTCTCCGAAGTTCTCCTACCGCGTCGACTTGGTCGAAGCCGGCGGCGGAGTTCAGCCGCTATCGGATTTCGATCTGGCTAGCCGGCTCAGCTATTTCCTGTGGTCGAGCATGCCCGACAAGGAGTTGTTGCAGCACGCCACCACGGGCGACCTGCACGAGCCGAAAGTCATCAAAGCCCAGGCGCGGCGGATGCTGCAAGACCCGCGCATGCGGTCGCTGGCGGTCGAATTCGGGGGCAACTGGCTGGACTTTCGCGATTTCGAGCAGATCGGCACTGTTGACCGTGAGCGCTTTCCCTCATTCAGCGACGAATTGAGAGAGGCGATGTTCGAGGAGCCGATTCGCTTCCTCCTGGACGTGTTTCAACACAACCGTTCGATCCTCGACTTCCTTTACGCCCGCGACACGTTTGTGAATCCTGTGCTGGCCCGTCACTACGGCATGCGGGTAAGGGGCGATGAAAGCAGTTGGGTTCGCTTCCGCGACGCCGACCGCTATGACCGGGGCGGTCTCTTGCCCATGGCCGCGTTTTTGACAAAGAACGCGCCGGGTCTGCGGACCAGCCCCGTGAAGCGCGGCTACTGGGTGGCAAAGAACATACTGAGTGAACAAATCCCGCCGCCGCCGCCGTTGGTCCCCGAGTTGCCGGCTGATGAGGCCAAGATGGACCTGCCGTTGCGCCAAATGCTAGAGCAACACCGGGCCAACCCAAGTTGCGCCTCCTGTCACGCGCGATTCGACTCTTTCGGATTGGTGTTCGAAACGTTCGACCCGGTCGGCAAGCGTCGAACCGACGATCTGGGCGGGCGCGCGGTCGATGCTCGTGCCACCTTCCCGGGAGGCGCCGAAGGAGAGGGGTTGCAGGGAATCCGGCAGTACATTCGCGACCACCGCGAAGACGATTTCGTGGAGGGCTTTTCCGGCAAGCTGCTGGCCTATGCCTTAGGACGCAGCCTGGCGCTTTCCGACGACCTGCTGATTCAGGAGATTGGGCGCGAGTTTGCCGATGACGGCTACCGTTTTGAAACCGTGATTGATAGCATCGTTACGAGCCGCCAATTTCTCAACAAGCGCGGCCGCGAGCAACTGACGGCCAACAAGAGGTGAGTAGGATGAACCCGCACCGCGAGGCGCGTCGAGACCGTGAAACAGCGTTAACCCGAAGGACCTTTCTGCGCGGTGCCGGCGTGACCATGGCCTTGCCGTGGCTGGAGTCGTTGTCGGGTTTCGGCATCAGTTCAGCCTCGGCGGCCACGACCCTCGGGCAGCCCCAACGCTTTGGCGTGTTGTTCATGGGCACGGGCATTAGTCCCGGCCGTTGGTGGGCCAAAGGGGCGGGCGCTGAGCTGGAACTGAGCGAATCGCTGGCGCCGTTGGAGCCGCTCAAGGCGAAGATCAACGTTATTGACGGCCTGTTCAACAAGACGGCCACGGGGCAGGGGATTCATCCGGCGATGACCGGCAACATGTTGTCGGGCGTGCCGATCCGCAAAGGTTCGATCATCCAAGGCGGCATCACCATGGACCAGGTGCTCGCCAACCACATCGGGCAGGAGACGCTGCAGCCCAGCATGGTATTGGCCTGTGAGCGGGCCATGACCGGGTTCCATGAAACGAACTTTTCGAACGCCTACAGCTCGCATATTTCGTGGCAGAGTCCCGACTCGCCGGTGCCCAACGAAATGTATCCCTCGTTGGCCTTCGACAGCCTGTTCGAGAACGGCGGCAGACTGCGCAACACGAGCGTGCTCGACCGGGTGAAGGATCATGCCGTAACGCTGAGCGGCAAGATCAGTTCCACCGACAAACTCAAGCTGGAAGAGTATCTCGCCAGCGTCCGCGACGTCGAACGCAGCATTGAGCGGATGCGCACGGATAAGGACAAGGCCGAAGACCGGGCCCGCGACGCTGGTCGCCCGCTGTTTGCGATGGAGCGTCCGCGGGATGGCCTGCCCGAAGATATCCGCGATCACATTCGCCTGATGTGCGACGTCGTCGCCCTCGGGTTTCAGACCGACAAGACGCGCGTGGCCTCGCTGCTCTTGGCCCGCGACCTGTCCGCGCTCTACTATCCGTTCCTCGGCGTGAGCAAGCAGCATCACGGCGCCTCCCATTACGACACCGAGGAAGACTATCAACAGATCGTGCACTTCCAAGCGAGCCAACTGGCCTATCTGGCCCAGCGCCTGGAAGCCATGCCCGAAGGGGAGAGCACCGTGCTGGACAACAGCTGCCTGCTGTTCCTGTCGAACATGTGGTCCGGGACGAAGCACGACAACAAGAAGGTTCCGGTGGTCACCATCGGCGGCCTGGGAGGCAAGCTGGAAACCGGCAGAGCGCTCGACTATTTCGAGTCGGGCGACGACAACCGCAAGTTATGCAGCCTGTATCTGGGAATCATGGATCGGATGGGCGTCGAACTCGAGGAGTTCGGCGACGCCGAAACCCGATTAGCAGGCTTCTGAGAATACAAGGGCCCCAAGCTGGCCTTGGGGCTGTTGGGCAGAGAATGGCAGATTCTGTCAGCCGGGGAGGGTTTCGGAAGGTCTGGGCCGACGCGGAAGGACTGATTGGCGGGTGTTTCGTGTGTTTGGTGGTGAGGCCATCCTGATACCACTGCGGGGTTCATTCGATTTCGGGGTTTACCCACGGTTCCGCCTTTGGCTCCACCGTGGGCTGCTTTCTGGCCGCCCCTTCGGGGCTTGGGTTTGTTGGCTTCTTTGGGTTGTCTCGGGCTTGGGGGAGTTTCGCCCGACACGGATGTCGGCCCTGCCGACTGGGAGGCCCGCGCAAACTGAGGTGGTGAGCTGGGGGTTGCCCTTGGGGGAGGGAAAGGCCGCTGACCCAAAACCGGGGACCGCACTACGGGTGTTGGTCTTGTGGCTAGCCGATTGATGGTGCTTGCGCGTTGGGGATTGCGCGCGGCCGGTCACTTGCGTTCCCGGTTCGGTTGTTGCGTCGTCGGTGTCATCCTTGAAGAAAAGAACTGAGGCGCCTGAGTTTGGCTCTGCTGGTTAGTCCTCAGTGGTTTCAGCTCAACAGAGCCGAAGGTGAAAGTTGAGCGGTCGACCTTTGGCGCGAGCTTGACATCTTGGGCGTACCGCCCCCGATACACCCTTGTCTCGATCAACGCTGCGAGTCGGGTCCGCGGGGGATCCCTCACGAGCGCATGGCAACTTGCTCTGTCCTGGCCAGGCACGGGCAAAGTCGTTGCGGTGAACAACCCTTACCAGCCTAGTTTGAACGTATCACGCCGTGTCAAGCTTTCTGTGGTAATTCCGGGCTAAGTAGTTGATAGGGCTGGGCGAAGTTGGTTGTGACTGGGTTTTGGGGAGGGGTGTTGAAGGCTCACGATCGCTGAAAAAACGTGTCACGCGGGCCTTGGTAGCGAATGCCGAGCTTCGGCGTCTGTACAGGCCTCTTGCGCTCCTTAGACTCGAACAAGAATGCCAGTGCCCCCGTTGTCAGTAACGTTCGCTCCACTGGATACACCGGTGTTCCCGTTTCAAAGAGCTCTTCAATCACGTGAGTGAGCCCGTCGAAGTGGGGCAGATCGCGCGTTTGCGGGATCTGTCCGAAGTGTGTCGAGAGGGTCTTGGAGCCCACTGGCGCGGCAAAGTCCCAACTGCGGCAATGGCCGTTGAGCATGTAGGCGGCCGCCTCGAGACCATCGCGATACTTGAGCAACAGCAGTGCCGGGTCCTTGCAGTTATCCTCCATGCGCCCGTTTTCGACGTTTGGACTGCGAGCCAGAGCTTGTTTCAGCAACGGCACGCTCCATTTCCCCACGCCGCTATCGCGCCAACGCCAGACTTCGTCGCCCTCGATCATCTGGACCGAAGCGAGTCCGGTTTCTCCGCCGGCGCGCCGTTCGACCATGCATTGCAGGGCTTCGAGTGTGTGGAATCCGTACGCATCCCTCCCGCCGTAGCCGACCTGCACCGCGCGTTCGATCTTCGCCCCGAGCGGAATCTCCAGCTCCGGTGTGCGAACGGTCACCGGGATCGACGAGCCGGCCATGAACGGAAAACCTAGCTCGCGCGACCAGTCGTACATCTCCTTTGCCTTCGTCCAGGAGTAAGACAGGTGCTTGTCGTTGAAGACCGGCACGGACTTTCCGCTGCGGCGAAAGACGTCGACGATTCCCTTCATCAGGCGGTGGCGCGGATAGAGTTTCTGGCCTCGTTCGTTGAGCGGGTAATCGCCGTGTTCGCCGATCAGCAATACGGCGTCCACGGCGAGCTTGTCGCCGCCGCGCGTGAGCGCCCCGGCAATAGTGGAGTGCATGGAGTAGCGGTAGCGCCTCGAGAGCCCGCGGCTCATGTCGTTGTAGGGGATCTGGTCCGCGTACATCGAGACGATCCGGGTTCGCGGCGCCTGCCGTTTTCCGTTTGGATAGTAGCCATCGAAGAGTCGCGTGCAGATCACGTCGGCGTGCGCGCGGTGCCGAAACTCGGTAATGACGGCGGCTACTGTCTTGTTGGGCGAAGCGGCTCGGGCGGACATCGAGGCTGCCGCGATTCCGGCGGCCAGAAAGCCCCGGCGGCTGAGCAAACGAGAGTGATACATAGGAAAACCTTTCCGGCTCGGACTCGTCAATTCTACGCGATGAAGCGGCGGTTGAGCAAGGATGGTTGGTATTGGCCTGGATTAGTGAGATGAAGTGTTTGGGAATGCCGACGGTCTTGTTGATCCACGGATTTCACCGATTTGCGCGGATTGGGTTTGTATGGCACCGTGCGGGGCTGGGTGGGGCGAGGATTGGGTCTGTTTGATCCGTTTTGGTTGTTAGCCGGCGGCACGTGGCAGGTTTTGTCACCTGGGGAGATTTTGGGCGGATGCTTTGGTTCGCGAAGGGACGGGATACCACGAAGCTCCCCCCGAGATGAGTTGGATCGTACGGCATGGTCTCGGGATGCGGGTCGATTGTAACCCGGCTTGTGCGGTCTAGCGGGGGTTGGAGCGGGGAAGTGGTTGGGATTAAAGGGGTTTGAGTCTTGCTTGGCCCGTGATCCTCGATTTGGGTTTGGATCTGCACAAAGCGCTTGGGTCAAACCGGGCTCTGTCTCTCATTATCCCGTACCCTATGGGCTTGTTGGTCCTAGGACAGACTGTTTCGAGTCGTTGTTTCCCGGGTAGGATGAGGCAGGTACATCAGCGGATATCCTGAACGCCGTCGGACGCAAGTTTAAACGCGGCGACTGAGAGGAGACCATGGCTACGGAGACCACTGGCCACCGTATCTGACCGGTGCAGTTGCTGCCGTTTCTGCTGCTTGTGTTTGGCCTTGCCTGGTCGGTGTTCGCGCTCTTCGTTCTCGCGACGGACTGGGTGGTTTCCACCTTTGGCGAAGTGAGCGGGAGCCACCCGTTGTTCATCCTTGCGGTTTATGCGCCGGCGATTGCGGCGCTGTTGCTGGTGGGCATCGGCGCTGGTCTTGCGGGGATCCGCGGGTTCCTGTCTAGGCTGTTCCTCTGGTGGGCCCCCCTCTGGTGGTACACATTTCTGATCGTGGGCTTTCCGGTCATTTCGTTCGCTGGCGCGGCGCTGAAAGGAAATGCCATGTCAGCGCCCCTGTTAACAGAGCCTCTTGGCGCGCTGATGCCGGCGATCGGGTTCATGCTGATTCTTGGACCTGTTGAGGAGATCGGCTAGCGCGGATTCGCCTTGCCGATCCTGCAGCGCCGCTTCGTGCCGTTCTGGGCGGGGCTCATCCTTGGCGTAATCTGGGCGGTCTGGCATTTACCCGCCTTTCTCCTGAGCGGGGCGCCGCAGTCAGCCTGGGGGTTCATGCCCTTCTTGGCGGGTTCAGTGGCCTGCAGCATCATCCTGACGGCATTCTTCAATGAGGCGCGCGGCAGCATCCTTCTCGTGATGCTGTTTCATTTTCAGATGAACAATCCGCTTTGGCCCGATGTGCAGCCCTACGACATGTACGTCTATGTGGCGGCTGCAGTCGTGATTGTCTGGCTGAACCGCCGCGCCCTGTTCTCACGAGCGACCGCCGTGACGGACATCATTCCTCGCCAAGACCCAGCCAGAGAGCAGAGCTGATGGTGGGCTTGGGACGGCTCGCTCAAAAAGGGCTCTGTCCCCTTGTTTTCCTCCTTGTTTTTCCTTTGTTCCTGGCGGCAGTTGCCTGTTTCTGCCATACTCCGTGACGGAGTGATGACTGTAGATGACGTGTGAGTAGGAACGGTCGGACTTGGGCTTGCGGCGGTCGCAGGGGATGACGAGGCGTCCGGGGTGTTTCTTTCGCCCTTTCAGGGCTTGGCGGGTTTTGGTGTTTGTGACCCTTCGGGGTGTGTATGTGGCTACTTGCGGGGCGGATGGAGTGGGCCGACGGGTTGCTAACCGCCTCCCTTGCGGTCGGGGCTCTGCGGTAGATGGGCCGCGGGTTTGTTGGCTTTAATTGTAGGGTTGGAACTCCAATGTAGCTTAGTCAGCGGCGTCGCCACGCTAACGGGAAGCGGGCTAGGGTGATGGTTTCGTAGCTGTTGGTTTGGCCGCGCTCGTAGAGGCAGGCGATGGCGCCGTCTTTAAGGACGGTGAGGCTGGAGTAGGCGGCGGGGCCTTCGTGTAATACGCGGGAGGTGGGCCAGGTTTGTCCGTCATCGCGGCTTAGGCGGACGGTCATGTTCTCGCGCTTCGTCGACGCAGGGTTCGAGAAGAGCACCAACGATTCGCCGTCATCATTCACAGGCGTGTAGCGGATAAGGCTGGCCTGGCAGCGGGGCTCAATCAAGGTTTCGTCGAAGGTGACATCGGACCATGTCATCCCGCCGTCGGGGCTGGTGGCGATGGAGCAGTGGTTGCGTCCGTGGTTGCTGCGCATGTTGAGGAGGAGCGGTCGGATTCGGGCTTGCGGTGGTCGGAGGGGATGACGAGGCATCCGGGGTGTTTCTTTCGCCCTTTCAGGGCTTGGCTGGTTTTGGTGTTTGTGACCCAGGGCTGACGCCCTGGGTCACTATCTTGCACCCCTTCGGGGTGTGTATGTGGCTACTTGCGGGGCGGATGGGTGAGCCGACGGCGTGTCAACCGCCTCCCTGGCGGTCGGGGCTCTGCGGGAGATGGGCCGCGGGTTTGTTGGTTTTAATTGTAGGGTTGGGGCTCCAATGTAGCTTAGTCAGCGGCGTCGAGCCACGCTAACGGGAAGCGGGCTAAGGTGATGGTTTCGTAGCTGTTGGTTTGGCCTCGTTCGTAGAGGCAGGCGATGGCGCCGTCTTTAAGGACGGTGAGGCTGGAGTAGGCGGCGGGGCCTTCGTGTAATACGCGGGAGGTGGGCCAGGTTTGTCCGTCATCGCGGCTTAGGCGGACGGTCATGTTCTCTCGTTTTGTCGAGGCGGGGTTCGAGAAGAGGACTAGCGATTTGCCTGTCTGGTCGTCGGCCGGTTGGGGGACGGGTGTGTGTCGCAACAGGCTGGCTTGGCAGCGTGGTTCCACTAGGGTTTCGTCGAAGGTAACGTCGGACCATGTCATCCCGCCGTCGGTGCTGGTGGCGATGGATCGTTGGTTGCGTCCGTGGTTGCTTCGCATGTTGAGTAGGAGCGAACCGTCGCGGCGTTCGATGACTTGGCATTCGTTGTTTTGCGCGGCGGTCTCGCCTCCGATTTGCCAGGTCTGGCCGTGGTCGTCGCTATAGATGACGTGTGAGTAGGAGCGATCGGATTCGGGCTTGCGGTGGTCACAGGGGATGACGAGGCGTCCGGACTGAAGCTGAATACCGACGCCGGGGCCGGTGGCATACCACGTCCATTCGGGTATTTTGGTGGACGCGGTGATGTCGGTGGCGTCGGCCCAGGTGGCGCCGTCGTAGTTGCTGTGGGTGATCCAGACGGTGCGCGTGCCGGCTTCGAAGGAGTTCTTGAGTTGCTCGCCGGTGGCCTCGCCGGGGTTCTTGGTGAGCAGCAGCCAGATGGTTTGGGTGTCGCGGTCGATGACGGGCGTGGGGTTACCGATGGTGTCTTCGGCGTGGTTGGCGATGACTTGGACGGGGCCCCAGGTTTGTCCGTTGTCGAAGCTGCGGCGGAGGAGTAGGTCGATGTCGCCGGAATCGCTGCGGCTGTTTTTGCGGCCTTCGCAGAAGGCTAGGACGGTTCCCTTGCTGGTGGTGATGATGGCGGGAATGCGATAGGAATGGTAGCCGCCTTCGCCAGCGGTGAAGAGTTCGGTTTGGGTGAGGGTGGGTTCGGGTGGTGGAGAGGTGCAGGCGGTGAGTAGGAGGAGGGCGATTACGGTTAGGGCGTAGCGTTTCATTCAGGGGTAGTTTAGATTATTGGAGAGTTCTGTGAGTGCGGGGTTTTGTAGGTGTGTGTTGCGCGAGATGTGACGGTGTCTGCCCGCTCCATGACTGTCGCGGCTCCGTTACTGCTACTCAGTTTCTAGGTTCGCTAGGTCGTCGGCGTAGGCGAAGACGGCGGGTGTGCCTCCGGTGTGGATTAGGAGGAGGGATCGTTTTGGGTCGCCACTTGTTGCGCTTTGGATGAAGCCGGCCATGGTCTTGGCGGAGTAGACGGGGTCGAGGATGAGTCCTTCGGTGCGCGCGGCGAGGGCGATGGCATGGGCGGCGGCGTCGCCGAGCTGTCCGTAGCCGGGCGCTAGGAAGTCGTCGGTGATGTTGATGTCTTCATCGGTGACAGGGGCCGGGACTTTGAGCATCCGGGCGATCTCGGCGCAGTGGGACTTGATCCGTTCGGTTTGGGTGGTGGCGTTGCGGCGCACACAGACTCCGGTGACAGGGATGCGGCAGCCAAGGACGCGGAGTCCAAAGAGAAAGCCGGAGTGGGTAGCGCCGCTGCCGGAGGGAATGGCGATTTCGTCGACGGTGATTTGATGCTCATCCATCTGAGTGATGAGTTCGGCGGCGGCGACGATATAGCCGAGTGCGCCGAGCGGCTTATGGCTGGGGCCGAGCGGGATGACGTAAGGGCGACGGCCTTCGTCGCGTAACTGGGCGGCGATTTCCTGCAGGCGGCGGTCGGCTCCCTGTTCATCCTCGCCTTCGGGATAGGAGTAGAGGGTCGCGCCGAGAACTTTATCGATTAGTACGTTGCCGGAATTCCGGTAGGTGTCGTCGGACCGGGGTACGCGCTCTTCGAGTTGGATGTGGCACTGCATGCCGAGCTGGCAGGCCGCGGCGGCGGCGAGGCGGACGAAGTTGGATTGCACGGCGCCGGTGATGAGAACGGTGTCGGCGTTCTGAGCTTGCGCTTCACCGAAATAGAACTCGAGCTGGCGAACTTTGTTGCCGCCGAAGGCGAGGCCGGTGCAGTCGTCTCGTTTGACGTAAGCGTTGGCGATGTTGAGATGATTGGCGAGCCGCGGCGTGCGGTCGAGCGGCGTGGGCGTATGGCCGAGATGGATGCGTGGAAATTCGTTCAAGCGGCCGAGGCTGGGCGAAGCAAGATGGTCGGAGTTAGGCATGGTTGACTAGTTCGATGGCAAACGGCACGAGCAGGGTGAAGGCGGTCGCGCTGAGGATGGCGCCGATGATCCAGAGGAAGGTGCGCTCGCTGACCCAGGCGACGGCCTTGCGGCCGAGATAGAGGCCGATGAGGGCGGCGGGAGCGAGGGATAGGGTCAGCGAGAGCGTGTCAGGTGTGACGCCCACGAGCGCCCACTGAACAGCGAAGGCGGCGGCGTAAGAGAAGGTGAAGAGCACGAGACTGGTGGAACGGATCTGTTCTTTCGAGAGCGCGAGGACGGCCATGCGCGCGGCGGCGGGCGGTCCGGGCATAGCGAGGCTGACGCTCATGGCGCCGGACACGATCCCGGTGAGGACGTCGTAAACGGTATTGCCGGAATGCGCGCCGGGTTGGCGAGTGCGGATCAAACGGTTCACGACGGAAACGGCCGTTACGACGGCACAAGCACCTGCGCCGAGTTTGAGTGCGGCGACATCGACAGCCTGAAAGGCGATGATCCCGAGGGGGAGGCCGGCGATCGTCCCGAAGGCCATGCGGGAGAGGAGCGGCTTGGGGGCGCGCTGGTACAGGGGTGGGGCGAGGATGAGCGCGACCAGCAAGCTGAGCAGGATGGCGATTTGGATGGCGGACCCGGCGTTGACGACTATCAGGATGACGGGGCAGGCGATCAATCCGAAGCCGATGCCGGTGGCGGATTGCACCAACGCGGCGACGAGGACAGCGGCGTGCATGATGACGAGGGACTGGTCCATCGAGGAATTATTCTAGGGGTGAGTGAGGGGTGGGCGTTTTCTGTAGGTTCGTTGCGCGAACGCGGGCACGGCATGGCGCGCGCCCACTATTTCACCGAGGCAGGTCGAGTGTCGTGTGGGCTTGCTACACTGTGACGCGGCATTGAAGCGCGATTCATCGTTTGCCAGCCACGAATAGTCCTACTGACGCGGTGCGACCGACCCGCGCTCGATACACCTTCCTCCTGCTCGCTTTTCTGGTCTCGTTCATTACGTATCTCGATCGGGTTTGCATCTCGGCGGCGGCGCCGGATATGCGCGGCGAGTTAGGTATGTCGCAGATGCAGATGAGCATGGTGTTCGCTTCGTTCGCGGCGGCCTACGGCATCTTCGAAATTCCGATGGGTTGGCTGGGCGATAGGTTCGGCCAACGCAAGCTGTTGACGCGGATTGTCGCCGGGTGGTCGCTGTTTACCGTGCTGACGGGGATGGCGCATAGCTACATCGTGTTGCTCGCGACGCGGTTCGTGTTCGGCGGTGCGGAAGCGGGCGCGTTCCCGACGTTGGCGCGCGCGCTGGCCCGGTGGTTTCCGCAGTCAGAACGCGGGCGCGTGAATGGCTACATGTGGATGGGCGCACGGGGAGGGGCGGCGTTGGCTCCGCCGATTGCGGCATGGTTCATCCTGACGATGGGCTGGCGGGAGACGTTTTATGTGTTCGGTTGCGTCGGCGTAATTTGGTGCTACTTTTTCTGGCGCTGGTATCACGATAATCCAGCGGACCACCCGAGTGTGAACGCGGCGGAGTTGGCATACATCGAGCAGGGGACGGTGCAAAGTCCACCCAAGGCCAAGGTACCCTGGACGATGGTGTTTCGGAATAAGACGCTGTGGGCGCTGTTTGTGATGTATTTCTGTTCGGCATATGGGTCGTTCTTCTTTGTGACCTGGATGCCGACGTACTTGATGGAAGAGCACGGGATGACGCTGCAGCGGTCCGGGTGGTTGGCCGGTTTGCCGATGGGGATCGGTGCCCTGGCGTGCCTGGTGGGTGGCACGTTTTCGGACTGGCTCATTCGGCGTACGGGAAGTTTGAGATGGGGTCGGCGGATCGTTGGCGTGGGTGGCTACGGGCTGGCAGCGGTGGGCTTCGGGATGGCGGCACAGGCGCGTGATCCGATCAGCGCCGTGTTCTGGCTCTCATTTGCGCAAGGAGTGCAAGACTTGGCGCTGCCGGTGGCGTGGGCGTCCTGCGTGGATGTGGGCGGACGGTTGGGCGGGACGGCCACAGGGTTCATGAATACGGCGTCGAGTATGTCGGCGATGGTGTCACCGGTGATCGCGGCTTGGCTGCGCGAAACGTATGGCTCCTTCACCGTGATGTTCTCTTCGTGTATCGTGATCTATTTCATCGCTTCTGTGATGTGGATGATCATCGACCCGAGCAGTAGCATCAAGGTTGACGGAGAGGAAGAGACCGCGTCGTAGGGGCGGAAATGGGGACAGTCCACGGCGGGCCGCTTGGGACGAACAGAGGCAAAGTGCTTGCATGGGCGGCGCTTGGTACGGTCCCCAGTTTTCGACAGCCCTCATATCCTTCGTACTGGAGATAGAACATGACTGACCGCGAAAATAAGTCGTATCTTTACCAGCACCACACTTGGCCTGAATTGAAGGAGCGCGTTGCCGAGCAGCCGGTTGTCGTGTTGCCGATTGGGTCCGTTGAAGACCACGGCTATCACATGCCGTTGGACGTCGATAACTTCCTGATCGGGTCGATCGCGGAGGAAGCGGCGAAGCGCGCGAACGGCGACATTCTATTGATGCCGATCATCCCTTATGGCTTTGAGACGCATCACATGGACTTCCCCGGCACGATCGATATCAAGCAAGAGCACCTGCTGAACTTCGTGCTGGATGTGACGTTAAGCGTGGCGCATCACGGGTTCGAGCGGATCTTGATCGCGGACGGGCATGGCTCGAATATGCCGGTGCTGGAGTTGGTGGCGCGGCGGACGATTCTGGAGTCGAATGCGCTGTGTGGGACGTTCATTTGGCCGTCGCTGAATCTTCCGAAGATCCGCAAGCACCGCGAGTCAGACAAAGGCGGGATGGCGCACGCGGCCGAGTTGGAAACATCGGTTTACCTGCATCTCGCGCCGGAGCGCGTGCAGATGGATAAGGCTGTGAAGGACATCAATATGCCGGAGTCTGAGTTCATCTGGATGGATTTGCTGGCGGGCTCGCCGGTTCGTTGCATGGATGAATGGACGCGGTTCTCAAAGAGTGGCGTGTACGGCGATGCGACGATCGCTACGGCCGACAAGGGCGAGAAGTTTTTCGAGGCGGCGGTGGATCACTTAGTGAAGCTTGTGCGCGAGTTCAAGAATCGGCCGCGCGGCGAGCGGACGGACTATCACAAGGAACCCTGGGATAAGTACTTCAAGTCATTAAAGGAGACCGGTAAGCCAGAGTAGGATCGTGTCTATGAAACAGAGCTATCGTTTTACCGCGCCCGTTGTTTGCGTCCTCGCGGCTCTGGTTGCTTTCACGGCATCCGCGAAGGAGCCGGAGTACCGCTACCACAATCCGATCATTTTTCAACGGGCTCATCTTGATGTAGAGATCGGTAAGCAAGTGCTCGCTGGCAAGCTGTGGTTGATGGAAGAGGACGGCACGCATCTGCGGCAGTTGACATTCGGTAATGGCTATGACGAGCATGCTTCGCTTTACTCGGATCAAGAGCATGTGTTCTATTCCGAGTTCCCGCTGAATGGGTACGACAAGAGTGGCGGCGCGTCGCTCGTGAAGCTGAACATCTATAACGGGAAGAAGGAAGTGGTGTTGGAGCAGGCAGGTTGTGCGTTCCACCACGCTTCTCTGTCACCGATGGATGATCGTCCGGCGTATCACCGCGAGTGCGGTAAGCATCGTTCACAGTGGGTGGGTTTGCCCGAGGATGGCTACGAAGTGACGATGGAGGCGACGAACGGCGTCGCGTTGCCGGACAGCATCATCTTCATGCACGAGAAGAACCGTGGCATCAAACCTCGTGAAGTCGGCTTGATCCGCATGTGGGGGTACGGCCCCGGCGCGAAGGCGCAGTACTTGACGGACGCTAAGGTTCTGCATCGCCGGGCCGCTGTTTCTACTGATGGGAAGCTCATGGCGTGGCAGACGGCGGCGGTGGGTGAGGACGAGATCTTCGTCGCGAACATCGACGGCTCCGAGGCGCGTAATGTGACGCATGCCAAGGGTAACGATGGTCATCCGTGGTTTTCGCGCGACGGCAAGTGGATTGTGTTCGAGTCGGATCGCTCGGGGCAGTGGGAGATTTGGCGGATCAACATGGCTTCGGGCAAGCAGGAGCAGTTGACCAACGGCGGGGCGCAGTATATTAGTACACGCGCTCGCATGTAGTGTTTTTTGGTGAGCCCACAATGGCCGATGTGAAAACCGTACTTGCGATCGGGGATTACTCGAATTGGGCGCCGATCGGTGATCGTCATCGCGCTCTCCTTGAGAGCACGAAAGAGGTCTCTCGCGGCTACGGGATCGAGACGCGTTTCCTGAACTACAAGTCGCAGTACTTCGGCGTGGATGCCGAGACGAAGGCGGCGGTGGCGAAGGCGGTGGTGGACATTGCACCGGACATTGGCTTCATGCTCTGGCCGGACGACACGCACCCGGACCACGAGGCGGCGTCGCGATTTAGTAAGATCGCGTTGCGGCAGGCAGGGCGCGTGGTCGGCAATACGAAGTTTCGTCCGCGGCGGCGGGTTTATTACTACGACAATGGGCCGCGCCATACGATCGGGTTCGAGCCCGATAAGTTCGTAGACGTGAGCGAGGATTGGCCGCGCGCGATTGAATGGTTGGGGCGGCTGGCGGCCTACGTCAAAGATGAGCCATATGACGCGTCGAAGCCCTATCCGACGCAGGAGGCGAAAGAGTCGCTCGCGGTTTATCGCGGCAAGACGGCCGGCGCGCGGTACGTCGAGGCGTTGAAGTCGTTTAACCCTTATCCGCGGGAAATCTTGTAAGAGATCGTCGAGATCGACTAGTAACCCGCTTGCTTATTCACGACGTTGATCAGCGGCTGGCCTTTGGAGTAGCGGTGGACGTTTTCTGAGAACAAGTTAATCAGGCGCACTTGCCGGTCGGGGCTCCAGCCGGAGGTATGAGGCGTCATGACAACGTTGTCGAGTTCATAGATCGGGTGGCCCTTCGGCGCGGGGTCGGGCGCAAAAACATCGAGGCCCGCGCCGGCGATCCAGCCCTCCTTGAGCACCTTGACGAGCGCCATATCGTCGAATACCTTGCCGCGTGACATGCAGATGAAGTAAGCGGTCTTCTTCATCTTGCTGAAGATGTCTGCGTTGAACATGCGTTCGGTGACAGGCGTGTGCGGCACGGCGGAAACGAGCACGTCCACCTGGCCAACCATCTCTTCAAACCAGGTGGGGTCATGGAGTTCTTCTACGAAATGCGGTTTGGCAATCGGTTTGGCGTCGGTGGCGACGATCCGCATGTCTAAACCGTAGTGCGCGCGGCGTGCGATGGCTGTGCCGATGCCGCCCATACCGACGATGCCCATCACGCGGCCCGCAAGTTCGACATGGTGGTCGGACTTGGGTGTCCCGAGACGGGTCATCTCTTTATCGACGTAGAACTGCTTCATGTACGTATGGATGCGGTGCGTCAGTGCGAGCAGCAAACCGATGGCGGTTTCCGAGATGCCTGGGGCAAAGGTGCGGGCGTAATTGGTGAAAGGGACCGGGTGGTCGCGCAGGTCCTGTGGTGTGTTCTCGACGCCAGCGCCACCGTTCATCACCCATTGCACGTGAGGGGCGCTATCGATCTCGCCGCGGCGGAGACCGCCGTAGATGACTTCGGCTTCGGGGAGACGGCGTTTGAATTCGCCGCGGTCGCGGCAGATAATAATCTCCACTTTGGCGGTGCGGCGGCCTGCTCGATTTGGCGGATCTCGTTCGGCGCGAACTGATGCGTCGTGACGATCTTGATTGGGTCGCCCTGCGCTTGGGGCGCGGCCATGTTCATTGCCGCCGGCGAGACGACCGCCTTGCGACCCTGCGCGGCGGCTGCAGGGACGGCGGCGGCTCCGCCCGCCAGAGTTACGAAGGTGCGTCGAGAAACGTTGTTCTTTGCCATGGTACGAGTCTCCTTGGAGCGAGCCGAGGACTAGGGTAGCACGGGTGTTTGGTTGTGGGGCACCCGGAAGACAGGCGTGGGCCGGAGCCCGCGCGCCGCCGAGTTTACACCCGCCGCTCTGTTACTGCTTGGGAAGGACAGAGCCCATGGGGATGATGGATTCCTGGCTGGATACGCTGCCCGCGATGAGCTGCATGAGGCGATCGCCGACCTGGACATTGGCGCCGACGATGATGTTCACCTGATATCCCGAAATGAGTCCCGGTGCGTAGAAGCTGCCAAGTACTTGCTGCTCTACGCCGTCGATCATCACCACGGGGTTCTCGACTGTCTCGGCCGGAGGAGCGCCGGGGCCCGGAACGTTGGTGCCGACAGGCGTGTGCAACGGCCCCATGCCGGTGAGGAACAGCAGAATCACTTCTCCGGGGCGAGCTGGGTTTTCGCTACTCACACGGCGAAAGTCGAGGTGGAGAGCGGCGACGACTCGTTTGCCGTTCTCGAGGATCTCGAAGAAGCCAGGTTGCGCGCGGAACGTCTGCACGTTTGAAAAACTAGATAGCGCGCCGTTATTATCGATCGTAACGACGATGGCGTCCGAGGGCGCCCGGACTTCGAAGGGAATCTGGATGTTAATTTGCTCGGTGCCATTGACGTTCGAGATTGAGGTGATGGGGCACTGAATCCCGTCGACGAAAACCTTCACGCCGCGCAGTTCCAGGGGGAAGGGAAATGTGTCGGCGAGAACGACGCCGTCGATGCCCTCCATCAGTCCGACGCCGAAGATCGAGCCGGCGCTACCGGGCACGAAGCCTACGATGAAACTTCCGGCGTTCACAAACCCAACGCTACTGACGACCGGCTTGCGTCCGACGACTTCCAGGTTGAACACAACGACGAGCGCCCCAGAGCGGGCTTCGACTGTCGCGACGCCAAGAGCTGAATTTCCGATGATGCTCACCGATGCTCGTCCCTGGACGTTTGTCTGTGCCGACGTCGAGGAGAGTTGCAGGCTACCATGCGTGACCGTGTACTGAACATCCGCCCCGGAAACGGGCGTGCCCTCCAGGTCGCGGATGGTGACGGCCAGGGGAGCCGGGGCCGGTGCGCCGATGGGGATGAGTTGGTCATCGCCCCCGCTGATCTCTATTTCGTTGCCCATTCCGGTCACGGTGAGCGTAAAGGTGGTGCTGAGCCCGCCCGAGTGAGCTGTCACGAGTACCGGACCGATCTGATCGCCTAAGGGGACCACGGCCAAGGTGCGGCCCGAGGCATTCGTACTGTTGAACTTGTTCTCGAACGTGACGCCACCCGGGGGGCTGACTTCCCATGTGACAGGTTCGGAGCGGATGGCGTTGCCGCAGGAGTCCTTCAACTCGGCGATGAGGGCCTGATTGCCGGCCCCGAGCAGTTCGCCCGCGGTGCCGACCTGGAGATCACCCTGCGCCTTCTCCATCGAGGCAGCGGGGCCGACCGAGGCGGTGTAGGCAATCATCCGAGTGTCGGGCATATCGGAGTTCAAGCTGGCCGTGATCATGCCGGAACCGGGCGTACAGCCAAAGATCAGGTCTCCTTCAAACTGACCAAGGAAGTTGGTGGATAGGACGGGCGATGAAAACGTGACGTCTCCCGGCGCTGTCAGCGAGATACCGGCTAGCGCTCTCGGTATTCCCCCGCTCGTGGTCGCCCGGCCGGCGATGCCGCGTGTCATCGTTGTGCCAACGGTGGCGAAAATCGGCCGCGGCGAGTCGATCAATAGCTGGCTCGGCAGATCATCCTCGGTCGCGACGATAATCACGGAAAACTCGTCCGCTAAGAAACGCCCGAAACTGTCGGTGACCCCGATGTTGATCGGGACGGGGTTCTCGAAAACGCTGAGAGGCGCCGTACATGTGAACTCCGCGAAGCCGTCTTCGTCGGTCTCGATATCGTCGGTACAGACAACGCCCGGGGGGGGGCGGCAATCGTCAAGTCGAGACCTAAGAGCGGTTCGCCGGACAGTTTGGCTTGTACGACCAGGGGGAGCGGAAAGGGCTCTTCACTGACGGCGTATTGGAAATCGCCGCTGATCTTGGTGAGCCCGTCAAAGCCTTCGCCGCCGGAGTTGATGTTGAACGTAGCTGAGAGAGTGGGAGAAGCGGCGGCCACGACGTCAAAAGGATCGAGCGTGGGAACGACAACAGTGGTCTGCGCGACACCATACATGTTGGTGAGCATCGTGGTGGGCGTGATGTCAGCGGTATCTAACTCGGTCGTGAACGTGATCTCCCGACGGAACAGCGGGCGGTCATCAAGAGACAACAGCCTCGCCGAGAGCGGTTTGGTTAGCCGGTTGCCGGGCGCGGCGAACTGTTCGTTGCCGCCGTAGACCTGAAATTCACTTCGAAAGGGCGCGAACTCCTCAATGACCGCGATGCCGGTGATGGGCATGGTCGGAATGACGTCGGCCCGCTTTACCGTACTGCCCGCGTCGAGGTGTACGATGCGGCCCGCGCCCCCGAATCCGAACACGACGCCGTGGCCGAACCGCGCTGCATCGGCGTCGATGGCGGGTAGGCCGAAGCTGCCTCCTTCCGGGTCTCCGATGGTCGGAAATCCGCCACCGCCGAAACGAGCGCGATGTATGAGGCCGGACGCAGTGACGACGAACATATTGCCGCTGCCGGGGCTGACAGCTTCGAGCAGGTCGTCACCGGGGCTAAAGCGGCGGCCCCTGTCAAGCGGAGATAACTCCATCACGCCGAGTCGTTGGCCGGCGACGAGAAACGCCGAATCCACGGGCGCTTCGGGATCGAATCCCATGTACTTAGGCCCTTCGAGCTCGGTGAGGGCACTCCCGGTCACATCGAGGGCGATAGAGTTGATCTCATAGAACGTCGTGTCGGACGCGGCATAGATTCCCGATCCGTTGGGGGATGCACCAATGACTCTGGGTATTTGGGAAAGGCCGATTGCCCCGGCGAGAATAAACGGCGGATCGGCGCTAAGGTTGACCGAAGTGATCTCGGTGGAGCCCTCGGTGATGACGTGCATGCGCGTAGAGGTGGTATTCGTGGTAGCGCCTGTGATTGGTTCGGTGATCCGCAGCGAAGCGGCGAGCAGTGAGCGGTGAGCCGTTCTGTTGCAATTGCAGGCTGTTGAGCATCGCGGCCGTTTCGGGCGGATTGTTGCCGGCCTTCATGAGCGCGAGAAAGCCGTTCGCCATGTCGTAGAGTTGCTTTGCATCCTGGTCGGTGAGGGACGACAACTCCAGCGTCAGGTCAACGTCGCGACCGAGGAAGATGCCGAGTCCCAGCCCGACAATCTTCGAAATTGTGTCGGCGGGAACCATCTGGCCGGCGGCGCTGCCCATGGCGTCTTGAAACGGTCAGCGCGTCGCGAGCCAGAAGTGGTTGCGGCTGAGCCGACCGATGCTGTTCTGCATCCCAGCGTCGAACAGGGACTGCGCCGCCATCGCGCGGCGATCGACGGCTTGACGCACATCGTCGTACGCACCGAGCGCGGCGTACTGCGAGTCGAAGACGGTGAAGTACATCTGCTTTGCGCCATCGGACAGGCGCAGGAGCTGGAAGTCGCGGTGGTCTTCGCTCTCGCAGCCCTTCTGACAAAGCAAGTCGGCGAATTGTGAGTCGCCGAATGACCCGCGGGCGGCGATCAGGAAGTTCTTAGGCTCGATGTCTCCATTGAACTGGTCGAGCCGGGCCGTAATGACGATCTCATGTAGGTTCTGCCACAGGTTCGGCCGAAGGATCGCCATCATCTTTCCGACGTCCTCGCTTTGGTTGCCGGCTTGCTGTAATGCTTTCTGGAACCAAGGCTACGAGGTGAACCCCGCTACGTCGATGCCCATGACGAGATTGGAATCCGGACGCGCCAGGTTGAGCAGAGCCGGGTCGGCGGCTCGCAACGGAAGCAGAACGAGGGAACAGAGTGCAACGAGACGGAGAGTACGCATGACGGACCTCAGGGATGGTGATCTGTAGTTATGGTACGGCACGGCTCCGCAGCGTAGCTATCCGAGAAAGACCTTACTGGTGCGTTGGAGCACGTGCCGATGGCGGCGCACAAGGGGGTGAGACGAAGCCGCGCTGATACAATGAGCGGGCATTCGTTAACGAAAGGTTCGTACTTCAACGTGGACGTTCAAGCAACGCAGCTTCGCCCCGGCATGCTGGTCAAATTCGACGGCAAGCTGTTTTCCATCTTTCGCACCGAGCATCGCACGCCCGGCAACAAGCGTGGTTTCGTGCAGGCCAAGATGCGCAATCTTGACAGCGGCGCACTCATCGACCATAAGTTTTCTTCGGAAGATTCCGTCCAGAAAGTCTCGCTCGACGATCAAGAAATGGAATACCTCTATAAGGACGGTGAGTTCTATTACTTCATGAACACCGAAACCTACGAGCAGATTCATCTCACCGAGGACGATCTCGGTGATCAGGTTCTCTATTTGCTGCCGAACAATAAGTTGAACGTGCAGTTCTACGAAGGCAAGCCGTTCAATATCAACCTACCCGGCAGCATGGACCTCACGGTGGTCGAGACCGAGCCCGGTATCAAGAGCGCGTCGGTCACGAGCGGCACCAAGCCGGCGAAGCTCGAGACGGGACTCGTAGTCCAGGTACCGCCGTTCATCAAAGAGGGCGAAAAGATCCGCGTCAATACGGCCGACGGCAGCTACCAAAGCCGCGCGTAGGCGTAGCGTAGCGCACCGCAGCCGATTCGGCTGTGCCAGTCATCTCTTTTCCACTGGAACTTCCGCGATCTCAAGAATTGAGAACCCGATATATGAAAGAGTAGAACTGATGGTACGGACTGGCCTGTGCCAATCAGGCTAGCAGCGGCTTGATTACTTCGCCATGGACGTCGGTTAGGCGGAAGTGGCGGCCTTGGTATTTGAAGGTGAGCTTGGTGTGGTCGATGCCGAGTTGGTTCAGAATCGTAGCGTGCAGGTCATGGACATGCACCGGGTCGTTCGCGATGTTATATCCGTAGTCATCGGTCTCGCCGTAGCTGATGCCGGGCTTGATGCCACCGCCGGCCATGAAGATGGTGAAGCAGCGCGGGTGGTGGTCGCGCCCGTAGTCGTCAGCGGTGAGTTTGCCTTGGCTGTACACGGTGCGTCCGAACTCGCCACCCCAGACGACAAGCGTGTCGTCGAGCATACCGCGATCCTTCAAGTCCTGGATGAGGGCGGCGGTGGGCTGATCGGTATCTTTAGTTTGCGCCCGGATGCCCTTCGGTAGCTCGGTATGTTGGTCCCAACCGCGGTGGAAGAGCTGCACGAAGCGGACGCCGCGTTCGGCGAGCCGTCTTGCTAGCAGGCAGTTCGCGGCATACGTTCCGCGCTTGCGTGAATCGGGTCCGTAGGCCTCGAACGTCTGCTCTGGTTCGCCTGATAGCTCTGTCAACTCGGGCACGGAACTCTGCATGCGGTACGCCATCTCGTACTGTGCGATGCGCGTCGATATTTCCGGGTCGCCGAACTCGTCATGCTTCAACTCATTCATCTTGGCGAGGTCGTCGAGAAAGCGGCGGCGGTCGTCTTGGTCGATCCCCGGAGGGTTCGACAGGTAGAGCACCGGATCGCCGACACCACGGAACTTCACACCTTGATAGCGGGTCGGCAGAAAGCCGCTTCCCCACAGTCGGTTGTAGAGCGGCTGGCCGCTGCGGCCCGTCCCCTTCGATACCATCACGACGAACGACGGCAGGTCTTCGTTCAACGTGCCCAGACCGTAAGACAGCCAGGCCCCGATGCTGGGCCGTCCGGCGAGCTGAAATCCGGTCTGGAAAAACGTGACGGCCGGGTCGTGATTGATGGCCGTGGTGTTCATCGTCTTGATGAACGAGAGGTTGTCGGCGAGCTTGGCGGTCCGCGGCATCAAGTCGCTGATCCACGCGCCGGACTGGCCGTGCTGCTTGAACTTGAAGATCGATGGCGCGACCGGAAAGCTGGTCTGCGTGGCGGTCATGCCGGTGAGGCGCTGGCCTTGGCGAATCGAGTCAGGCAGATCGGTGGCGCGCATGTTGTCGAGCAGGGGCTTGTAGTCGAACAAGTCCATTTGCGACGGGCCGCCGGATTGGAAGAGATAGATGACGCGCTTCGCCTTGGGTGCAAAATGGGGCAGGTCGGCGAGGCCGCCGGTGGTGCTCGGGCCGTCCGTGCGCGGCGAGGCGGCGGAAAGGTCGTCGTTCAGCAGAGATGAGAGAACCGCGGTACCGATGCCGACACTACTGAGGCCGAAGAAGTGACGCCGCGTTAACTGTTGGTAGCGTTCGAGGATCGGGTCCATGAGGCTCTCCGTGGGTAGGGCTATTCCTTCGTGATCGTTTCGTCAAGGTTCAAGATCAGGCTGGCGACGGTTGTATAGGAAGCGAGTTCCGCGAGGTCGAGAGCCTGGTCGCGCTCCGACTCACCTTGGCTGACCAAGTCGAGTGCTCCGTGGCGATCGGTCTTGAAATTGTCGAGGTAGTATCGGTAGCTGCCGAGTAGGATCTCGCTACTTTTGGATTCGAGTTCGCGCGCCGTTGCGAGGCGATAGCCGTAGCCGATCCGGTCTTGCGGAGTGTGTCCACCCTCGACCATCATCCGCTCGGCCAGCTTGCGCGCGGCTTCGACAAACGTAGCGTCGTTCATCAGGTTGAGCGCTTGCAGCGGTGTATTCGTACGTGTCTCACGGACAGTACAGGCTTCACGCCCGGCGGAATCAAAGTTGAGCATCTGTGGTGGTGGGACAGCGCGTTTCCAGAAGGTGTAGAGACTGCGGCGATAGAGGTCTTCGCCGTGGCCTTGCGGGTAATCGCTTCCGCCGGCAAGTTCGGTCCAAAGGCCGGCTGGTTGATAGGGCTTCACCGACGGTCCTCCGACCTCTTCGACGAGCAATCCCGAAATGGCCAGCGCTTGATCGCGGACAACTTCAGCGGGAAGTCGCACACGAGGTCCGCGAGCGAACAAGCGATTCTCTGGGTCCTTTTGCGTCAGGTCGGGCGTTTCTCGCGACGACTGCCGGTACGTGGCGCTCATGACAATCGTCTTTTGGAGTTGCTTTATATCCCAACCGCTACCGATAAATTCGGTAGCCAGCCAATCGAGTAGCCCCAAGTGAACGGGCCACTCACCCTGCGAGCCGAAGTCCTCCACTGTCTTGACGAGACCGGTACCGAAGTACGACTGCCAAAACCGGTTGACCGTGACGCGAGCCGTCAAGGGGTTCTCGGGACTGACGAGCCAGCGAGCCAACCCGAGCCGGTCATTCGGCACGTTCGCGGGAATCGGCGGCAGCGCGGCCGGCACGCCGGGAGCCACCGTGTCGCCGGGCTGGTCGTATTGACCACGCACGAGCAGGTGTGTCTGCCGTGGGTCCTCGCGATCCTTCATAACCATCACGGTCGGGAAAGCATCCGCGAACTCTTCGCGTGTTCGGCGAGCCTGGTTGAGTGTTTCCCAAGCTTCGCGAATCTTCGTGGGCGCGTATTCGTCGAGGAAGGCGAGCCGCAGTTTATCCTCTTGGGCTCGCGTGCGTTTCTTGGGCTTGATGCGGGCGAGTTCATGCAGGGGCGTTTCGGTGGCCACAACGGCGATGGCATCAGGCGTGAGCGCGCGATCGTAAACGCGGACATCGTCAATCAGGCCTTGAAAGCGCGGGCCGGAACCGTCGATGGCTCCGATGCGAAGAGGAGCTTTCACACCAAAGGGCGCGTTCAGCGCGTCGACGACGACTGACATTCTGACGGCCTTGCCGTTGACATAAACGTTCGCTCCCTCTGCCAAGCGTGAACCGTCGTAAACCGCGGTAACGTGATGCCATTGGTTGAGGGCGAGCGACTCGGCGGTTTCCACGCGAGTGCAATCGTCCAGCCAGCGAGTGATCAAGTTGAGCTGAACCTTACCGTCCGCGAGGTACATGCCGTAGCCTCTGACCTCGGAAGGGGTCTCATGAGTGCGGGTTACGATGGCTCCGTCGGCGGCGGTAGGGTAGATCCATGCCGAGAGGGTGAAGTCTTCCTCGAAGCGGAAGTTTGCGACATCGCCTGCATCAACGAAGCTCTTGCCATCGAAGGCGCTTGCCTGGCCGACTTTTCCCTTCTTGAATTCGGGCAGACCGTCCACGAGATTGGCGCGAGCATCAGGTGCGCCCGGTGTTTCGCCGGCGACCGTGCCGTCGAACCGATGGTGTGAGATGAGGTCTTCGTTGAGGGTCCAGTCGATAAAGTCCGACCGGGTCAACGACTGCTCCCACTTCTCACGAGCGGCGCTTACCTCCGAATGTAGTTCATCGAAAGCCTGTTTGGCTTCCACGATCTTTCCGTCAAGCACTTCGAGTTCTTCACGCTGCGTCGGCGTGGGTGCGGCGATGAACGGCGGTGAATTGCCGTACTTGAAGGCTTTACCATTTTCAGGGACGTTGTTGAAGTAGGCGAAGAAGCGATAGAACTCTTTCTGCGTCAGCGGGTCGTATTTGTGGTCATGGCAGCGGGCACAGCCCATCGTCAGGCCAAGCCATACCGTCGAGGTGGTCTCAACGCGGTCAACGACGTATTCGACAGCGTACTCTTCCGCAATGATGCCGCCTTCGCCGTTACCGCGATGATTGCGGTTGAAGCCGGTGGCGATCATCTGGTCGAGTGTCGGACTCGGCAGCATGTCGCCCGCGATCTGCTCGACTGTGAATTGATCGAAGGGCATGTTGTCGTTGAATGATTCGATCACCCAGTCGCGCCACCGCCACATATAGCGCTCGGCGTCGGTCTGATAGCCGTTGGTATCGGCATAGCGGGCGGAATCGAGCCAACGCACGGCCATGCGCTCGCCATAGCGTGGCGATGCGAGCAGGCGGTCGACAACCTTCTCGTAAGCATTGGGTGAAGTGTCGCGCAGGAAATCATCGATTTCCTGCGTCGTGGGAGGTAGCCCGGTCAGGTCGAGCGTGACCCGGCGGATGAGGGTGGCTCGCTCGGCTTCGGGGGAAGGGGAGAGACCTTCTCGTTCCAGCCGCTCCAGCACGAAATGGTCAATGCCGTTGACGGTCTTGCCTTCGACGCGCGGAGGTTCCGGGCGCTCGGGTGGGATGAATGACCAGTGTGATTGCCACTCCGCGCCTTGCTCGATCCAGCGACTAACGAGATCGATCTCACGGTCGCTGAGTTTCGCGTGGCCGGCGTAGGCCGGAGGCATGCGGCGAATCGTGTCGTCGGTCGTGAGCCGCGAGACAATGTCGCTCTTCTCGACATTGCCCGCAACGATCGCGAAACGGCCGCCGAGGTCTTGCGTCGCACCTTCCGCGGTATCAAAACGTAACGGCGTCTTACGGTTGTTTACGTCGGGACCATGGCAGGTGTAGCACTTGTCGGAAAAGATGGGCCGAATGTCACGGTTGAAACGGACCCGGTCGGCGGAGGTTTCCGCGAACGCCGCGCTCACGATGAACAGAGATCCAACTGCGATCAGAAAATTTGCAACCGAACGTCTCCGGTCTTCAGTCATAGCGGAACGCATAACACCCCTGTACAATTATAGTCTGCTTGCTTGTCGCAGGGTATCGGGGCGCTCAGAGGGTTGGTGCTTGCTCATGTGCCGGGCGCGGACTCGGTGGCACGTTCGATACATTGGACGACTACACGAACCGCATCCTCGCTACAGCCGTTCGGAGCGATTACATCCGGGCTCGCCAGCGTCTCGTACTCGGTCCGCGCGCCCCGCAGATGCGGTAGCTCCCCGTTTCGCGCCCGCGCGTGCAGGCCCTTGTATCTCGCCGCTCGCACTCTTCCGGCGGTGTGTGTGTGCTTTCGGCCCTGCCTCCCACGAACCATCGTGTTCCAGCGCGAAGGTCGGCGTTGTGGTCCCTGCGCGGAACCAACGTGGAAGGTCTAGATCAAACTTTGGCGTGTTAAGGCCAGTATTGGCTCTCAACTGTCCGATACGGTTTTACAGTGCGGCACAGTTGAAGATGTGATCGGGTCACTGGAAACCTCGGTTTCACCGAGAGAGGACCACTTGGCTTCGAATGAATGGAGGTGGGGTGTTGAACATTAGGCGGTCGTCTGCGTCGGTGCCTGCACGAACAGAGTTGCAAGACACGTTCCAACGGATAGCGGCAGGGACTTTTCGCGCAAGGCTAGGGGCCTTGGATGATTTGCCCCCGGTCTCGGGAGCTTTGGCCCTAGGCGAGCCCAAAAGGCCGCCGATACCGCTTTACCAACGCGGTTGGAAACGGCATATCCCGTGCATTACTCAGAGTGCGAACACAAGACAAAGGGCGAGAGGAGGAATCAGATGCCGGCTAGAAAGATGCGTGAGTTCTTAAACAAGAATGACATCCGCTGCGTGACGGTACAGCATTCTCCCGCCTTCACGACGCAGGCGGTGGCCGCTTCGGCACACGTGCCGTCCAAGGAAATGGCGAAGACCGTGATGCTTGATATCGACGGCAAGATGGCCATGGCTGTGTTGCCGTCGTCGTTTCAAGTCAACTTCGAGCAACTCAAGGAAGCTCTTAACGCAGGCAGCATCTCGTTGATGCATGAGAGGGATTTCAAGGATCGCTTTCCGGACTGTGAGCCGGGGGCGATGCCGCCCTTCGGCAATCTCTACGGCATGCCGGTATTTGTTGCCGAGAGCTTGGCCGAGGACGAGCACATCGCATTCAGCGCGGGGTCACACCATGAGGTGGTTCTGATGACATACGCCGATTATCAGCGTCTGGTGGCTCCGAGTATTGTTCAGTTTACGACCGAGGTTCTGTCGGTCTAGAGTTCGGGCCTGGCGGGAGAAGTGATGTTTGAAAGGAAGGAGGCTGGCAATGATGAAAACGATTCCATGGGCAGCGGACGTCATTCTCCTGTCGGGTTCCGGTTATAGGGTAAGCAGCACCAAGGCCGCCGTACCCGCGCGCCGTAACACGATTGCGCTGTCCAATAGTACGTTCCGGCATCCACGACACGTCGGAAGAGCCAGCCCGCGGATGCGTTGCAAAAGGAGAGCCGCGGGATGCGCCTACTCCGCGTTGAGGGCGCTGCGGACGGCGGCCGCCAGGTTCGTCTCGTCCTCGGGGCGCGTGGTTCTCAGGTCAAGCAGGATTGCGTCGTCCTCGATCCGTGCGATCACCGCCGGGTTCCCAAGACGCAGGTGTGATTCGAGGTCTGCGACGGTTATTCCTGTCGCTGAGCGAATGCGGATGAGGGTCGTGGGAACCGATTGGTCAGGGGTCGAACCGCCTCCCAAGACGGATTCGCCGTTAATGAGATCGATGGTGGCGCGATCGCCGAGTTCGAGACCGGCGATGAATCCTTCGGCGCGCGTGCGGATCTCATCGTCCGTTTGGCGGATGATCCGTAGCACCGGAATCTGGTCATAGCGACCGAACAGATAGTCGCGCAGCGTGGCTTCGAGCGCCGCGTAGGTGAGCTTGTCGACGCGCAAGGCTCGAAACAGCGGACTGCGGCGGATGCAGGCGATCCACTCGGGTTTGCCGGCGATGATGCCGGCTTGCGGACCGCCGAGTAGCTTGTCGCCGCTGAAGGTGACGATGTCGGCGCCGGCGCGCAGGCTGTCGACGACCGGCGGCTCGTCGCGGAAACCGACTTGCGCGAAGTCGTAGAGACAGCCGCTACCGAGGTCGTCCATCACGGGCAGGCCGGACTCGGCTGCGAGCGCGACAAGCTCTTCGAGGCTGGGACGCGCCGTAAATCCGACGACACGGAAGTTGCTGGGGTGAACACGCATCAGCAGGCGCGTCGCTTCGTTGATGGCGTTGCGGTAATCGGAGATATGTGTCCGATTCGTAGTCCCTACCTCGCGCAGCTTGGCGCTGCTGCGCTCCATGATGTCGGGGATGCGAAAGCCGTCGCCGATCTCGATCAGCTCGCCGCGCGAGACGATGGCTTCCCCGCCATCGGCGACTTCATTGAGCACGAGAAAGATCGCGGCGGCGTTGTTGTTAACGACGATTGCCGGCGCGCCGAGGAGCTTTTCCAGCAGACCTCCAGCGTGGACGTCGCGTTTGCCGCGCTTGCCGGTGGTGAGGTCGTACTCGAGATTACTGAAGCCGCGAGCAGTCTGGGTGATCGCGGCGACCGCTCCCTCCGACAAAGGGGCACGGCCTAAGTTGGTGTGAAGGACGACGCCGGTGGCGTTGATGACCGGGCGCAACGATGGGGAAGCGAGCGCATCGAGTTGATTGAGTACGAGCTGTTCGGCTTCATCAATGAGATGGGTCTCATCCGCGTTCGGCGGCGGGGTCTTGCGGATCGCTACGCGCATGCGGTCAAGCACGAGTCGGGTTTCGGCGACGACGAGACCGTGTCCACTGCCGGTGACGCGCTCGGCGATGCGCGGGCGTTGTAGGAGTTGATCGACCGAGGGCAGGGCTCGAAGTGTGTTTTCGATGTCGGCGCTCACCGTCCCCATTGGAGCATTCGGCGCGTTGATGGTCAACGCTGGTGTGGGCGGGGCTCGTGCGGCCCCTGGCTGCTGTGGCATGATCGGGGAGATGTTGCGAAACTTGCTTGTCTTGTTGCCTGCGTGTCCCTTCTGGCTTGCCGCCCAACCGACGGAGCATCGCTTGACGTCGACACCGGAAACGGTCGTGATTGGTTACTACGATGCCGCCGCGAAGCCTGTGTTGCGGATTCGCTCCGGCGAGCGTGTCGAGATCACGACGGCCATGGTCGCGGGTCCGGAAATGCTGGAAGAAGCCGGTTTGCCGAGCGAGCAGATCAAGCCGTCGCTACGCGCGATCCACAGGCAAATCACCGACCGCGGTCCTGGGCCGCATGTGCTCACCGGCCCCGTCTACGTCGAAGGGGCCGAGCCGGGCGACGTGCTCCAGGTGGATATCGAATCGATTCGACTGGCCCTTCCCTATGCGCTGAACATCTTCCTGCCGGGGCTGGGCGTGCTGCCCAACGACTATCCCTATAAGAAGTTGAAGATCATTCCGCTTGACGAGGACCGCATGGTAGGCGAGTTCGCCGAGGGCGTGGAGATCCCGCTACGGCCGTTCTTCGGGAGTATGGGCGTCGCGCCGCCGAAGGAATTGGGACGCATCAGCAGTGCGCCGCCATGGGTGCACGCGGGCAACATGGACAACAAAGATCTCGTCGCCGGGACAACCTTGTTCATCCCGGTCCATGAGCCCGGCGCGCTGTTCTTTGTCGGTGATGCGCACGCCGCTCAAGGGGCCGGGGAGGTGGATGTCACGGCTCTCGAAACCGCTCTGACGGGTGTGTTCCGCTTCACGGTCCGTAAGGACATGCGCCTCGGCTGGACCCGTGCGGAAACGCCGACCCACCTGATGACGATGGGCTTTGATGAAGACCTCGACACGGCGATCCGCATTGCCTTGCGAGACATGATCGACCTGCTGGTCAGCGACAAAGGACTGAGCCGCGACGACGCCTACATGCTTGCGAGCAACGCGGTCGACCTCCACATCACGCAGTTGGTGGATGGCAAGAAGGGGGTTCACGCCACGGTGTCGAAGGCGATCTTTACACAAGACTGAGCGGTTCATCGCCCAAAATGGGGATATCCATGACAGTTGCCGATCATGGATGTCTCTCTTGTATCCGCGGGTTCGGGCGCGCTCCGGGTGGGTTGGGTTCTGGGCTTGGCGAGCGCTTGTGTTGGCCCTTCTCGCGGGTTCGCTATGCTCGTGGCGATGGCTCAGCCCAAGCGGCCTCGGCCTTGTTTCTCGAAGACGGCCATGGGCTTGCGGCCACCACGGCTAGAGGCCAAGCGGCTGAGGATCAGATCCGGTTGTAGAGGCGGCCGGGGTTCAGTATCCGGCCGGGGTCGAGCTGGTCTTTGATGCGTTGCATGACGGCAAATTGCGAACCGGGGTGCACCCAATGTTCCAGCGCCGTTTTCTGGTCGGCGGGGCAGGATTCGACAATCGTCGGATACCCCTGTGCACGGCAGGCGGCGACGCAGCGTTGGGTTGCGTCGAGGTCAGGACAAGTGACGTAAGCGACGGCCGCGGCAGCGCGGGCGACGATGGCGGAAGCGCCCGCTGAGCCCGCGGTCTTGAGCATGTCGCCGATCTTCCTCGGTTCCGAGGCAACACGCAGGACGGATGCCGGCGCGGAGTCCGCCGTCGCCAGGGCAGGAATCTCGCTGACTTTGCTCCAAAACGATTCGGCCCCTGCTTGATCGAGAGCCTGAAAATCGCTCGCGCCGTTTTCTTTCGCGAGTCCCGCCCACTCGCGCTCGTAGCGATCAACGAGGCTCTTGTTTCCGCTTGCCTCCAGAGCCAGGCAGTACTGGTTACCTGGCAATCCCGCCAACGACGACGCACCGCCGTCCAGTAGGTCGATCGCGACGGGTTGCAGTTGGCTCGTGAAGATCACGTTGCGGAGTGAGAGTAGCGGGTCCAGCGAATCGGCAAGTGCGAGGAAGCTGCGCTCTCCATCCGGGCGTGGGGACACCTTGAAGTTGATGCTCGTCATGGCCGCCAGTGTTCCGAACGAGCCGATCATCAGCTTCCCCATGTCGAGGCCGGTCACGTTCTTCACAACCATGCCGCCGGATTTCACCAGCTTGCCCGCGACCGTCGCGAACGTCATGCCGATCACCATGTCGCGCGCCGTCCCGTAACGCCGCCGCCGGGGGCCGCTGTTGTTGGCGGCGACAACCCCGCCTATCGTGGCGTTGTCAGCGAACGGAGAGTCGAGCGGCAGGAACTGTCCCTGTGCGTGCAGGGTGGCCTTCAGGACTTTGAGCGGAATACCCGCCTGCACGCTGATCGTCAGGTCGTTGGGCTCATAGGCGAGAACTTGGTCCAATCCGTGAGTCGAGAGGACAACGTCAGGCGGCGCGATCGCTCCGCCGAAGGCACTCTTCGTGAAGTGGCCGCCGAGTTCAACGATGTGCTTTTGTCCGGCGGCATCGCGTAGAGAGTCGGCCACTTCTTCGGCGGTGGCGGGGGTTACCTCAACGGACATCTCCCTATGTTAGGTGGATTGTCAGATCGTGCGCCCAGCGCCGGGATGGCCGTCCACCAAAGCCGTGGCGCGCACGCCGTATATGACGGACGTTCTATATTGGAGTCTGTGCGACGTTTCCTCGTAGCCGCAATTACCCTCATCGCGACCGTCGCGTCAGCCCAAGAGCCGTCGCTAACGATAGAAGAATGGCAGCCACGGTCAACACTTGTTGTCGACCAGCATCCGGTTCGGAGCGCCAAGTTCCCGGTCATCGATGTCCATAGTCACCACCGGTCGAGCACCACGCCCGAACGACTCGGCAAGATCGTCAGCGAGATGGACGAGTTGAATCTGCGCATGCTGGTTAACCTCAGTGGCCGTTACGGCGACCGTTTGAAATCATCGGTTGACCTCTTCGTCGGGACTCATCCGTCGCGGTTCGCAGTCTTCGCCAACTTGAATTTTGATGGCATCGGAACCCCCGGTTGGGGAGAGCGGGCGGCCAAGCAGCTTGCGGAAGATGTGAAGAACGGCGCGGTTGGACTGAAGTTTTTCAAGAACTTTGGGATGACCGTGAAGGGGCCTGACGGCAAACGCATTCCGGTAGACGATCCCTCACTCGAACCCGTCTGGAAAACCTGTGCACGGCTTAAGATCCCCGTGTTGATTCATGTCGCCGAGCCGGCGGAGTTTTTCAAACCGCACGACAGGTTCAACGAACGCTGGCTCGAGTTGAAGATCCATCCGAACCGATATCGGCCGCCGGATAAGTTCCCTCCGTTTGAAACGCTGACGGCCGAGCGCGACCGGATGATCGGTGGCCATCCCGACGTCAACTACATCGTGGCTCACTTTGGCTGGCACGCGAACGACCTGGGCCGGCTGGGCGACCTGATGGACAAGTATCCGAACTTCTACACCGAGACGGGTGCGATTCTCGCCGAACTTGGCCGCCAGCCCGTTTCGGGCCAAAAGTTTTTCATCAAGTACCAAGACCGCGTGCTGTTCGGCAAGGACTCGTACCGAGCGAGTGAGTTCCCCTACTACTGGCGCGTCTTCGAAACGAAGGACGAATACTTCGACTACTACCGCAACTACCACGCGCATTGGCAGATGTACGGGCTCGACCTGCCTGACGATGTCCTCAAGAAGCTGTACTACAAGAACGCGCTTCGTGTGATCCCCGGCCTCCCGTCGGAAGGTTTCCCACCCTAGGCCGAACATCCTTGCAGTTACGCGCTTACCTGATTCTCTTACTGCGCATGTCCGCAACCGTGGCGGCTCTTGCGATGCTGGCTGCGGTTTATGCTGGTTCGCTTGCGGCCGAAACGCGGTACGACATCGATCTCGCTGACGCCGCTTCCGAACTCCTGCACATCGAAATGGAGACCCGCTGCGAAGCCGGCGGCTGCGAACTGCAGATGCCGGTTTGGAACGCTACGTACCAGGTCCGCGACTTCGTGCAGTTCGTCGAAGACTTCCGCGTTTCAGATCACGCTAACCATATTGTTTCGACGAGAAAACTCACACCGTCCCGTTGGTGCGTGAACACCGTCGATCCCGGCCTGGTTCGGGTTCGCTACGATGTGCGCGCGAATCGCCCAGGCCCATTCGGGGCCTATGCCGGGAAGGACTACGTGTCGCTGAACTTCGCGCAGGTTCTGGTGTATCCGGTAAGCCGCAGACGCGCGCCGTTCTCGCTACGTTTTCGCAACGAGCCGCACGGTTGGCGCACGGCGCTTGCGTTGGAGTCGCATGGGGGGCGTTTTCGGGCGGCAAGTTACGACGAGTTGATCGACACGCCGGTTCTGCTAGGCGACTTCGACGACACGAAGTTCACCTACTCCGGCCGCCCGATTCGCATCGTGGCCCACGGCGGCAGGGGTTCGTATGACATCGCTGAACTTGCCGATAAGGCGAGGACGATTGTCGAAACCGCCTCGGCCATCATGGACGACGTTCCGTTCCCCTCATACCTATTCGTGTATCACTTCAACGAAGGGCCGGGTGGCGGTATGGAATATCGCAACGGCACCAGCATTCAGATTCCGCCATCGTGCACCGCGTGTGATCCGAAATCGCTGACGGCTCACGAGTTCTTCCACGCCTGGAACGTAAAGAGAATCCGGCCGCAATCGCTGGAGCCCATCGACTTTACGCAGCCGAATCCAACCCCTTCGCTCTGGTTCGCCGAAGGCGTCACGTCGGCCTACGCGCAGTATATTCTACTCAAGGGCGGACTGACCGGTGAATCGCGATTCCTCGATCATTTTGCGAAGTTGATCACCCGCTACGAGCGTACACCGGCGGGCCGTTTGCAATCAGTCGAGGAGGCGAGCGTCGAGGCCTGGCTCGAGCGCTACCCGGACTACCGCCGTCCGGACCGCAGTGTCTCGTACTACCTGTCCGGCGAAATCGTCGGGCATCTGCTCGACCTCACGATCCGCCACTACAGCGGCAACCGGCGTAGTCTCGACGACGTGATGAGGGCGCTCAACGAACAGTATGCCAAACGGGGTCGTTACTACGAAGCCGAGGCCATTGAGCGACTCGCAAGCAACGCGGCGGGCCGTGATCTTTCGACTGAGTTTGACGAGTGGATTCGGACTCCCGGCCCGTTCGAGTGGGACCGTTACTTGGAGTACGCCGGCTACCGGCTCGAGATGAAACCGCGCGAGAAGGTCGATCTAGGTCTCAGCTTGCGCCGCGCCGCGAACGATCGCGCCGAGGTCGCGTCGGTCGAACCGGGTGGTTTGGCGGCGCGCGCCGGGTTCCTCCCTGGTGATCAGCTATTGGCTCTGGATAGCGAACCTCTACGCGTGCCGGCGAAGAAAGTCGCCGATCTGCTCGGTCGGTCATCCGGGCCATTTACCGTAGAGGTCAAGCGTGAGAGCGGACGGCGGAGCCTCGCCGTCAAACCGTTGATGCACGACACGATCGTATACCGGATTGTCGACGCGCGCGCAGTTTCGCCGGTACAGCGCGCGGTGCGCGGAGGGTGGTTGAAGCGGACCGTGATTGAGGATGCCGTGGGGGCGGCCCCCTCCGCGCGGGCACGGTAGGCCCGGCGGATCAGCGAACCGGTCGGGATGCAACACTATAATAGGTTTTCGTTTTTCGCCTCATGCCGGTTTCAGATGTAGTTGTGGATGTAGTCGAGCGGGCGCACACGCGCGCGGTCACACAAGTGACGCTCCAAGAAGCGGCGTTTGCCGGGACCATTGCGTTGCTCGGTCCGCTGCTGGTCACCTTATTCGGAACAGGGTGGTTTCCGGCTGGACTGATCGTTCTTTTCGTACTGGCGGGTCTGGTCGCGGGTGCCTATCGTTGGTCCCGGGAACGCCCCTCGTCGTATGGCGTTGCGCAGCGTATCGACTCGGCTTGGCAGAGCAATGATCAAATCGCGACCGCTTACTACTTTGCTGAACATCCCTCGGAGGCGGGTCCTCTGGCTCGGTTCCAGCGAGAGCAGGCGGCTCCTTTGGCGACATCGGGTGACATAGCCGCCGCGCTGCCCTTTGAAATGCCCAAAACCGGCTACGCCTTCGCGGGCGCGTTGCTGCTGCTCGTGGTCTTGTTGGGCGTTCGCTACGGGACACAATCGAATTTGTCTCTTCAGCCACCGCTGATCCCTATCGAGGCGCCTGCCTTGTACGCCGATACGGGTGACGAACTCCGCCGTGATGATCCGGCGAAGGTCGAGAGTCCAAGGCAGGAACCGGCGCAGTCGTTACGCAAGGAAAACAAACTTGAAGAGCCGCTGGAAGAACCCGATCCCGAGCCTGTTCCCGAGGCGATCGACGGCCAACCCGCGATGGGCGATGCGGTCGGTGAGGTTTCTGAAGCCCTACCGGAAGTCGAGGGTCTTTCGATCGATGACGACTTCGGCGACGAACTGGCCGGCGGAGCGAACGACGGCGGTGAACAGCAAGAAGGCGCGGAAGAGACGGAGCCTTCCCAGGAAGGTAGCGATGGTGACCCGAACGCCGAGAACGGTTCGCCCGAGCAAGGCTCCGAGAGCGAGGACTCGAATGACCTGCTCTCCCGGCTCGAAGATGCTTTTCGCAATATGCTTTCGAGCATGAACATGGACCCACCTTCCGGTTCGGAGCCGGGCGAGTCGTCCGACCAACAATCCGGGGAGCCTTCGCCTGCCGAAGGAGCCCAGCCGGGACAAGAAACCGAAGGCACAGCCCCCGATTCCGGCGAGAGCGGTACCGAGGCCGAAGGCGCCAGCGGCGCCGTGCCCGAGGCCCCTCAGGAATTGACCCAAGGCGATTCCGGCAGCGAAAGCTCGGCGGCGGCGCCCGAGGGAGCCAACGCGTCTTCGGCCGGCAGTAACGACGGCAGCAAAGAACTCTCCGAGGTCGAGCAAATGCAGGCCATGGGCGAGTTGAACGAACTCTATCAGCAACGAGCCGCGGACATGTCCGGCGAAGTGTTGATCGAGACCGAGGCCGCTCCCCAGCAGTTGCAAACACCCTATTCCTCGACCGCCGCGGGCCATCGCGATCCTGGTGGTCAGGTCAGTCGGGACGAGATACCCTTCGCCTATCGCCGGTTCGTACAAAAGTACTTCGAGGCGTTGCGGGAGAAAAGCGGAAAATAAATGGTTGCTAGTGATCAATTCCTTCAGAGCGTCACCGATCAGATGAAGCTCGTTCGCGACGAGATCGGCAAGGTCATCGTCGGACATGAAGACATCGTCGAAAGCGTAATCATTGTGCTCGTGACGGGCGGGCACGTGTTGCTCGAAGGCGTCCCCGGACTCGGCAAGACGACGTTGCTGCGTACACTCGGCCACGCCATGCACCTCGACGATTCCCGCATCCAGTTCACACCGGACCTGATGCCCGCTGACATCGTCGGCAGTATGGTGCTCGAAGCCGACTCGCTTGGTTCGAAGGGACTGCGGTTCCAGCGTGGACCGATCTTTGCGCACCTCGTGCTGGCCGACGAGATTAACCGCGCCACCCCTCGCACGCAGTCCGCGCTTCTCGAAGCGATGCAAGAGCGCACGGTCACCATCGGCACGACGACCCACCAACTTGAAGATCCCTTTCTGGTGATGGCGACCCAGAACCCACTTGAGATGGAAGGCACCTATCCGCTGCCGGAAGCGCAGTTGGACCGTTTTCTTCTCAAGCTGATTGTGCGCTACCCGTCGAAGGAGGAGATGACCGAGATCGTCAATCGCACGATGGCCGCTGAATCACCGACGGTCGACCAAGTGATGAATCGCGAGCAGGTGCTCGACGCCCGCCGCGGAGCCCACGACGTATTGATCGCGCCGCATGTGCGCGACTTCGCGATCCGCCTGATCATGGCCACGCAGCCCGAGCAGGAATATGCGCACGACTTGGCGAAGAAGTTTATCCGCTACGGAAGCTCGCCGCGCGGCGCGCAGGCGCTCATGCAGGCGGGCCGCGTGCGCGCCTTGATGAGTGGAAGGCTCAACGTGAGCCTGGGGGATCTGCGGGATCTGGCTCTGCCGGCTTTGCGCCACCGCATCATCCTCAACTTTGACGCGCATGCCGAAGGCAAGACCGCCGATCAGGTACTCACGGGAATTCTCGAATCCCTTCCCGAGGAATCCGAGTAGTCGTCCCGACACCCGTGGCAAGCGCTGCCCGTCCCTGTCGGTAGATAATGGACGACTGTGACCTCCCGACTGTGTTACTCCACCGGTGTTCCCCTCAGTATTATTCTGCTGCTTGGTCTAGGGGCTTGTGCTCCCGAACCCGCGCCGGAAGAGCCCGAGGAGAAGCTCATGTTTGAGAACCGCAGCGCTTGGCGGATCGAAAATA
>Ga0315339_1000373_pt1 | contig 59747 bp, 60 predicted proteins | sample ASW17metaG_FD_204514 | JGI IMG/M metagenome (GOLD analysis project Ga0315339, IMG submission 204514) | Ammonia-oxidizing marine archaeal communities from Pacific Ocean, United States - ASW #17 | ecosystem: Environmental > Aquatic > Marine > Oceanic | place: USA: California | collected 2016-12-05 | reverse complement strand
AACATCTGTGTCACCCCTCGAACATCTGTGTCACCCCTCGAACATCTGTGTCACCCCTCGAGCGGTCTTCTAGTGACCCACGGACGCGCAGCATTGTAAAACATTTTTGTGCAGTGCAACAATTCGCATTCTAGACGCAGCAAGTCGTCGAGGAGGTACAAAGATGGGTCCATTAGCCGGTGTGAAGATCCTGGAAATCGCAGGAATCGGACCCGGGCCTTTCGCAGCCATGTTGTTAGCCGACATGGGAGCGGAGGTCGTGCGGATCGACCGCGTAAGCTCGGTGGACAGACGCAATACCAAACATCCGCCGAAGGACATTCTCAATCGAGGACGACGCAGTATAGGGGTAGACCTCAAACAACCCGAGGCCATAGCCACAGTATTGCGCATGGCGGAGAGCGCAGATGCATTACTGGAAGGTTTTCGCCCTGGAGTAATGGAACGACTGGGGCTCGGTCCAGATCTGTGCATGGCGCGCAATCCGCGCCTGGTCTACGGCCGTATCACGGGCTTCGGTCAGGAGGGACCACTCGCCCAAGCAGCTGGTCACGACATCAACTACATCTCAATTGCGGGAGCCCTGGAGGCGATCGGACGCCAGGGCGAAGCACCAGTGCCACCCCTGAACCTGGTGGGCGATTTCGGCGGCGGCGGCATGCTTCTAGCTTTCGGCGTGGCTTGCGCGCTATTCGAGCGTTCGATATCTGGCAAGGGCCAGGTGGTGGATGCAGCGATGATCGATGGTGCCGCATTGCTCATGACGATGTTGCGGGGAATGCAGGACTCTGGAGTGTGGCGTGAGGAACGCGGTACCAACGTTCTCGATACCGGCGCCCATTTTTACAACGTGTACGAAACGTCTGACGGAAAACATGTGTCAGTCGGCGCCATAGAGCCCAAGTTCTACGCCGAGCTCTTACGGCTGACTGGTCTCGACACGGACGAGGAGTTTTCCTCGCAAATGGATCGCTCCAAGTGGCCGGTGCTAAAGAGCCGCCTCGAAGCGCTGTTTCGAAAAAAACCCCTAAAGCAATGGTGCGAAATCATGGAAGGCACTGACGTCTGCTTCGCCCCCGTGCTTAGCATGCGCGAGGCTCCGGCACACCCACACAACCAGGCGCGCGGCACGTTCGTCAAATTCCAAGGCCAGACGCAGCCCGCCCCAGCTCCTCGACTAAGCCGAACTCCCGGGACCATTGCGAGGCCCAGTGCCTTCGCTGGACAGCATACCGATGAGGTCCTCACGAACTGGGGATTTTCGGCGGATGAAATCGCACATTTGCGAGAGTCCAAGGCCGTTGCGTGAAAATTTCAAAATGGGCAAGCCCTCGATCCTTGACGCGTTACAGGCCTGGGCCATAATCGGTGCACAAAAATGAGCGAGGCAAAACATCGCTTGTGGAGGGATAGATATATGGCCCGTTCATTAATGGTCACACTTCTCGCCGTAGGCGTTTGTCTGACATCGGTCCGCGCCCAGCAACCCACAACCGCCCCGCTTGAGATACGAGTACTATCCGGGAAAGCCGAACTGATCAGCGGCGGCGACGCCCTTGTTGAGATCGCCGGTGCGGGAAACCTCAACGCTGATAACGTGACCGTTCATCTGAACGGGCGCGACGTGACAGCCGCATTCAAGCCCACGGCCGACTCAAAAAAAATCGTGGGTCTTGTCACGGGTCTACAGGTTGGAACGAATGCAGTCGAGGCTTCGATAAACGGCGCGACCGCCCAGCTCACCGTCGTCAACCATCTGGCATCTGGACCTCTCATCTACAGTCCGCATCAGATGCCGTTCGCATGCGAGACCGAGGCGCATGGTCTCGGCACTCCGCTTGACCCGAACTGCTCGGCAAATACGAAGGTGGAGTATTTCTACCGCTCAGAGCCGACTACGGCGCCGACCAATCAAGGCGACCTCGCCGAAGGCGACAACGCAAACGGCTTCCGAGGTGGTGGCCCGAGCCCCTATCAGCCACTGAACCCTAGCAATCCTCGGCCCGTCGACGTCTTAATGACGACGACAACTGAAGGCAAGACGGTCCCCTATATCGTTCGCAGGGAAATGGGCACGATCAACCGCGCGGTCTATTCCATCGCGTTCCTGCACGAACCCGGCACACCACTCCCTTCACCCTGGTCAACAGAATCAACCTGGAACAACCGCCTCGTCTATTCGTTCGGTGGTGGCTCCCAAGCTGGCTACCACCAAGGGCGAACCGTCGGGGGGCTGCGCGGTAATCGCCAGAACCTTGAAGACAGCCAGCTCGGCGACTTTCCGATCTCGAAGGGGTATGCGCTGGTCGGTACGTCGCTGAATGTCTTTGGCACATATACCAACGATGTGGTGTCTGCCGAGACCATGATCATGGTCAAGGAGCATTTCATTGAACGGTTCGGCGTTCCCGCGTACACGATGGGTAGCGGTCGCTCAGGCGGGTCGATGCAGCAGCACATGATCGGCAACAACTACCCGGGCCTGCTTGACGGCATCGTGCCCACAGCGAGCTTCGCGGACGCTCTGACGGTCCAGATCGGAATGACAGACTGTGAGCTCCTAGATCGCGCCATGACACTAACGCGCGTGCGCTGGCGGACAGCGGAGAAAACGGCCGTGTCCGGCTACAGCCACTTCGATTACTGCACCAATAACAAACTCGCGTACGCCCCGGTGTCGGCTGACATTAACTGCGACGCGCGCACCGTCCCGCAGTCGATCCGATTCGATGCGATAAACAACCCCAAAGGTGTACGTTGTACGTATCAGGACGCGCTGATCAACATCTTCGGCCGTGACCCTAAGACCGGCTTCGCCCGCCGCCCGTTCGACAACGTCGGCGTGCAGTACGGCTTAGGCGCGTTCAACAAAGGCGCGATTACCTTTGCTCAATTCCTTGATCTAAACATGCGAATCGGTGGCCACGACATCAACGGCAATGTCGTCACTGAGCGGACAGTCGCAGATCCGGACGCGCTCCGTCTGGCATATGAGACGGGCCGAATCAACGATGCGACGCAAGGCTTGACCATGATCCCGATCATCGACATGCGACCATACACCGAAGGGCCCGGCGGCGATGTGCACGACATCTATTCGGGGAGCATTACACGCGCCCGCATCATCGCGAACAACGGCAACGCCGACAACCATGTTTCCCGCGTGTACGAACGTGGCGCCTCGATCGTCCAAGCGCAGAGCGACAACCTTATGATCCTGGACCGGTGGCTGGCAGCGATTGCAGCGGATACGGCACCAGGAATGCAACGCGAGAAGGTAGCGCGTAACAGGCCGGCTGGCTTGACGGATTCGTGCTTCAACGCGGACTTGCAGGAAACGACAGACGCGGCAGTGTGCGCGAACATATTCCCGGCCTACGGAAACCCGAGAAGCGTGGCCGGTGCCCGACCCGCATCGGATCAAATAAAGTGCCAGCTCAAACCGATCGATCAGACCCATTACGAGAAGCCGGTGACCGACGACCAGCTGGCGAGCCTGCGTGCGGTCTTTCCCGGAGGCGTGTGCGACTACAACAAGGATGGCGTGTCACAGGGTCCGCCCTCGACCTGGCTGACGTACACGGGCGAGCCCAACGGGACGAATTAGAGCGCACAGTCGAGTCCAAGCAAGACAGCGAACGAGATAAAACCCTGCCCGGTGGCCGTTCTACCGCGCAGTACTCACTTCGCTGCGGCCGTCTATCGGAGTGCGTCGTCTACCGTTTCCCTGGCAAGTGCCTTAGGATTAGACACGGCGACCTCGGCGCGCAGACCACTTACGATCCACTCAAAAACATCAGCCCGGCCGTCGAGCGTGCCTTCGCGAATCGCTTGGACCAGTGACTCCGCATCTGCGGTTGCCGGAATGTCGACCAAGTCTTGACGCGGCACATCGCGTATCTGGCGTGCGGCGATGGCGACGGCGTTGGCGATCATCAACGCTTGATAGCGCGCCTTGCCTGACAGCCCGTCGACCACCTCTTCTCGGAGTACACGCGCGGCTGTCTCAAGGAGATCTTCCGGTTCTTCCGGGCGTCGCGTCACGATGCCGCCGCCGGCCACGCTTCTGGCTCCGTCATCAGCACCGCCTCAAACGCCAGCTCTGGCACAACATGTCCAGTTAATGCCAATTCAAGATTCCTCTCGCGGCCTGACAGATGGCGGTCCGCCTGTTGGAGCGCGATGATCGCCCAGCGGATATGGGCCATGACTCCCCAGTAGTGAACGCGGGCCGGATCGATTCGACGACCCGATGACATCTCGTACGCCTCGTAAAAATCCGCGCGCTCTCCGATGCCTCCAACCGGACGGTCGTCCCGGCCAAATCGCCAACAGTGCGCACAAATCCAAGCAACATCACTGATCGGATCACCCCAGGCGGCGAATTCCCAATCGAGCACACCAGTCAGTCGGTGATCCTCTACCATCAGATTGCCGGTCCTGAAATCATGATGACAGAGCGCCAGATCGCCCGGTGGCGGCGCTGTGATCTCTGCCCAACGAAGCGCCCATTCGAGCCCTGGGCGCGCAACACCCAAAGCGTCAAGCGCCAAGCGGTAGGCACGGACTGCGGCCAACGCCGGAGGGTCCTCTGGGATGTCAAGGAAATCGAGTCTCGCCTCGGGGGGACGGATAGTGTGAATGCGAGCCAGTTGCGTAGCGAAGTCAATCACCAGCGCTTGAGCCTCGTCTGGCGTGCGTGCCGTGCGCACGACCCGGTGCCCAGCGGCAATCCCAGCAACACGGCGCATCACAAAAAAAGGCCGCCCCAATACGCTGTCGTCAGCACACTCCCATAACGGTTCGGGCACGGTGACGCCAGCCTCGAACGCAACGCGCAGCAGCGCGAACTCTTGCGTCCGGCTGTGGCTGGCATCCACCGCCGATGGCGCGTCCATGCGCACAACCACATCGTAGCGGCCGGCTTGGGGACCACCTATGATATTGAGCGTAACGCCCCAATTTTCTTGTATAGCCCCGCCGTCCAAAATGACTGACTCGGTAGCCTGGGTTACGGACGTGGCCCCCGACGCCATAGCCACAAAGGCGCAGAACTGTTCCAGGCGTTCATCCATCGCCGGCGGCATTACCCCACCGCCAGAACTCGCGCCCCTCGCTGAGTAGAGATCTGGCCAGCACCATCTTATGGACCTCTGACGCGCCGTCGACCAGCTTGGCCTGGCGTGCGTACCGGTAACACCACTCCAGCAACGTGTCCTTCGAATAGCCGCGCGCGCCGCACAACTGGATCGCCGTATCGACCACCTTAATCAAGGTGTCAGCGACAGCGATCTTGGCCATCGACACCTCCTTCCTCGCGAAGTCTCCTTGGTCCAGTTTCCACGCCGCGTTCATGGTCAGCAGGCGTCCGACGTGAATCTCCATCGCCGCTTCGCCCAACATCCACTGTACGCCTTCGTGTTCCGCCAGCGAGGAACCGAACGACTGGCGATCGCGCACGTACTCGCCGGCGATCTCCAGTGCTCGTTTGGCCAATCCCAGCCACCGCATGCAGTGGGTCAGACGCGCGGCACCCAAGCGGATCTGGGTAATCTTGAGTCCGTCCCCAACCTCAAGCAATCTGTGTTCATCCGGAATCACCAGGCCATCAAACACGATTTCACAATGCCCGCCGTGTTCCTCGGGACCCATGATCGGGATGCGACGTGTGATCTTCCAGCCCGGTTGGTCAGCGTCGAACAGGAAAGCGGTGAGCCCCTTGCGGGGATCATCGGAGGTTCGTGCGATGACGATGAAGTACTGGGCACCCTGGGCGCCGGTAATAAACCACTTGTGCCCCCGAACGATCCAGTTGTTGCCTGTCTTCGTGGCAGTCGTCAGCATCATGCCAGCCGGATCGGAACCAGAACCCGGGCGCGGCTCGGTCATGGCAAAGGCAGAACGTACTTGGCCCTCGATGATCGGTTGCAACCAGCGGTCCTTTTGGACCTCGGTTGCGGCCTTGTTGAGCAACATCATGTTACCGTCGTCGGGCGCAGCCGAATTGAACACGAGCGGTCCGAATGGCGAGCGGCCCATCTCCTCGTAACACACCGCCATACCAACGAAGCTCATGCCGCCGCCACCCCTGGAGGTCGGCATTTGCAGCGCCCACAGGCCTTCGGCCTTGGCCTTGGCCCGCAGGGGCGCCAGCGCCGCTTCGCTGAGCATTTCGTACTGGTTCCAGTTGGCCGGATCAGCCTCAACTGGTAACACGTGGGTGGCCACGAATTCGCCAATGCGTCGGCGGGTATTTTCAATGTCTGGGGAAAGTGTGAAATCCAAAGCTGCAGACCCTTAAGTTCAGAGCGGGCTAACGAGATGCCCGCCGTCCACCGGCAGCGACACGCCCGTTATAAAGCGGCCGGCGTCAGACGCCAGCAGTAACAGGGCACCATCCAGATCATCAGGTTGTCCAAAGCGGCGCTGCGGAACGCGCGCGCGGAGACGCCCACCAGCCTCGCTCTGCAGGAACTCACGGTTGAGATCAGTTTCAATATAGCCGGGCGAGAGCGCATTAACACGAATGCCGTGACGCGCCCATTCCATCGCGAGAGCCCGCGTCATCTGTACCATGCCCGCCTTCGACACTGAGTACGGCATCAATCCGGTGCTCCCACGGTGACCGGTTATCGATGCTATGTTGACAACAGCACCGGGAGTTCCGCCTTCAACGAGGCGTGCGGCAAACGCGCGTGCCATCGACCAAGCCCCCTTCAGATTGGTATTCACGATGCGGTCCCATACTTCACCATCCACGTCGAGCGCCGACTGCGCGTCGGCCACACCGGCGTTGTTGACCAGCGTATCGACCGGCCCCCATTGAGCTGCGGCAGCGTCAAGAGCGGCAGCGATGGACGTTTCATTGGTAACATCCAGTGTGACGGCCATGGCAATGCCGCCTGTAGTTACTATCTCGTCGGCCGCTTTCTGAGTCGCAGCAGCCCCACGCGCACCTAGAACTACACGGGCTCCTGCGCTGGCCAAAACGCCCGCGAAATGTCGGCCCAATCCGGTCGACGCGCCGCTCACCAGCGCCACTCGACCGTCCATCCGAAACGGATCACTCAAAGATTCAGCTTCCTATCGTCACTTGGACTAGGCCTCTCAATATTCACCGTGCGCACGGAGCAGGCGACCTGCGTGCGCGAAGTGGAATTAGCCTCGAATGGGGTGCCGCCAGACAATACCATTCTGTGCATTGCTGCCTCAAGAGGATAGAGTTGGACTCGTGCGTATGTGGTTCAGGCTCGGACTGGTGACGCTGGCCGTCGCGCTTGGCGTGCGGGCGTACATGCTGCAACAAGCGGAAGAGGTCGCAGTGATACCCTCCCCCGAGACCGAAGCCAGTGATCTTGCCGCCGCCGTGCTCACCAACGCGCTACGTAGCGGGGAAAGCGACTCGCCCGGCGGAATGGCCTGGCGGGTCACACAGGCCAACTCGACGGCCGACGTGATGGTGGTCGATGTCGAGGCAGAACATCCCGTTGAAGCGCTGGCAATAGCCGAGGAAATCGTCGCGCCGCTCAGTGGCTCCTACGTGGAAGTTGTGGTCTACGTACGAGGCCACGACCAGACCGACGACGACACTGTCCGACGCATTCAGTGGACGCCAGACACCGGCTACATCGAGACCACCTACAGAGACCAATAAGCATTTCGAGAAGGCCCGGTGGTTTCGAAGAATCCTCCGCGCTCGATCTATGATGCGGTGCAAGAACCCAATCACTTCACCATCGACAGGGAGACTCCTAGGTAGTGCTCAAGCTTGGCCACTACCGGTCATTGAATCCGCGATATAGAAAGACACAACTCAAATGATTCGATTCCTGACGGTCTTCGTCGTGGCCCTGCTCTCCCTCCCGTCCCACGTGCAGGCTCAGATCTGCGCAGCCAGTCCGGTCACCATCCAGATTCTCGGTTCCGCCGGACCCCGACTCGACAACGAGCGCGCGTCAACCGGTTACCTCCTCTGGGTCAACGGTCGGGCTAGGATGCTGATCGACGCCGGCGGCGGCGCCTACCTTCGCTTCGCCCAGTCCGGAGCACGATTGAGCGACTTGTGGTTGCTCGCCGTTAGCCACCTGCATCCCGACCACATCTCTGGTCTGCCTGCACTGTTATGGTTGAGTGAACAAACTCGCGGGGAACCGTTGCCCACCGTTGGCCCATCAGGAAACGATGTGATGCCAGCGTTTCCTGCGTTCCTCAGTCGCTTGTTCGACCAGAACAATGGCGCGTTCCAGATACTGGGTGGCACGGTGGGCAGCGAGGGACGCGGCGTGCTGCTCGACGTGACCGTCGTCGATGTGGCAAGTACTGAGGCGCTGACCGTACTCGACCAGCCGGAGATGACCGTGACTGCACTCGGTATTCCGCACGGCAACATTCCAGCGCTGGCGTACCGAGTGCAGGTCGGCGGTGCCTCGACTGTGTTTAGTACTGATCAGAATGGCACCAGCCCCGCATTTATCGAGTTCGCCCGCGATGCGGACGTCCTGGTCATGCATCTCGCCATCGGCGCCGGTCGACGAGGAGCCGGTGATCGGCAAATCGTCCGCGGTGGCGGGCCGCAATCCGATCCGTTGCACGCGGCACCGGCAGTCGTCGGTCGCGTCGCGCGGGATGCGGGTGTTGGACGACTGGTTCTCAGCCACATCGGTTTGTTCGACCTCGAATCGGCTGTTGCTGAGGTGAGAACATCCTACGCAGGTCCTCTGACCGTTGGCGCTGATCTTCAGTGCACGCCGGTGGAGTGATGGCAGCAGCCGCCTTCTCCTCTTTCGGTACCAGTCCCGCACTGGCGAAAACGACTAGAGCGCACACGGACATCGTCTATGCCACCGTCGGCGACAAACAGCTCGCGCTAGATCTCTATATGCCGGCGGAGGCAAACAGTCCGCCACTCATGATCTGGGTACATGGAGGGCGCTGGATGCTTGGCGACAAATCGGAAGTCCCGATGGCCTTCGTCGAACGGGGGATAGCGACGGCTAGTCTCGATTTCCGCCAGTCAACCGAAGAGCGCTTTCCGGCGATGGTTCACGACATCAAGGCAGCGATCCGTTTTCTCCGGGCGAAGGCGCCGAGCTACGGGTACCAAGAGGACCGAATGGCCATTGGGGGTACTTCGTCAGGTGCGCACCTGGCGGCACTGGTTGGCGTGACCAATGGTCACACGGCACTCGAAGGAACGGTTGGCAACGACCGGGATCAGTCGTCCGACGTACACGCGATCGTGAGTTACTACGGCGCCTCAAACCTAACAGCAATTCTGGAGCAATCCACACCCCAAGGCCTGGATGTGCGAGTGCCAGCGCTTGAAGCTCTGCTGGGCGCGCTCCCTGAGCAGGCGCACGAACTGGCGCAACTGGCCAGCCCCGTCACGCACGTCAAACAATCCGCCCCACCACTGCTGCTCCTGCACGGCGATCAGGACCCTCATATGCCGATTAACCAGTCGTACGAACTTGAGAGCGCCTACAAGTCACTTGGCCTCGATGTGCACCTTGACGTGCTCCACGGAGCGGCCCATGGTGGCGAAACTGACTTTTTTTCCGAAGAGCGCAACGCCCAGACAGTTGCATTTTTGCGACGCACCATTGCTCAGTAGATGTAAATCGATATGCACAGTCTTCAATTGCACGGTCCGACCACGTGCCTCGCCTGAATACACTGTCTGAGTGGATGCATAGCTCGCGCGAGAATCGCGGGCAGGCGCTACAGCTGAGCCTCGATCACATCCAGAACATGGACCCGTCCATTCACGCTTGGGTCCAGGTAGACCCGCAACGACCAACCGGCGAGGGAATGCTCGCGGAGATTCCCTTCGCCGCCAAGGACATCATCGAAACACATGGCCTGTCCACGGAGTACGGCTCGCCTATCTACGCAGGACGAATCGGTACGTCCGATGCAGCGATCATCCGCACCTTACGACAGTGCGGCGCGATCCTGCTAGGAAAGACGCAGACCACCGCCTTCGCGTACCGTACGCCTGCACCCACGCGTAATCCTCGAAACCTTGCACACACACCGGGCGGAAGCTCCAGCGGATCGGCCGCGGCCGTCGCCGCCGATATGGTACCGCTGGCGCTAGGTACACAAACACTAGGGTCTGTTCTGCGCCCAGCATCCTTTTGCGGCGTCACTGGATTCAAACCAACCTATGGCTTGATACCGATGGAGGGGATCCTGCCGTTTTCGACAAGTCTCGATACGCTCGGGTTTTTTACGCACACGCCGGCAGACACACTCATGCTGTGGGACGCGCTAGGTTACGCCGCGGACGGGATCGAAGACTGTGCGATCGGTGCTGCGGAGCCTACGCCCGACGTTGAACCTGCGATGGCAACCGCTTTTCAAGGCGCGCTGGATCTGTTGCGCCGCGCCGGTGTGACAATTACACCTGTCGACATCGCAGACCTGCTTGCCACGCTTCACGAGGCCACGATGACCATCATGTCGTATGAGGCCGCTCGATTTCATGAAGCGCTCTTTCATGAGCACGGCTCACGACTTGCGGACCTGGCAGATTTGGTGCGCGAGGGTCTCGCGGTCAGCAATGAGCAATACGACGCCGCGAAGCAGTACATCGCGGAGTGCGAAACAAGAGCAGCGTCGTTGTTCGCAGTCACGCCCGTTATCCTCGTGCCAGCCGCTACGGGTCCCGCTCCGGCCGGACTCGCATCAACCGGCGACGCCCGAATGAACTCCCCGTGGACGGCACTGGGTACACCAGCAATATCGGTCCCTCTGGCTGTCGGGGATGCGCTGCCGCTTGGCCTGCAACTGACCGCCGCACGGGGTCAGGATGCGACGGCCATTCAGACAGCTGCGCGACTGCATGACATTCTTGGCCAATCGCAGTAGTCTCATCTACCTTTTCAGGCCGATCGCCTTCATCTCATCTGAACCTAAAATACCTACTCAGCCCCTGCGACGTCTCCGGTGTATTCGAGAATAAAGAGTCCGGCCCCTGCACGATCCGTCGCGTACGCGAGTCCACGGGCGTCGATGTCAACGTCGTTCATCTGGATGGCTATCGGCTGATCCAGAGCACTCGGATGGGAAGTCGGGGTAGTTTGCGGAATGTAATAACCCAGTTCCGTCAAGTTCAGCGGGTCTGACAAATCGACAACGCGCACGCCGGCGTTGAAATACGCAAGCCACGCTATCTTATTCTCGAAACGATTGATCCGGCCATTGACCGTGTCGGCGGACTGATGAGGACCGAAACGACCACCAGACGTGCAAAAGTCTCCGACCGGGACCTGCCACACGGACGCGAGGACGGGCTCCGTTTCCGTCGTAATGTCGATCATGTATGACGCGGGCCGAACGGGGTTGTCGCACGGGGCCGAGTCACCCGCGCCGCCCGCCTCATCAACGACAAACGCGTATGTCCTCGGTAGCCCGTCTCCACCGACGCCTGGCACGTCGTCATAGACGATCGGTGACACGGTATGCGGCCCACGGTACGGTGGCTTCAGATCGAGGGACCAGACAAGCGTGGGTTTGGTCGGATCAGAAATATCGAACGACGCCGTCTGCCCACCGGCGTCACGGTAACCGACGTATACGCGAGCGTTCTCCTCGTCCACGACGGGATGATGGGAGTACTGACCCTCGTAACCAGCCTCGCCGTCCTTCAGACCCGGCAACCAGGCGCGACCCACAAACTTCGGATCCGTCGGATCCTTCAAATCGAAAATCTGGATGATCACATTGCGAAACCCCGGCTCTCCGGACGCCGCGTAAAAGTAGCCAGTCTCTGACGACCACCAACCCTTGTGCGCACGCATGATGAACTCGCCGCCGCAACCGGACCCACACGAATCGGGAGGCGTCCCGGAAATTTCCGACACGAGCGAAATCTGTGACGGGTCAGTGTCCCTCGCAGTGATGTCGAAAATCTGATACTTCAGATCCAAGTCGCCCCCGCCCAGTGACTCGGAGTTCCGGATCAAATAGTCCTTCCCTGATTTATCGAATGCATAGTCGTACACGACCGACACTCCGCGAGAATTGTTGTTCGCGTCGTTCGGAATATGCCAGACCAACTCGGGGTTAGCAGGATCCTTGACGTCGAGGATCGACGTACCACTCCACTCCATCACTCCGGTGATCGGATTCAGTATCGACCTGCCGTCCCAGGTGCTCTCCAGATGGCCCACATAGGCCCAGTCGCCGTTGACCGCATCGGACAGCGTGGTTACAACCAAGGCATCACGCCCCTGGAGGTCATGGTAGCCAAGCAATCGCACATTCTGCGAGTCTTCTGCGGCCAGGCCCGAGCCTGGCTGCTCCACCTCTACCTCCGGCGAGGGGGCTCCGCACCCGACGACTGCGATCGGCAACAGGAGCGCCGTCATCGAGATTGCTATCGCATAACCGTTCTCTTTAGTCGCCTGACCCATCACACTCTCTTCCTCGGAATCTCCCGCGAATCACTACGCGACCGTGACTTCCTTCGTGAGATAAACGTCCTGGATCGCGTTGAGCAGCGCGACTCCTTCAAGCATCGGCCGCTGAAAAGCCTTCCGCCCAGAGATCAGGCCCATGCCGCCCGCGCGTTTGTTTATGACGGCCGTCGTGACGGCTTCCTTCAGATCACTCTCTCCGGAAGATGCGCCGCCGGAGTTGATCAGCCCGGACCGACCCATATAACAGTTCACAAGCTGATATCTGGTCAGGTCGATCGGATGATCCGACGACAGCTTCGAGTACATGGCCTTGTGCGTCTTACCGAACTTGAGTGCATCGAAACCACCGTTGGTCTCTGGAAGTTTCTGCTTGATGATGTCGGCCTGAATCGTCACGCCCAGATGGTTCGCCTGACCGGTAAGGTCCGCGGCCACGTGATAGTCAGTCTCTTTGGTCTTGAAGGCCGGATTCCGCAGATAGCACCAGAGCACCGTGAACATGCCCAGCTCGTGGGCCTCCTGGAACATCTCCGCCACTTCTTGAATCTGCCGCTTTGACTCCTCCGAACCGAAATAAATCGTCGCACCGACACCGACCGCGCCCATGTCGAACGCTTGCATGACGCTCGCAAAGCGGATCTGATCGAAAGCGTTGGGGTAAGAGATGAACTCGTTATGGTTTAGCTTCACGATCAGTGGAATCTGGTGTGCGTAGCGCCGCGCTACAGAGCCAAGCACCCCAACAGTTGACGCGACGGCGTTGCACCCGCCTTCGATCGCAAGCTTCACGATGTTCTCGGAGTCGAAGTATGCCGGGTTAGGCGCAAACGACGCGCCGGCCGAATGCTCGATGCCCTGGTCGACTGGCAGGATCGACACATAGCCCGTGCCGGCCAACCTGCCGCTGTTGAACAACGTCTGCAGGCTTGTCAACACGCGCACGGGTCGATCGGAAGCAGCGTGGACCCGCTCGATAAAATCCGGACCGGGTAAGTGTAAATTCTGCTTTGGGATGGTCTTACACCGGTGCTCAAGTAGTCCGGCTGAGTCTCCGAGAATTGCTTCTATATTTCCAAATACAGAACCGGCCTGAACAGTGCTTGCTGGTTTGCGAATTGCTTTTCGTGATCGCGAGCTTGCTGTTGCCACTATGCAGTTACCTCAATTCCGATCCTACCACTGGGTATCCGAAGTCTTCCATGACCGCTTCCGCCACCGCTCGGTCAACGAGCGCGTCGATCGGAAGCGATGCTTCCGCCGCCTCGATGTGTGCCAGGCGTGACTTAGTCTGCGGGTTGCGCGGTGTAAACAGCGTGCAACAGTCCTGGTCTGGAATGATGGAAATTGGGTAGCTCCCAAGCCGTATGGACTCAGTGGTTATTTCATCCTTGTCCATGCCTATCAAAGGCCGGAACACCGGCAGCTTGACAACATTTTCGACAACCGCGATATTCTCAAGCGTCTGCGATGCCACCTGACCGACGACGTCGCCGGTCACGAGTGCTTGCGCACCTCGCGCCAAGCCTATCCGTTCGGCAATCCGCATCATTAATCGGCGATACACAATCACGCGCATCGGACCCGGTACGGCAAGTACGACCTGCTGCTGGATTTCACCGAACGCAACGAGAAACAGCCGCGACCGCTGCTGCCACTGGGTCAGCAGGGTCACAAGTTCCCGCGCCTTTTCCTGCGACGCGCGCGACAGAATCGGATAGCTGTGAAAGTGCACGAACGTCACCACACAGCCACGCTTCATCATGCGGTGCGCGGCAACAGGGGAATCGATCCCACCAGACAGCAGGCACGCGACACGTCCGGCGGTACCCGTCGGCAGTCCACCCGCGCCCCGCTCCTTGCCGAAGCAGTAGAACGCTTCGTCCGACAGCAACTCCACATGCACAACGAGCTCGGGATTGCTGAGGTCGACCTTCCAGCCGCGCGCCTCCTGGATGCGCCCACCGACCTCCCGCTCAACCTGCGGCGATGTAAGGTGAAACCGTTTGTCGGCCCGTTTTGCCGACACTCGGAAGCTGCTGCACGTCCGATTTCCGAGGTCCCCCAAGATGGCGGCGGTCAACGCGTCGACATCCAGCGGCGTCCGGCCCGCATACGAAAAGTTCGCGATGCCAAACGTGTGCCGGACGCGTGTGCCCACTTCTTCGCGTGTCGAACCCGGACCGACCACGATCTCGATGCGCCCCATCAGGGAACGCACGGCCTTCACGTCAAGGTCTGACACCGCGCCGCGAAGGTTCCGTACGAGCCGCCCTATGAACCAGGGACGGTTCTTACCCTTGAGCGCGATCTCCTGGTAGTGGACGACGATCGAATTCATAGGACTTCAAGCTGACGCCAGCGCGGCCGCCATGTGCCCGCTCACGACGGCACCTTCGATGGTAGCTGGCAGGCCGGTGTCGATCCAGTCGCCGGCGAGAAACAGCCCCGACACGCCGGTCCGCGTGGAGGGGCGTGGCGGCTGCCCTGGCGCAACGGAGAACGACGCCCGCTTCTCGCGAACGACGACGCCGCGGACCAGCGCCGCGGATCGGGCGGCGGGCAACGCGCCACGCACCTCGCTCGCCGCCAGCTCTATCAACTCCTCGTTGCTTCTGGACACGACGTCCTCAGCGCCGCTCGACACGAGCGACAGATGCGACGCCTGCTCGCCGAAGACCGCCCGCTTGTCGAACAGCCACTGCAGCGTCCGGCCAGGCAGTCCCACCAGTGTCTGCTCCGTAACGACCCGGTCGAACCAGAGGTTCACCGTCACGATCGGCGACGCCCCGGTGTTTGCCGCCGCGTCCAGGATCGGTTGCAACACGGTTGGCCGCTGAGCAAAGACGCCTGGCAGCGCATGCCATGGCACAGCGCAAATGACCGAGCGGGCAGTTATCTGCTCGTCTCGGACCAGCACGTGTGGTGCAGGATACGCGGCAGCCGAGGAATCAGCCTCGGCCGAGCACTCTATGCGCGCGGCAGCGCTGGTCCTGACGGACCCACCGCGTTGCTCAATGTAATCGCGAGCGGGGTGCGCGTACACCTCGTCGAGCGGCTTGACAGGCAACGCCAGCGCCGCTCCGCGAGGATCGCCACTGAACATGCGCTCGAGCACGCTGATGAAGGACGCGGCTGCAGCACTGTCGATCGACTGGTTCAGTGCGGCCACCGCAAGTGGTTCCCAGAGCAGTTCGATCAATGGCGGAGTCTGACCGTAGCGCAGCAGCCATTGACGCACGGTTTCGGCTTCACCCGGCGACGGACTACGCCCGGGCCCCTGGATCGCACTGCGCATGCGCAGTGCGGCGACCCGGTCCCGCCAGCCAAGCGCGCTCCAGCTCATCACGCCGACCAACAGGTGAAACGGCGATGGCAACGCGGGGCATGCCAAACGCGACCAGTGCCCCTGGCGGTCGATGATGTCCACGGCCAGTCGGCTCTGCAGGCGCACGTTGGATTCGGCGCCGATCCGCCGGAGAAAGCGGAACGTTTCGTCGTAGCAGCCAAAAAGGACGTGCTGGCCGTTGTCTACACGCTCGCCGGTCGAGGGATCGGTGAACGCCGTCGCGCGCCCACCGAGCGACGGTCGCGCCTCAAGCACCAACACACGTGCACCGTGTTCAGCCAGCGCGGTGGCCGCGCTCAGGCCGGCAAAGCCGGCGCCGATCACGATCGCATCTGGGGTCAAGCCTGAGCTTTCGGCGTCGGGCCTTGAGCCTCGGGCCTTGAGCGATTTGGTCTGAGCCTTGAAGAAGCGGTGCGAGCCCAGATCCGGAGTGCGATCAGCGCCCGGTGCGGACGGGGCACGCGGATGCGACGAATGAATACGTCGTAGCCGGCCCCCTTAATGCGCCGCAAAATCTCGAAATAAATGCCGCCCATGATTTCAGCAGCCACAAGGCTGCGTGCGTCTACCTGCGGCATGTCAGCTGCGGCGCGGTCGTAGTACTCCCGCGCCCGCTGGCACTCGAACCGAAGCAGATCCCGGATAGGCTGCGTCACCCTCCCCTGCTTCAGGGCCTCCTCGGTGACACCAAATCGGACAAGATCCTCGACTGGCAGATACACGCGTCCCTGCCGCAGGTCGACCGCCACATCCCGAATAATGTTGGTTAGCTGCAACGCTATGCCAAGGTTCACCGCGTAGGTGCGCGACGCCGGATCCCGGTACCCGAAAATCTCGATGCAGATGAGGCCGACTGTCGACGCGACGCGTCGGCAGTAATCAGCAAGCGCCTCAAAGGTGGGATACCGGGCGTGCTCAAGGTCCATCGCCACACCGTTGATCAAGTCTTCAAATGGCACGCGCGGAAGGTTGAACTCTCGAATGTACGGCTGTAGTGTCTGGCCCTGCGTCGTCTTTGGGCCGCCGCTGGCCCCGGCTCCTGCATTTCCTGCATAGCAGGCCTCCAGTTCGGCCCGCCACAGCGACAACTCAGCAGCCGCTCCAACCGGCACTGCTCCCTCTCTCTCTCCGGCCCCGTCCCCCTGGCTGTCGGCCGCCTCATCCACGGCGTCGTCCACGGCGCGACAAAAGTCCCACACAGCGATGATGGCGCGGCGCTTCCTCGCGGGCAGCACGAGAAACGAATAGTAGAAACTGGTGTCGCGGCTCATGACGACCGGCGGCCATCTGCGAGCGGCGCACGGTGGGTGGTCCACGCGAGCATGCTCCATGCAAACCAGGGCACGTCGAGGGCGCCAAGAGCCGGCCGTCGCCTGGCGACATCGAAATTCACACGTGCAAGGCGGTCGAGCACGCGTGTGCCCCCCAGCCAGGTTGCCCGCAGCTCGTAGCGCAACCTTCCCCGCAATGAATCGCAGAGCGGCCTGCCCATCTCGAAGAGATCGCGCGTTCGGACCGCGGCCGCCGACAACGCGTTCTGCCACGCGGGCGTGATTCGACCCTCGCCGAGGTCCTGTTCGCGCACACCGTGCTGCTGTCGCTCTTCAAGGGGCAGATACACGCGACCGCGCTCGTAGTCCTTGGCGACGTCCTGCCAGAAATTGGTGAACTGCAGCGCCGTGCAAATATCGTCAGACCACACGTCGAACTGAGCGTCGGTCTTCCCGGAAATGCGCAACACGAGGCGCCCTACTGGATTGGCCGATCGGCGGCAGTAGTCAAGTAGCTCCGCCCACGTGTTGTAGCGAGTCATATCCACGTCCTGCCGAAACGCGCTCAACAGATCTTCAAACAAGCCGCCGGGCAGCGAACATTCGCGAATGGTTCCGCCGAGCGCAATAAAGATGTCCACTGTGTTCGAGGGCTCACCAGTCCTGGGCGGCACGCCCGGCTCATTGGTCGATATCGCCTGCCTGAGCCGATGGGCCCAGCCGTCCAGAAGCTGCTTCCGTTCCTGGACGGTCCATTCCCCTTCGTCGGCGAAATCATCAGCGGCGCGAGCAAACGCGTACACTGCCGCCACATGCCGTCTGGAGCGGCGCGGGAGGAGCAGCGACGCCACGGGAAAGTTCTCGTAGTGATGCCTCGCGTCGCGAGCGCAGGAGGCGTAGGCGTCCTCCTCCACTGCCCTCTCTCTCGTGACTACCACTCCACTTCCGGCTCGCCCGCACGATGGTTCACGGCCCGCGCCATTACAAACAGTAGATCCGACAGGCGATTCAGATAGACGACGAGAATCGGATCCACGACGCCCGATCCCAGCGCGATGACACGACGCTCCGCTCGCCGGCAGACGGTGCGCGCCAGATGCAGCAGAGCCCCCCCGATCGACCCGCCGGGCAGGATGAAGCTGCGCAGCGGTGGCATCTCTATTTCGAGCCGGTCGATCAACTGTTCGAGCCGCTCCACGGCCTCGACAGTGATCGCGGCCTTGGTGATCCTCGGGGCGATCCGAACGGATGGGTCGGCCAGGCGCGCGCCGAGCGCAAACAGATCTTTCTGGATCGACTCCAGCGACGCAGCAAGGTCGATCCCGACGCCAGCAGCCCGCGCGGCCCCAAGACATGCATTCAGCTCGTCCACCTCACCGTAGGCATCGACGCGGGAGTCGGCCTTCGAAACCCGCGTATTGTCGAAGAGCGAGGTGTCGCCGCTATCTCCAGTCTTCGTGTAGATCTTCACGCGTGAATTATAGATGCGGACGTCCGGTCCCAGGCCCACGCAACACCCGCGCGCCGACATCGCTGCTCCCTGAGGGCTACGTGTTAACGCCGGTGAATCAATGTGAACTCAGCGCACCTCTCAACGTTGCCATTCACGAAAATCTCGATCGCGTGCAGGCCCGGGTAATACGTGCGGGTAGAGATCCTGCGGAACAAATGGCGACGCGACAATGTCATGACCTGCCGCAGGGCAACCTTGACGACCTTGGGCCGACTCGCGGCTTCAGTTCGAGCCGGGCCAAGCCACACATCGACGCAACGGTAAAACCTTCGCTATCGAACGCGGGCCGTGCGCACGATCGCGGTCCGGCTCAGACCGTGCTTGAGCGGAATCGCCATCGCCCTTCTACCAAACACCTGCCGAGTCCACGCCCGCCCGAACGCGATTACCCTTGTCGACGATCGTCGTCTCCGTAGGTCTCGCTCCGCAAGTCGTTAATCTGCTCACCGCTCCCACACAAACTCTGACGTCGGGGCTTACAATGCCTGCTTGATGCCCCCGGACACTTCCAGGCTCGCCGCGCTACCATCTGTGGACCGTCTCCTCAACCACGAAGCAGCGAAGCGACTGATCCAAGACAACGGCCGAACAGCCGTGACCGACGCCATCCGTCGTGTCCTAGCCGGCGTGCGCGAAGAGGTCGTGGCCGACAGCACGGTTGAAATCACCGACGGTCGCGTACTCGACCGTGTGGCGGCAGACCTGCGCGCGCACGCACAGCCGTTGTTGCGACCTGTATTCAATCTCACAGGCACCGTGCTGCACACAAATCTCGGTCGGGCCCCCCTGCCACCTGAGGCGATCGACGCGATCTCGGCCGCCGCGCGCACGCCCACCAACATCGAGTTCGATCTGGGTACGGGGAAGCGCGGCGACCGCGATGACCACCTTGAGGCCGCGCTGCGTCGGCTTACTGGCGCCAAGGCCGCCACCGTCGTCACCAACAACGCGGCCGCAGTCCTGCTCGTGCTCAATACGCTCGCTTTGCGCAAGGAGGTCCCCACATCTAGAAGTGAACTGATCGAGATCGGCGGGTCTTTCCGGATGCCGGACATCATGAAGCGGTCCGGCTGCAGGCTCGTGGAAGTCGGCACGACCAACCGCGTCCACGTTGCCGACTTCGCCGCAGCGATCGGACCCAAGACCGGACTCGTGATGAAGGTCCACACGAGCAACTATGAAGTCGTCGGTTTCACCACCAGCGTGCCCGAACGGGAACTCTCGGCGCTCTGCCGTGATCGGGGTGTACCTTTCGTCGTCGACCTGGGAAGCGGGACGCTTGTCGACCTCGAGCGGTACGGCCTACCGCACGAACCGACGCCGGCCGACGCGCTGGCCAACGGCGCCGATATCGTGACCTTTAGCGGCGACAAGCTGCTCGGCGGCCCGCAAGCCGGCATCATCGTCGGGCACGCCGACCTCATCGAGGCGATCCGGCGCAATCCGCTCAAGCGCGCGCTGCGCATCGACAAGTTGACGACGGCCGCACTAGGCGCCGTGCTACGCCTGTATGCCGACCCCGACCGACTCGGCGAGCGGCTGCCGGTCATTCGGCTGCTGTCCCGGCCCGCGCAAGAAATTCGTGCCGCCGCCGAACGGCTCCTGCCCGCCGTGGCGGCGGCGGTGGACGGCATCGCATCGGTGCAGGTGATCGCGTGCGACAGCCAGGTCGGTAGCGGCGCCCTTCCGACGCGCACGATCCCGAGCGCAGGTTTCGAGATTCGTCCTCTCGCCAGTCGGGGCAAAGGCAGATCGCTTCTGCGAATCGCTGCGGCGTTTCGGGTCCTTCCGACACCTGTCATTGGCCGGATCCAGGACGACGCCTTCCTCCTCGACGTTCGATGCCTCGAAGACGAGTCGGCGTTTGAAACGCAGCTTGGGAAACTCGCTGCCAGCCAGAATGGAGCTTCCTAAGCCAACCTCGGAGCACCGTCGTTCCTCCCCGACGTCGCCCGCGCACGTCAGGTTTTACGGCGTTCACTGCGCAACGCGTTAATTTCTCAGCGTCACCATCTCCGGCCGATCGCTTCGCGACATCACCGTACCAATGATGGTGCTCACCAAATAGCCTTGTGCGCGGAGGTCGCGCACGCACGACTCCGCCTCGGCGGCCGGCACACCCGCCAGCAGTCCGCCCGACGTTTGCGGATCGAAGAGCAAAGCAACGCGGGGCTCGCCGCCGGCATCCTGCGGGTTCACAATTGCCCGTCGCAATCGCACGTTCTGAGGCTGCAGCGAACTCAGGATACCTGCGCGTACCGTCTGCTCGGCGCCGTCAAGAATCGGCAACATGTCCAGTTCGAGTTCGGCGTCGACATTAGAGGCCTTCAGCATCTCGACAAGATGGCCGAGCAGGCCAAATCCCGTGACGTCCGTGCATGCAGTGGCACTGTGTGTCAGCAGAGCACGGGCGGCGTCGCGATTGGACTGCAGCATCGACGCAACCGCCGTAGCGATCCACCGACCCTTTGCCCTGTGCCGCATGTCCGCGGCAAACAGCGTCCCGGTGCCGAGGGCCTTGGTTAGAATCAAGCGGTCACCTGGTTGTAGGCCCGCTTTTCGGAGGACGCCGCCCGGGTCCACTCGGCCGTGCACCGCAAACCCGAGGCCGAGTTCAACGCCTTCACTCGTATGCCCGCCGACCAGCTTCGCCCCCGCCTCGCGCAGAACCAGAGCCGCTCCCGCCATCACGTGCGTGAGCGTATCCTCGACCTTCGATTCCTGACCATGCGGAATGGTCACGATGGCAAGCGCAGACTCGGCCTTCCCGCCCATGGCATACACATCGCTCAACGCATGGTGGGCAGCGATCTGCCCGAACGCGTAAGGGTCGTCAAGCATCGAGCGGAAAAAATCGACCGTATACACAATGGCCCCGCCCTCGGCGGTCTCGATCACCGCAGCGTCATCAGGGGCATCGAGTCCGACCAACACGGAGTCACGGTCCGAGGCCGGCAATCGATCGAGCGCACGTGTCAGCACAGACGCCCCCACCTTCGCTCCGCACCCACCGCAGCGCATCGCCATCGTCGACATCGCGGCGAGCCCCTCGCCGTCAACTAAGCCCGTCGGCACCTCTGGCGCTGCGGCGGACACCATCTCCGGAAGATTGCTGAATCGGTGCATGAATTTCTGATCGATCCAGTCCTTCCATCTCCACAACCAGGCTCCCTCGAACGCAAATGGACCGCGCGACGCCACGGCGTATTTGTCTCCGGTTGAGATCAGGCTCAGGAATTGCCGCTGCGGGCGATAGCTGGCAAGCGGCTGACCCAGAAGCGCTCGGTGCAGGTTACGCGCGAGCGGACGGCCCTGGCGCACCGCGAACACACCGGACTTGGGACGCGGATACTCCTCCACCGACGCCACGTCGCCCGCGGCGAACACATCCGCGTGTGACGTGGACCGTAACGTGTCGGACACGCGCACAAACCCCGCGCTATCGACGGCGAGGCCAGACTCGGCCAGCCATGGCGCCGCAGCGGCCTGCGTCGTCCACAGTACTTCGTCGATTTGATGCGACTGCCCGTCGGCGGTGCGCACCTGCGACGGCAGCACCTCTATGACAGCCGACCCCACGTGCACGCGAACATCGCGCGCTCGCAGGATCCGTTCGAAAATTCGGCGCGCGGCCCGATTGTGCGTCGGCAGGACCTCACTGCTGTCGGTGAACAGGTAGTACTCGAGGTGGGCCATGTCGCGGCCCGCACTCTTACGCAGCTTCGCGACATGATGCTGCACCGCCAGCAGCAGTTCCACGCCACCGGCGCCGCCGCCGACCACGGCGATGCGGGTTGGCGCGGTCGTCTCCAGCAGCCGAGCAGAGAGCGCCGTCCACCGTTCCAGGAACTGATCGATCGGCTTGACCGGAATAGCGTGCTCGGCCGCGCCGAAGACCGTCACATTCGGCGTCGAGCCGATGTCAATGGACAGGACGTCGTAGGAGACCGGCGGCCGGTGTGCGAACAGTACCTGCCGGTTCGCAAGATCGAGCCCGGTCGCCTCGTCGACGATCGACCGGGCATCCGCAAAGCGCGCCAGCATCCGCAGATCGAAGTGCGCATCATCGTACGTGTAGTGCCCAGCAATCAGGCCCGGAAGCATGCCGGAGTACGGTGTGTCCACGCCGCGCGACACAAGAGTCACTCGCACGCCAGGCACGGGCCGCCGCATCCCGAAGCGTTTGAGGACCGTGACGTGACTGTGACCGCCACCAAGCAGCACAAGGTCTTTCAGAATTGGAACGGTCGTCAGCACAACACCTTCACAGAATTCTCCGTATGTCACCGACACGTCGCGTCACGCGCTCGCGGTCGAGATACTCGAGCAGCGGAATGGCGTGCTTCCGCGTCAGATCGAAGTGGATTTTGAACGTCGCCACGTCGAGCGTCTCGATTCCGCTCTCCTTCAAAGCGTGGATTTCGATCTTGAGTCGATTGAGTGCCGACGCGTCAAAAAGAAGGTCGCCAGTTCTCACGAGCACAGCTCGGCGATTCAGCATAACGCCCATACGATTGACCACCTCCGGCCCCACGCCAATCGAACGCGCCAGGGCGGCCGGATCGGGCGGTGCCAGCGCCGCCACCCGCAGCGTGTCGAGCATGACGTCACGCGCGCGCGCTTCCTCGTCGGTCAACGCGACCGCATGTCCCGCCAGCGCAACACGCTCGCGCGCGACTACCGCCTTGCTGACTGCCAGCCTCCGAAGCACCTCGTCGTACACCGCAATGGGCGCACCTGCGAACAGGCGCTCGCGGAGTTCCTCGCGCGGCATACCATCCTCAAGCGGGTGGCGCGCGTGGTATTTCATGAGTGCGTCGAGCATCAGCGGTTCGACCACCGACAGTCGTGACGCCGCGACTAGCGCAGTGCCGATGCGCACAGCCTGTCCGCCCTGCACGAGTCGCGCGCCGAGCGCCTCGCATTCGTCCACCGGCACGCCGGCGCGACTAACCAGCCGACCCACTGGCAGCCCTGCTAGCCCCGCCTCCTCGACCATCGCCATCACAGCCTCGTCTGGAGCCTCAGCCTCGCTGAGCTGTGCAAAGCGCGCGGCTCCCGCCGCAGTCCGCACGCCCCGCCGCGGCGGCAGTGGGTCGAGGACAGTACCGCCGGCGATCGTCGACAACGGAGAGTAGGCGCGAAGAATAAAGCGATCCCCTCGCACGAGCACGATTGATGCCTCGAGGTGCACGCGCGCAAACGCCGAAGCACCTGGCTCCACGTGCGAACCCTCTGACAAGGCCACGCAGCCAAGCAGCTCACGGGTGCCCTGGTGAAACCTGACGCGAGCTCCATGGTGAAGGGGCCTGGCGGACTTTAGCAGCTCGACACGCACGTCGACATGTCGCGTGACCGTCACCGAGCCCGGCCGCGTGAGCGTCTCGCCACGGCTGACGTCGGCCACTTCCAGGCCCGTCAGGTTGACGGCCACCCGCTGGCCGGCCACAGCCTCTGCCTGCAACACTCCGTGAACCTGGAGGCCGCGCACTTTGACCGAGCGGCCCGATGGCTGGAGCACCAGGTCCTCATCCTGCGCGAGGCACCCGGCCAGCAACGTGCCTGTCGCCACCGTGCCAAAACCCTTCATTGAAAACACGCGGTCCACTGGAAGACGCGGTGGCCCCTGAGAGGCCCGCCGGCGCACGGACCTGGCCAGTTTGGCCAGAACGAGCCTGAGATCCTGCAGTCCGTCCCCCGCACGAGCCGACGCGGCAAGCACGGGTGCGCCCTCCAGGAATGAATCGGCTACCAGTTCCTCAACCTCGAGACGCACGACGTCGAGCATGGCGTCGTCGGCCAGATCGGACTTCGTGATTACCACCAGTCCGGTAGGGACACGAAGCAGCCGGCAGATCTCGAAGTGTTCGCGAGTCTGCGGCATAACCGATTCGTCGGCGGCGACGTGCAGCATCACCAGGTCCATACCGCCGACGCCGGCCAGCATGTTCCGCACGAACCGTTCGTGTCCTGGAACATCGACGAACGATAGAACAATGCCGTCCTCGACGGTGTGCCCAAAGCCGAGATCAATGGTGATGCCGCGCGCCTTCTCCTCGCGCAGGCGGTCTGGATCGGTCCCTGTCAGCGCCTTGACAAGCGCGCTCTTCCCGTGATCGATATGCCCAGCGGTTCCGACGACGACATGCTGCATTCAGCCACGGGCCTCCACAGGGAACATACCATCGCGGCCCGCACATCCCGTAGCGGCCCGTGGTGGAAGGCCACCGTCGCACCGAGACGAGCGAGGAGCAACGCCGGCTGCGAGGATGACGCTCGTCGAATGCAGGCAGACGTTCGCCACGGGCTGCTAGACTCACAGAGGAAGCGAACGGGGCCCGGTGGCCCTCCCGGTCTTCAAAACCGGTCGCTCGTCGCTTAGCGGGGAGGCTGGGTTCGACTCCCAGGCGCTTCCGCCAACCGCTGCTCCCTGACATCTCGCCCGGCAGTCCCGCCGGAGTCGTCGCGCTCTGGCAGTTCCCTGGTCGTAGCCAGCCGCGCGCATCGACACCACGTCCTCGCCGACGCTCGCCACCTGGCGTTTCAGAGCAGCATTTTCGTCAGTCAGCGAGGCCAACCGCTGATGCGTCTCCTCCTGGGCTTTGCGCATCTCGGCAAAAAATGTCGTCGATGACGAACCTCTTGGTCAAGACCCAATTCTGCAATTTACGCTGCTGCGGTTCCCATACTGGAAAGGTTTAGTGGAACGATAGGCGCACATGTCCACTCTTCGCCCGCCGACGCCGGCGCTACGCCGGCGCTTCCGCCGCCGTCTGCTCGCCTGGTACGACGCGCATGGGCGCGACCTCCCGTGGCGCAATACTTCGGACCCGTATCACATCCTTGTCTCTGAGATAATGCTGCAGCAGACACAGGTCGACAGGGTGATTCCGAAGTATCACGAGTGGCTCGACAGGTATCCATCGCTCGACGCCCTGGCCGCCGCGCGTGAGAAGGACGTGGCTCGCACGTGGAGACCGCTCGGCTACAACGTCCGTCCGCGCCGGCTTCACGCGATCGCCCGAGAGTCGGTCGCCCGCTACGGCAGCCGCCTCCCCTCGGACGAGGACAGCCTCCTGTCATTCAAGGGCATCGGCGCCTACACAGCGGGAGCGATCCGAAGCTTCGCATTCGGGCAGCGGGCGGCCATCGTCGATACCAATGTGGCGCGCATCCTGTTTCGAATCTTCGTCAACCGGGGTGACGCCAAGGCACACGCCATGCGGAAACATCTGTGGACTGTGTCCGAGGCCCTGCTGCCGCGCAAGCACGTCTTCGACTTCAATCAGGCCCTCATGGACCTTGGCGCGACGGTCTGTGTAGCGCGAAAACCCAGATGTTCGGTGTGTCCGATGGCTGGGATGTGTCGCTCCTACCCGGCTGCGGGCGCGGTCTGACAGGCATGGGTATTGTCGTCACGGTTGTCGTCGCCGCGGTGATCGAAAACACCGATCGATTCCTTGTGACGCGCCGGCAACCGGGCGTGCACCTGGCGGGGATGTGGGAATTCCCAGGCGGCAAGATCGATCCTGGCGAGACGCACGAGCAGGCGCTTCGCCGGGAACTAATGGAAGAGCTTGGAGTCGAAGCCGTGGTTGGCGAGCACGCGCACCAAACGCTGCACGCTTACCCTGACCGAACGATCGAGTTGCACTTCTACAAGTGTGACATCAAGGGCACGCCGCGGCCGACGTTGGGCCAGGAGATACGCTGGGTGCCACGCGACAGGCTCCGGTCGCTCGGCTTTCCACCGGCCGACACGGAACTAATCGACATGCTCACCTCATCGGAGGGTCGCTGACGACCGCGGACACGCGACCCGACGGCGTGGCCACTTCCAGCTGAGTTCCGGCAGCGACAAAATCACGGTGCACGTAGCCAAGCGCGATCGTTCCAAGGTTGGGCGAACGTGCGATGCTGGTGACGCCGCCGACATCGCGCGCTTCGGAGAACACTCTGCCGCCGCTGACCGGCATGTCGTCCGGCTGGGCCCGATCGCCCTGAATGCGTAACGCCACAAGCCTCTTGGCAACCCGCCCCTGTCCGCGATGAAGAACCCTGACGATGACTTCCTGCCCTACGTAGCAGCCTTTGCTCATGGAGATTGCGCGGTCCTCGATCCCGGCTTCGAGCGGTATCGTCTCGTCGGTCAGATCCGTCCCGAACAACGGGTAGCCCGCTTCAATTCGCGCCGCCTCAATCGCCTCCGGGTCAGCCACAGTGACACCACCTGCGACGAGCGCGCGCCGAAGATCAGCGCCGCGCGCCGGGTCGGCGTAGACGACGAATCCAGGAACGCCGAGCTGAGAGACGCGCGCGACGACGACGGGGGCGCCACCGAATTCAGTCCTGGCGTTGCGATACTCCGGCCACGACGCCGCGTCAGAGATACCGGTCAAGGCTTTCTCAAGCGTCGATGCCGCGGCTGGACCGTGCAGCCACACAGCCGCCAGCGTCTCCGACAGGTCCGCGATCTGCACATCCTCGCTGAATAGAAACTGATCGAGTCGTTGCAAGGTGACCGACAGCAGATCGGCGGGCACGTCAAGCAACATCATGTCGCCAGCCTCGAAGATGTGCATGTCGGTGAGCATCCGTCCCTGTGGCGTCAGCCACGCCGCGTAACAACCAGTTCCCGGTACCAACGCCTGAATATCGTTTGTCAGCAGGCCATGCAGATAGCTAGCCCGATCCCCGCCGGTGAGGCCGATGCCGCCGCGCCGAGCGATCGCGCCAATTGCCGCGTTTTCCTTTAGCGCTCGGTAGTCTTCCTGAATGGTCATAAGTCATGGGAACACTGATAGGATTCCAACAGTGTCCATTCGCTATTGTATCTGCGCGGCGATGCTCATCCTCGCCGGTACTAGTACGGGAGGACAGGAGCCAGAACCCACGTCCCACGGCTATACGATCTTCGCCGGCGGCAACGTGGTCGGGCGCGAAGCGCTAACCGTCCGACAAACACCCGATGGCATCACGATTTCGGCCACCGGCCGCATCTCAGGGTCCCTCGATGTCGTGATCGATCGCGCTGAGGTGCGCTATCGGCCAGACTGGACACCGGAAACATTCGAAATCGAGGCCACCGTGAACGGCGGCAGCACGGCGCTCTACACGACTTTCGACGGCGAGACGGCGTTTACGAGGGGCGTTGATGGCGGCGAGCAGATCGAGCAAACCGACGCCATCCCGGCGGGGTCGGTTGTCCTCCCCAATGTGTTCTTCGGTGCTTACGAAGCGCTAGCGCGTCAGCTGGCAAGCGCCGCTGATGGGCAGGAATTTCCTGTCTACGTCGGCACTGGCTCCCAAGGGGCAATGCAGGTGACGAGTACAGGGGAAGAGCGCATCCAGATCGGAGCAACTACGTTCGGTGTTCGGCGCACCTCGTTGTCGTACACGAGCCCGCGGGGCACAACCGCCGTCCACATCTACGCCGACGAGGACGGCTCTCTGCTGCGCGTCAACATTCCCGATATGAGCCTCGACTTCATGCGAGAGGATTTGGCGTCGTCAACGTCGCGGGCTTTGGTCTACTCGAACCCGGGCGACGAGACTGTCACGATCCCGGCCGCGGGTTTCAATCTTAGCGGGACACTGACGCGTCCGCAGGACAGCGAAGGTCGAATGGCGGCGGTCATCCTGCTCGGAAGCGTGGCCGCCACCGATCGCGAGGGCGTCGTCGCTGGTGTTCCAATTCTGGGTCAGCTTGCCGGTACGCTGGCTGACGTCGGGATCGTCGCTGTGCGATACGACAAGCGCGGCAGCGGGCAAAGCGGTGGCCGAGCCGAGTCGGCAACGCTCGGCGATCACGCCGCTGACGCCAGAGAAGTTGTCCGCTGGCTCTCCGACCAGCCCGACATCGACCGCGATCGCATCGCCGTGCTCGGACACAACGAAGGCGCCTGGACGGCGTTACTTGTGGCAATCCGCGAACGGCGAATCGCAGGGATCGTGACCATCGCTTCTCCCGCTGTCACCGGCGCCGACCGCGTGCTCGAACAGCAGCGCCAGACGCTGGCCAAGCTCGACACTTCGCCTACGGCCCTTGTCGACAGAATTGAGCTGCAGAACAAGATCAATGAGGCGGCCATGACCGGGCGCGGCTGGAACGACATCCCGGACGAGATACGTCGGCAGGCTGACACGCCCTGGTTCGAGAGTTTCTTGAAGTTCGATCCAGCGAAGGCCATTAGCGACGTTCGTCGGCCTGTGCTCCTCGTGCACGGTGAACTGGACGCCGAAGTCGCGGTGTCGCATGTGGATCGCCTCGCTGAGGCGGCCAGAAACGGCCGCCCGACGTCCGTCGCTGTCACCAGGCTTCCCGGTGTGAATCACCTATTGCTGCCCGCTGTCACCGGCGACACCGATGAGTACGCGTCTCTGGACGACCGCAATGTGAGCGAGGCCGCACGCACGTCCATCACCAACTGGTTGACGGAGACCTTCTCAGCCGTCCGCTAGGCGGGCGAAACAGGAAGACAGGAAACGCGATGCAGACGAAGCCGGTTCGAACAACTGACCTGAAAGAGCTGAAGCGGCGTGGCGAGAAAATCGCCATGCTAACCGCGTACGACGCGACGATGGCTCGCCTGCTGGATCGAGCCGGTATCGACGTCCTGCTGGTCGGAGATTCGTTGGGCATGGTAGTCCTGGGCTACGACACCACTGTGCCGGTCACACTGGACGACATGCTGCACCATACGCGAATTGTCGTGCGGGGCACCGAGCGAGCGCTGGTCGTCGCTGACATGCCGTTCCTCAGCTATCAAGTCAGTACGGCTGAGGCGGTGCGGAACGCTGGCCGGCTGATGAAAGAGGGCGGGGCGGCGGCGGTGAAACTGGAAGGCGGGTGCGCGGTCATCGACGTCGTCAAGCGGCTCGTCGACGTCGGCATCCCGGTGATGGGACATCTCGGACTGCTTCCCCAGTCTGTTCACCAGGTGGGCGGATTCCACAAACAGGCGACGCGACCCGAGGAAGTTGAGACACTGCTCGCCGACGCCGCCGCGCTTGAGGAGGCCGGTGCGTTTTCGATCGTGCTCGAATCTATTCCCTCCGAGGTCGCAAAGGTCGCGACCGCACATGTGAGCATCCCGACGATCGGGATCGGGGCAGGACCGGACTGCGATGGTCAGGTTCTGGTGTGCTCTGACATGCTGGGATTCTTCGACGAGTTCGTGCCACCGTTCGTCAAGCAGTACGCCAAGCTTGCCGACACGATCCTTGACGCGGGCCAGGCGTATGTCGAAGACGTACGCGCCGGACGTTTTCCGGAAGCCGGCTCACCCGCCACTGCGCCCAAGACCAGGACACGCACAGCGTAGGATGACACCGCAGCTGCTCACGTCGATCGCGCCGCTCCGCGACCGAGTGGCCGAGGCTCGGCGTGCCGGCCTACAGGTGGGACTGGTGCCGACCATGGGGGCGCTTCACGCCGGACATGTGCGCCTGATCGAGCAGGCACGGCTCGAATGCGAATTCGTCGTCGTCAGCATCTTCGTCAACCCGCTACAGTTCGATCAAACGGAGGACCTTGATCGCTATCCCCGCCCTCTCCAGACGGATATGGCCATGTGTGCCTCGTCCGGCGTGGACATCGTCTTCGCGCCGACGGTCGAGGAAATGTATCCGGCAGTGGTGGAATGTGCCGTGGATGTGGGACGGGTTGCCGATCATCTCTGCGGCCGGTATCGCCCTGGACACTTTCGTGGCGTGGCAACTGTCGTCCTCAAGCTGCTTCAGATCGTCCAACCGGATCGCGCCTATTTCGGCGAAAAGGATGCGCAACAGCTTGCCGTCATTCGCTACGTCGTGCGGGATTTCAACGTGTCAGTGCAGATTGAAGGCGTGGCCACCGTGCGCGACGCCGACGGTTTGGCGCTCAGCTCGCGCAACCAGCGGCTCGCACCTGACGAGCGTGTGCTGGCCAGGTCGCTGCACAGCGTGCTCCGCGAAGCGGAGCGGCGGATCTCAGAGGGCGAGCGCGAGCCGAAGCAGGTCACCGCGGCCGCCGGCGGGCAACTGCCCGACGACGAACGCCTCCGACTTGAGTACCTGGAGATCGTCGACCCGGAGCACCTGCAGCCTCTAGAGCGCATCGAGGGTCCCGTCCTGGTGGCTGGAGCCCTCTGGGTCGGCTCAACGAGACTAATCGACAATCTGTTATGCAGCCCGTAGGCAACGCTCGAGTTGCAGCCCTTCCTGGAAACTGAAAGTATCTACGGACTTTCTTAATCTGATGGAGTGAGATGAAGACCTATCGCATTGCTGTGATTGCCGGTGACGGCATCGGACAGGAAGTAATCCCCGCCGGCATCGCCGTCTTGAACATCGTCGCTGAGCAACATGGCTTCCGCTGTGAGTTCACCGAATTCCCGTGGGGATGCGATTTCTATCTTCGCAGCGGACGCATGCTGGACCCTGACGGCCTCGATCAGGTGCGCGCCTTCGACGCCATCTACTTCGGGGCCATCGGCGATCCGCGCGTTGCCGATCACATTTCCGCCCGGGAACTGATCCTTCCGCTCCGCCTAGCATGCGGACAGTACGTGAACCTGAGACCGATGCGATTGCTCCCGGGCATCGACTCGCCACTTAGAGGACGAACGGCAGCGGACATCGACATGGTGTGTGTTCGCGAGAACTCCGAGGGCGAGTATTGTGGCGTCGGCGGTCGTCTGTACGCCGGGACTCCAGACGAACTCGCACAGCAATCCGGTATATTCACACGGAAGGGCATCGAACGCATCGCGAGGTACGCCTTCGACGTAGCACGATCGCGTCCACGAAAGATTTTGGCCAGCGCCACGAAGTCAAATGCCCTGCAACACACCATGGTTTTCTGGGATGAAGTAGTAGCGGATGTGGCACAAAACTATCCGGACGTGACATTCAAAAAATACCACGTCGATGCGCTCGCGGCCCGCATGATTACCCATCCCGACACGCTCGACGTGATCGTCGCGTCGAACATGTTCGGTGACATCCTCACCGATATTGGGTCAGCCATCTCCGGAAGTCTGGGCGTGGGCCCTGGCGGGAACATCAACCCTGAGCGCACCGCACCATCAATGTTCGAGCCGATTCATGGCTCGGCGCCAGATATCGCCGGGAAGGGCATCGCCAACCCGATCGCCACGATCTGGGCTGGTGCCATGCTGATCGACCACCTGGGAGAAAGTTCTGCCCACGACAGCATCCTTGGCGCGATCGAGCGTGTGATTGGCGACGCGCGCGTGAAAACGCCAGACCTTGGCGGCAAGTCAACGACGGCTGAAATGACGGCCGCCGTGACTGCGGCGCTGAAAATATGAGGAAGACAGCTCTCGACAGACTCTTCGTTCCCACAGGCAAAGTCAGTCAGCAGAGCCGACCTGATCGTATAGGATAGCGACGTGATCGAAACAAGCGGCACGACGCTTCGGTTCGAGCAATAGAATCTCGGTTGATTGATATTCGAGCCCATGTATGGCTCGACCCCTGCAATCGCCGGAAAGGCTATCGCCAGATGTTGCTCGCGCTATGAGGCAGGGCAGCATCGGGCATAATGTGCGCGGTCAGAGGAGAGAGGCCAACCACGGCCGCTAACCGAGGAGTTGTTCAATGCCTGTCGCGGTACTCGCTTCGATCGCCCTCATCCCAATCGGCGTCGCCCTTGTACTCATGGTGGGCATGCGCTGGCCAGCGACCAAAGCCATGCCCCTGGCCTGGTTGGCGGCCGCTGTTTCGGGCGTCCTTGTGTGGAAAATGCCGATCAGCTTCATTCTGGCCGCCACCTTGGGTGGATTCGGCGGGGCCATCAACATCCTCATTATCGTCTTCGGAGCCATCGTCATCCTGTATACCCTGCGGGACAGCGGCGCGATGGAAACCATCAACCACGGGTTCCACGGAATCAGTAAAGACCGTCGCGTACAGGCCATCATTATCGGATTCATGTTCGGGGCATTCCTGGAAGGTGCTGCAGGTTTCGGCACACCGGCAGCCATCGCAGCGCCGCTGCTCTTGAGCTTGGGCTTCCCCCCGTTAGCAGCTGCCATCGTTTGCCTGGTCTTCAACTCTGTTCCGGTCAGCTTCGGCGCCGCCGGAACTCCGATCCGCTTCGGACTAGCTCTTCTGGAGCCTCAGATCGACACAGCGCTACAAACGTCTAGTGCACTCGGCTTTGCCAACATGGCCGGCTTCTACGAAGGGATCGCTCGCTGGGCATCGGCTTTCCATGCACTGCCAGGATTCGTCCTGCCTCTCTTCGTGGTCTGCTTCATGACCCGCTACTTCGGTCAAAACAAGTCCTGGCGAGAAGGTCTCGGCGTCTGGAAATTCTCTCTCTTCGCGTCAATTTCGTTCCTCGTTCCCTACATCGCAACCGCGTTCCTAATAGGCGAAGAGTTTCCGTCTCTGCTCGGAGGGTTGATCGGCCTGGCTATCATCATTTTTGGGGCCAAGCAGGGGTGGTTCATGCCGGAGCAGACGTGGGATTTTGGTGTGCAGTCGACATGGGCGAAAGAGTGGACGGGGCAAATCGCCGCCACCGAAAAGCTCGAATTCAAGCCCAACATGAGCCTTTTCCGAGCCTGGACACCTTACGTGCTCATCGGGCTCATCCTGGTCGCTACCAGAGTCAGCTTCCTGCCCTTCAGGGCGTGGCTCGGTTCCGTCACAGTCTCCTGGTCTCAGATCCTAGGCTACGAGACGGTGAATATTAATATTCAACCTCTCTTTCTGCCGGGGGTGGTGCCTTTCATGCTAGTCGCACTGATAACCATCCTCATCCATGGAATGAAGTCACATCAGGTCAAAGCCGCGTGGGGCGATTCAATTCGGAGGATGAAAAGTCCGACCATTGCGCTCTTTTTCGCGGTGGCCCTGGTAGAAATATTCAGACAGTCGGCCAACAACGGCTTGGGCTACTCCTCAATGCCCCTGACCATGGCGGAGACTACCGCGGCGTTAGCCGGCCAATCATGGCCGTTCTTCGCCGCCTATGTTGGTGCGCTGGGCGCCTTCATTACCGGCAGCAACACAGTGTCTGATTTGCTCTTCTCCGAGTTTCAATACGGCATCGCCTCAGAACTCAGCATCTCCCGTCAAATCATCATTGCGCTCCAGGTGGTGGGAGGAGCCATGGGCAATATGGTGTGCATCCACAACATCGTCGCTGTCTCGGCCACTGTCGGACTGGTCGGGATGGAGGGTGTCATCATCCGACGCAACGTGATTCCGATGCTCCTATATGGACTGATCGTTGGCACTGCCGGCCTGGTATTTACCTACGTGATGTTCCCCGGGACCTTCTGAACCCAGCAGGAGGGACTTCTCCCGCAGTCCGAATATCCGTGAACCTGACGCTGGCGAGAATCAGGATACTGACTTGAACGGGTGCGCCGCCTATGCGCCGAACCCATTCGGGTTAGCCTTCTGCCAGCGCCACGCGTCGACCATCATGTCGTCGAGCCCACGCGTCGCGCGCCAGCCCAACGTCTCAGCAGCCATGGCAGGATCGGCATAGCACTCTGGAATGTCGCCCGGACGCCGCGCGACGATTTTTGTCGGAATTTCACGACCGGTCACCTTACGTGCGGCCTCGATCACCTCAAGCACGGAATACCCTGTTCCGGTACCGAGGTTATATGCGACGCAGCCCTCGACGTGCTCAAGCGCGTCGAGCGCCGCAAGATGGCCCAACGCCAAATCGACCACGTGGATGTAGTCGCGCACTCCGGTACCATCTCGAGTCTCGTAGTCATTTCCGAATACGCGCACGTGTTCGTGACGTCCGACCGCTACCTGCATGACATAGGGCGCGAGATTGTTGGGGATTCCTATCGGGTCCTCGCCAATACGACCGCTCGGATGCGCCCCGACCGGATTGAAATACCGAAGAAGAATCAGGCGCCAGCCCAGCTCCGATTGCGCCAGGTCGCGAAGAATCTCCTCAACCATCAGCTTGGAACGGCCATACGGACTGGCTCCAGCTAGCGGAGAGTCCTCGCGAATAGGCAACGACGTCGGGTTGCCGTAGACCGTACACGACGAAGAAAAAGCGAGCTTGCGAATACCCTCTTTCTTCATTGCCGCCAGTAGGTTCAGCGTGCCGGACACGTTGTTCTCGTAGTACTGCAGAGGAATTTCAGTCGACTCCTCCACTACCTTGAGGCCCGCGAAGTGCACGACGGCATCAAACGCATGCGCGCTGACAACACGAGCTGTTTCCGCCGCATCCCGCAGGTCAACCTGTTCGAAGATCATGCGCTCGCCTGACAGTTCTTCGACTCTGACCAGAGCCTCGCGGGAGCCGTTCGAAAGATTGTCGAGTACGACGACGCGGTGGCCAGCCTTGAGCAATTCAAGGCAACAGTGACTGCCGATGTACCCGGCTCCGCCGGTAACGAGAATGGTCTGACTCATGACGGGTGATAATTACTGTCTTCAACGTTAAGCGTACTCTGGTTGATGGAGTCGCCGCCACATCGAAGCGACCCTGATGTAATCTTTCGACGTGAGTGTGTGATGTTCAACTCCATAGACCGAGAAACCCAAGCAGCCAGCGCGCCGTTATCGGAGGAACAGTCGGCCCTGCCGACCGTGATTTTCGACAAGGTGTCGTTCGCCTTCGACGATCACGTCATCCTCCGCGAGGTTAGCTTCAGCGTCTCCAAGGGCAGCATGAGCATTCTGCTGGGCGCAAGCGGCGCCGGCAAGTCAATCCTGCTCAGGCTCATCATGGGACTCCTCCGACCGGACAAAGGATCCATTCTCGTTAACGGCGAACGCGTCGACCAGATGACCGAGGACAACCTCCTGAGCATGCGGGGCAGCATCGGTATGTTGTTTCAGGAAAGCGCGTTGTTTGATTCGCTAACAGTCACTGAAAACATTGGGTACCGACTGTTCGAAGAAACCGACCTGCCCACCGATCAGGTAAATCGCCGAGTCGAAGAGGTCATGGGCTTTGTCGGGTTGCGAGAGCATGGCGACCGGATGCCTTCGGCGCTGTCGGGTGGCCAGCGGCGTCGCGTTGCAATCGCGCGTGCCATGGCTGCCAGACCGAAGTTGCTGCTCTTCGATGACCCGACGACGGGACTTGATCCCGTTATCGCGACAACGGTAGACGACGAGATCGTGAAGCTACGCGATCTGGAAGAGGTCACATCAATCTTAGTGACCCATCAAATCCGGGACGCGTTTTACGTGGCCAGGCACGAGGCCGTGACCGCAGATGGATGCGTGCAGATCCAGCCCGCCAGTGATGCAAAGGCCGAACTGACAAAGTTCATGGTGCTCCACGAAGGACGAATCATTTTTGAGGGGAACGGAGCAGAACTACTGGCTTCGCAAGACAGCTATCTCAAGGACTTTCTCTTCATGACGCTCCCTCCCTGGTAAGCCCAAGCGAAGCCACCCTCTCGTCGACTGGTTCTGGGTCCGAGGACGGAAGGACAGCACAGAGGGCTTGACAGATCAGATCAGTGGCCGATAATCGCGGGAACGCCCATGAGAAGTATCTTCCCTATTTTGATGCTCTGGCTCTGCACTGGCATTGCGATCGGGCCGCCTGACGCAACCGACCTGATGGCACAAACAGACGGACAAGCCATCGCGTCTCCTGAGACTGGCGACCCGCTAAAAGCCATATCGGCTCCCTTACTCGATCCTTTCCAGTTCCCTGAGCAGCTGACTAGACAGGTTGCCAGCGCCAGGCTAGAAAGCGACCTCGCCACGATGCAGCGCTTCAGCCCCTCATACCCGTTTTGGCAACACGTATTCACCGTGCCCGACGGCTCGGTTGCGTTCGGGAGTGCCGTGAACGGACGTCTCCTTGTCACGTTTCCTGTCCGTGGCAACTGGACACGAGACGGCGTGTGGGAAGATCCGTCCGGTGCCGAAGCACTGGGGAACGCTCGGCTGCCGAGCAACCTCAACAGACGTCGAGATGAGGTGGCACGGCGACTCGAAACGTTAGGCGATCCAGTCCTGCACAATCAGACACGAGGGCTATCGCTACAGCGGAATAGTGATAAATACGGTGTATTTCTTGATGAGTGGGGCGCAATCTACGAGCGGTTCGGGGTACCTGCCGACATCGGACTGGCACAAGCCATCGTCGAGTCAGGCCTGAGCGGCACTGTACGCTCGCGAGCGAGAGCGCTCGGCTTCTGCCAATGGCTCCAGACCAACTGGAGTCGCTTGAAACGTCTCGCACCGCACGTCATCGAGGGGTACAATCAAACTACACAGGCTCCTTACTGCGCGGCGTACTTGACGGTTCTAGCCACCAAATACGGAAGCTTCATCCCTGCCCTGTCAGAACACCACGCGGGCGCCGCCAACGTCGGACGGACACTCATAAACGGCGAACGCCTCGGCGGTAGCGATGTGCGCGAACGCTATTTCCTGGGCGCGTCGTTTGCCCGCGATCTCCGGCGCGCGTCGCCGCGCACCTTCAGAGATCTGTACGGAACGTTCGGCCCCCGCTCGGCGCTTTACGCTGAAATGACGTTCGGCAACATCACCAACGTGGAGCGTGTGAGGTCGGCGATGTCTCAGGTCGACGTCTTTGCGATGCGCACGCCCCGCGCGCGGTCACTGGCGGACGTCGCGAAAGGCTCTGGGGTGTCGACCGCTGAGGTCCGCCGCTTCAACCCGGCGCTCAAGCGGCAGGTTCCGGCGGACGGAACTGTCTATCTCCCGCGCTACGTCGAGGCATTCGGACCAGACGTCTCGTTCTGGCATCGGCCACCGAGCGCAGAGTATTCGGCCGTTCTGAATGAGTTTGTACAACTTGATGTGCCGCTCAAAGAGTGGGGCGACAAGGCGTTTGACTCGGTGCTGCAAACTTTTCGGAAACGATTTGAAGCTACAAAGACCGAAGAGGGTTCAGTAATGGCAACAACGCTCGCGTTCGTGCTGCAGGATCAGCGATCGAGCCGCCAAGCGCAGATTATCGCGGAGTTCAGGACCAGCCCCCGCATCCTTCGCCTGTTCGAGCGCGGCAGAAGCGTATGGGACGCCTTCGTCGCCGCCAGCTTCGGAGCGTCTTAACGTCCTGACTCGCCCACGGGCTGCTACAACATAAACCTAATCTGCAGTTTGATCGATGCGTAATCGGGGTACATGCCACGATCCACGAGGCGAATCACCAAAGACGGAACAGGACCAGGCTTCGTCCAACCTTTAAAGAACCCTTCGATCTTCACAACAATTCCCAATTAGCCTCCCTGTAACCCACCGCCGCAGAGCCATTCTTTCGCGATTGGACATTTGTGCGTACCATAATGGCTTACGTTCATTGCCACCCAAGGGGAGGGGGAGGGCTTAACATGTGGATTCTTCGAATTATTTCCGAAGGCAAAACTGAAAAGACGTTCCGCATTGGGCCTGGCGGGGTACGAACTATCGGACGAGCCACGGGCGCAGACTTTATCGTAGATGCGCCCCTCGTCTCCCGCGTGCATTGCCGACTCACGGCATCCGCCGACGGCAGTCTTGAGGTCCGGGACCTCGACAGTACCAACGGCACCTACATCAACGGGGAACGGATCGAGACCGAGCAACTGACATCAGGTGACCGACTCAGAGTGGGACGCATAGAACTCGTCGCGCTGAGCGATGCCGACTAGCCACTGCCCGGCGCGAATATACACCTGGATCAGGCCATCTACTATGTCGTCTTCGTACTCCTGGCCAGGTATTCGAGTACAAACGGGTTCGTCTGGCGCTCATGGCCGATCGTCGTGTCAGGGCCATGGCCGGGGTGCACCGTGGCCACGTCACCAAGTGGAAGCAACAAGTCGACAATCGACTGCATCAGGACTTCGTGGTCGCCACCAGGCAAATCAGTGCGCCCGACCGATCCTGCAAACAGCGTGTCACCTACGAAAAGATCGGTGCCAACGTCACCTTTCTTCCCAATCTGGAGGCAGACACCGCCGGGGCAGTGCCCAGGCGTGTGGTGCACCCTCACCTCGTAGTCGCCGAAATACACTTGGCCCATGTCGTAGTACACATCGACCGGCGGGGGCTGCGCCACTTCGAACCCAAACATGCGCCCCTGCTCGACAGCGCGCTCGTACAGCGACCGATCTTCCTCGTGAAGAAACACCGGCACGCCGAGCGCATCTTTAACAAGAGCCACGCCCGTAATGTGATCAATGTGTGCGTGCGTCAGAAGAATATGCCCCACGCTCAAGTCGTGATTTCGCACCGAGACGAGCAACGCGTCAGCCTCGTCGCCTGGATCGATGATCACGGCTTCCCGCGTCCGCTCGCAACCGACAACGAATCCGTTCTTGAAGAACGGTGCAATAGCTCTGCTCTCAAGAATCATTCCTCTACAATCCTAGCAACATGATTATCTGCATCATTGACGACCTACTCTTCTCAGTCAAAATTTCAACAGCCGCCAAGGCCCTTGCAGCGCCGGTATTCTTCGAACGGTCGCCGGACATGGTCCTACCGCGAATTCGCGAGAAACAGCCAGCTCTCGTTATTTTCGATCTGAACAGCGCAAAACTCCGCCCGCTTGAAACGATCACACAAATGAAAAACGACCCGACGCTCGTGGGCATCAGAACACTCGGCTATGTGTCTCACATCCAAACCGACATCATTAGCGCCGCGCGCAATGCAGGAATTGACGAAGTCCTCGCCCGCTCCGCTTTCTCTGAACGCCTCGGGAAGATTCTTAGTTTACCGCTAGCAACCATGCCATCAAGCCCAAACAAAGCAAGATGAGAGTGGTCAGCATCTCGTGCGAAATGGTATCAACTGAACTAATGTCAGATCGCTCGTCTAGGGACTGGCAGGCCGTTTCTGCTCTTAACGATTGTCCCTTCAGAAGCTCATAGACGAAATAAATACGTTCGTCGTGCTCACCAACATCGGACGACGTGGTGATATTGGAACGCGACAGCACCACGAGTGCCTGCGCATCCTCTATGAAACGGTGCTTCGCCGTCGACGTCCAGCCCAAGCAAGGCCCGGAAACAGACACCGCGCGGTTACTATGCGCCAAGAGCGAGTGTCATATGCGCCCTGATCAACCCGACTCAAGACGTCCCAGGAAATCATGGTGGACGATCACGCCAATCGGTACCGACTTCGACTCGTTCGTCACACGTGTTTCCTACTCCTCAAGTTCGATAGCGCTCTGAAGCAGCTCCTTGGCGTCGCCAATCTGCTCTAGGACCAGTGTGATATCCAATGCCGGCTTACCGGGCATCCTGGTACTCTGACAATAAACGCCATGCTGCCCCACCATCGCGATGGCGTCGGTCAGCAAATCAAGCGCCACTGCTACGCGACCCCTCGTGAATCCCATCATCGTCTCGTGTACTTCGAGCGAGTCACGATGTTTCTGAAGCACTGACATTTCGTCGCCTTTCAATTTTTCCTCCGCGGCTGCGACGGCCGTATCTCAACTCGACTGGGAAGGCTCCGCGACGGGTGCGCGAGAAGATCGACGACAACCCGGGCAATGTCCTCCGGAGCAAGCTTCCATTCATCGTTCTGGCCAGCCGTACTCATGAAATCGGTACGCACCGAGCCTGGCATCACGTAGGACACGCGGATGCCGTCCTCCCGTACCTCCTGCATGAGAGCCTCACTGAACGCGTTCAGCGCTGCCTTCGAGGCACAGTAAGCAGCTCCAGCAAAAAACGGATTGACACCAGCGAGACTACTGACGTTGATGACCCAGCCACCACCGCGCGCGCGTAGATGCGGAAGAGCCGCATGGCACGCGTAGAACACCCCATTCACGTTCGTATCCATTATTCGGTGCCATTCCTCGATTGTCATCTCAGCAACCGGACGAAAGAGCCCAACACCGGCATTGTTCACGAGAACATCCAGGCCTCCGAAGTAGTTGACGGCGGTCTCGACAGCGTGGTCCACCTCCTCCGGACGTCGTATATCGGCCCGAATCGAGAGGACGGCCTTGGCACCACCTACGTCTTGCAACACCGTCGCACTCGCCTTGAGTGTGGCGTCAGAAGTCGCAGTGATCGCCACCTTCGCGCCACACTCGACTAGCGAGCGAGCCACCGCCAGGCCGATACCACGGGAGCCTCCGGTCACCAGAACGACTTTGCCTGTAAACATCTTCACGCTCTACTACAATACACTCGCTGGGACGCACGACCGGCGGCGCCTCCCCTGAATTCTTGACAGCATGGCAACGGTAGCAATCGTCGGCGCTGGCGACATTGGCGGTGCGACCGCGCAGGCTCTCGCATCTTGTGAACAGGTCCGCCGTGTGTGGCTCGTCGATGCAGCTTCGGGTTCGGCAGCGGGAAAGGCCCTCGATTTGCAGCAAGCGGGCGCTGTTACGCGCAAACACGTACGTCTTGACGGCACCAGCGATGAGCACAAACTGTCCGGCTGCGCAGTCTGTGTGATCGCGGATCGCTTCGGTGTGGGCACGAGTGAGCGCCACGACAGTAAACGGCGTAGCGATAAGGGGCAAACCGGAGAATGGCAGGGCGACGAGGGTCTGTCGATGCTCGGGCGAATCACACGCTACCTCGGCAACGCGCCAATCGTCTTTGCGGGTACATCGCATGCCGTTCTGCTCAGCCGTTTTGCGGGAGAAACACCAATCCACCGCCAGCGCCTCATCGGCTCCGCCACCTACGCTCTGACATCGGCGATCGCCGCCATCATCGCGATGGAAGCCAACTGTTCACCACGCGAGGTGGCGCTGACGGTGCTCGGCACTCCTCCAGATAGATTTGTCGTGCCCTGGAGCGAAGCATCGATCGGAGGTTACGCCATGCAGCGCGTGCTCTCCCAAGTGCAGCTCCGGCGTGTTGAGACTCGAGCAGCCCGGCTCTGGCCTCCGGGGGCCTACGCACTTGGTACCGCCGCCGCACGCATAACTGACGCTATCCTGTCGAACTCAAGACAGTCGTTCAGCATCCTCACGCAACTCGACGGCGAGTTCGGTGTAAAGCGGCGGCCCGGAATTCTCCCAGCTAAGCTGGCAGCCGACGGTATCGCGCGAGTGCGAGTACCCGAACTCGACACTCGCGATCATGTTCAGCTGCAGACCGCTCTGAACGGGTAGGTTACGATCGAGCCATGTACACTCTTCTCCGATCGGTGTTGCTACTAGGGCTGGTCATGGGCACATCAGTCAGGGCAAAGCCGCCAATTGCGGCAGACGCGCTGCTCGAGCACATACGGTTTCTGGCGTCTAATGCATTGGAGGGACGAGCGAACGGAAGCGCGGGACTCGAGCGTGCTGCTGATTACATCGCCGAGGGCTTCGAGGCTGCCGGCCTCAGACCTGGCGGACCTGGTGGCGAGTGGTTCCAGTCCTTCGATCTAACAGCAGGACTCACGATCGGCGAGGGCAACACACTCACGGTACGCACCGAAACCACGTCGATCGGTCTATCGCTAAGCAAAACGTATTACCCCCTAGCCGCCAGCCCTGCAGACGAAACAACAACCAACTGGACAGACTTAAGGGCCGTTCCCCTTGTATTCGCCGGGCATGGAATTTCGGCCCCAGCATTCGGGTATAACGACTACAACGGCCTCGATGTGACAGATAAAGTGGTGCTCATCTTCTCTCACGAACCGCAGGAGAACCAGCGCGATAGCCGTCTCAACGGTCGCCGGCCACTGCGCGCGACAACGCTTCGCAGCAAGGCGCGACAGGCTCGAAGCCGTGGTGCCCTGGCACTCCTCGTAGTGTCCGACCCCACGCACAGTGTCGATCAAGCCAACTACGAGCACTTCGCGATCGTCTCGGACGCAGAAGACCATGAAATTCCTGTGCTACGGGTTGACCGTAAGCAAATGGCCCCGTTGCTACGCGAGTGGAATCTCGACGACGTAGCAACCATGATCGATAGGGATCTCATTCCTCGCTCGCGCCCTCTTGCCGGAGTGACAGTCGACTATACGCAACGCCTATCGTTAAACCGTCGGACCGTGCGAAACGTGGTTGGTATTCTAGACGGTGCAGACGTTGCCAGAGCCCCACAGTCGGTGATCCTTGGCGCACATTACGACCACGTCGGCCTTGGCGGCCGGTTCTCCAATGCACCCGATCTGACTGGTGAGATTCATAACGGTGCCGACGACAACGCGTCCGGAATTGCCGCGCTCATCGAGATTGCCCGATCAGCGGCAACTAATCGCGCCCGCTTTCCCCGTTCGCTCGTTTTCGTCGCGTTCGCCGGTGAAGAAAGAGGTCTACTTGGATCGCGGCATTATATCGATGCACCAGCGATGCCATTGTCTGAAACGGTGACGATGCTAAACCTAGATATGATTGGCCGCTCAGGCGGCGGCGTTGAAATCGGCGGCCTCGACTCAGCCCCTGAAATACGAGCGGATATCGACGCGGCCGCCCTGATCGCTGATATCAATGTACGCGTGGGCGGCCCAGGCGCCGGACGTAGCGACGACGCTTCGTTCATCAACGCACGGATTCCGGCACTCCACCTCTTTACGGGATTCCACGACGACTACCACCGTCCCAGCGATGACTGGGATCGTATCGATACAACGGGTGCCGCACGTATAGCGACGCTGGCATTCGAGCTGGCCGCGCGTATCGCCGCACGCCAGGATCAGCCACCATTCGGCGCCCCTTAAGCTGGAGTGATACTTCCAACGATCCTCGTCATAACGGTGTTGCTGCTGATCAACGCCGTGTACGTCGCCGCAGAATTCGCGGCGGTAAGCGTTCGCCGCAGCCGGATCCAGAAACTGGCTTCGGAGAGTAACCCGTTCGCCGCGTGGCTCCTGCCACTGATCGAATCCCCAGCTGCGCTTGACCGCTACATCGCGGCCTGCCAAATCGGCATCACGCTGTCCGGTCTCGTACTCGGGGCGTTCGCCCAGCGCACAATCGCCGTGGAGCTCGCACCGCTCTTCGGCCGACTTGGGGGTCTGCAAGAGGTTGCCGCACAGTCGACATCGGCGATTGTCGTACTCCTGCTACTAACTGTCGCGCAAGTCATTTTCTCCGAGCTTGTGCCGAAGTCACTGGCGCTCCAGTACCCCACGCAAACTGCTCTCTACACCCTCGTGCCAATGGTGCCGTCGCTGTGGCTGTACCGACCCTTCATCAAGTGGTTGAACGGATCAGGCCTGTTCCTACTTAGACTTGTAGGATCGCCGTCACAGACCCACGGCCACATCCATTCACCGAGTGAAATCGAACTCCTGATCGCCGAAAGTCGCGACGGCGGCTTCCTAGAACCAGACGAACACCGTCGTCTGCAGCGTGCACTTCGTCTAAACCTGCGCCAGGCGAGACAACTAATGGTGCCGCGGCTAAGAATCTCAGCCCTGGACATCAACACATCACTCGCCGACGTCACTGCTTTCGTAGCGCAAAGTCCATTTTCTCGCCTGCCTGTTTATAGAGATTCGATTGACAACGTCGTCGGCGTGCTACACACGAAGGACCTCGTCCGCTGGCGCGTCAGTGACAGCGAAGAGACCAAGCTCGAGCACCTGCTCCGACCCGTTGCTAGCGTACATGAGAGCGTCACGATTGATCGCGTCCTGCGAGAGTTGCGCACTCGCCGCTCTCAGCAGGCGCTGGTGGTCGATGAATCTGGTGGAACCGCCGGATTGTTGACTCTTGAAGACGTGCTGTCGGAATTGCTCGGCGATGTCGGTGACGAATTCAAGAGCGGAGATCCGATAGCTCAGGTTCTACCAGACGGCAGCGTCCGTCTGCCAGGCTCGATGGCAGTTGACGATGCCGCTGCGCTACTCGACACCCGCTGGGATACCGAGGCGACCACGGTGGGTGGACTCATCACCGCCGCGCTCGGACACCTTCCAGTCTTCGGCGAACGCGTCACCATCGGCAGCTACGAGTTCGAGATCGAACGGGTCGTCAATCGCGCGCTTGAATCGGCCCTGGCACGCCGCGTGGTTCACGACACCACCGAAATAGAAGCATGACCGAGCTATTCATCGCGCTTGGCACCATCCTCCTGCTTGTGATCGCCAACGGCTTGTTTGTGGCCGCGGAGTTCGCCATCGTCGGTGCGCCGCGTGCCAGCATTGAACACGAGGCGGCTCAAGGCAACCGACTCGCCCAACGTGTGGCGCATATTCTCGAAGATCCAGCTCGACAGGATCTCTATATCGCAACAACCCAGGTCGGCATATCCGTCGCCAGTCTCGGTTTGGGGATGTACGGAGAACACGTACTGGCCAACTGGATTGCCGCACGTCTCGAAGTGTTCGATGCCGGCCGTTGGATCACGGCGCACGCCGTGGCGAGCGTCACCGCTCTATCGATACTGACCTACCTACACATTGTTATCGGCGAAATGGTTCCCAAGGCACTAGCGCTCCAGCGCGCTGCGTACACGGTGCTCTATGTGTCACCCGTGATCCTCGTACTCCAAACGATCTTGTGGCCGATAGTCGTTGGATTGAATACTGCGGGCAACGGACTCCTGAGCTTGATGGGCGTGCGCCGCCAAGCCGTGGACACCGAGCGCTATCACACGACCGACGAGCTGCGACACATCGTTGAGGAGAGTCAGGAGGGCGGGCTGCTCCGCGGTGAATCAGGTGACATTCTACGAGAACTCTTTGAGTTCCGTGACCTGACAGCAGGCGAAGCCATGGTCCCGCGAGTCATGCTGACAGGCATCAAGGTAGGCACGACACCAGAAGAGTTGAGCGCTATCGTACAAGCGAACCCGCATACTCGGTACCCAGTATTCGATGGCGACCTCGACAACATCATCGGCAGTCTTCATATCAAAAGAGCCCTTCGGCATCTCGTGGCGAACACGCCGATCACCGCCCGCGACGCGCGGCCGCTTCCCTATGTCCCGGGACCGGCACTACTCGACGAGGTGCTAGCCGTCATGCGTAACTACCGTGCGCAGATGGCGGTCGTCATGGATCAACACGGCGGGACAGCAGGACTCATCACCATCGAGGATTTGTTCGAGGAGGTCGTGGGGGACATCGAAGAAGGTCAGGGCCGAACGCCAATCGTCGAGGAAGGCCCAGGCCGCCTGCGGGTGCGCGGAACCGTCCGGCTTGAGGAGGCTGGAACGGCGCTCGGACGCGAACTTGATCACCCGAAAGTGACCACAATCAGCGGCCTGGTCCTTACTTTACTAGGGCGGCCGGCCGTCACGGGCGATTTCGTTACCTGGAACAACGTACGCATTGACGTCACGGCCACTGCAGGGCGCGGCGTAGCAGACGCGCTTGTTTTTCTCATGGAGAGCGGCAAAGAACCGCCCTCGCGGAGTACCGGCGCTCCGTCCTCGTAGCTAATAGCTGTCGGTGACGGTTCTATGCCGTACGGGCGGCAGACTCGCCTCCCGATCAAATACCTCGCAAAACCGCTGGACCATCGTGTCCTCGACATCGCCGAGCGGGATGTCCCGTCCAAGGACACCCTTAAGGGAAGTCACTCCTCTGTTGGGTATACCGCACGGAACAATCAGGTTGAACTCCTCCAAGTTAATACTCACGTTGAATGCAAATCCATGGCTGGTAATCCAGCGGGAGAGCCGTACACCGATCGCCCCGATCTTGTTGTCACCTATCCACGTACCGGTTAGCGCATCACACCGCTGCGCTTCGAGGTGATAGTCGGCACAGACACGGATCATGACCTCTTCGAGGTCACGCACATAGCGGTGCACATCACAGCGATCGGGACGTAAGTCCAAAATTGGATAACCAACGACCTGTCCCAGGCCGTGATACGTCACATCTCCGCCACGTCCGGTTTCGCAAATGTCTACACTGAGTTTGGTCAAGAGTGACGGGGCAGCGACAACATGCGATCGACCGCCGTCGCCTTTGATGCCAACAGTGATAACTGGCGGGTGCTGAAGGAGGAGGAGGAGGTCCGGAACGTGGCCACCACGTCGCTGTTCAACGAGCGTACGCTGAAGCTCAAGAGCCTCCTGATACCGGACGACGCCCAATCGCCGGACTTCAAGCGGCTCGGGCACGAGCGCCTAACAGCCCGCAGTGAAAATCCGGCGTCGAACCGAGACGCGGGGAGCATCTCGCGGACAAGGCGCGGAGATTGAAAATGTCGACTGTATTCTACGGGGGACCAACACAAATCGAGAGGATGCGTGGCTCGTCGAATGCAGACAGACTTTGACCATGGACTACTAAACCTGGTTCCGATCGAATTGTTCGATGTTTCGCTTGACGTCTGACATGAACTGATCCGCCACAGCTCCATCAATCAGTCGGTGATCGAAGCCAAGCGTCAAGTAAGCCATCGTCCGAACCGCTAGAGCGTCGCCGACAACGATAGGTCTCTTCTCAATGGTACCCACCCCCAGGATAGCCACCTGTGGCTGATTGATAATAGGCATGCCGAACTGTGCGCCGAGCTGCCCAGGGTTCGTGATCGTAAATGTGCCGCCGTGTAACTCGTCAGGCTTGAGCTTATTAGCTCGGGCACGAGTACCCACGTCGGCAATGGCGCGAGCCAGGCCAAGAAGATTTCTTTCATCGGCGTTCTTGACCACCGGTACGACCAGACCGGTCTCAAGCGCCACGGCGACCCCAAGATGTACGTCCTTTTTGTAGACAACTCCGTCACCTTCGAGCGCCGCATTCACGATCGGATGTCGCTGGAGTGCGTCGATCACTGCCCTAGCAATAAAGGCCATGTAGGAAAGTTTGACGCCGAGTCGTTGGTACTCCACTTTCTTCGCGTCTCTGATCCGTTCGATATTGGAAAAACCGACGTGAAAGACCGTATGCACGTGGGCCGACGTCTGTTTGCTAAGCACCATGTGCTCCGCGATCTTCTTGCGCATCACCGATAGCGGCCGGATCTCGACGCGCTGATCACTACCCCGAACGAACCGGGGATCTTTGTTTTCCCGATCTCGGTCATCCGCCTCGAGAAACGTGAGAATGTCCTGCTTCGTAACGCGGCCACCGAGGCCAGACCCCGTGATTCTGGAGACGTCGACATCGTGTTCCCGCGCAATTCGACGGACGGCTGGCGACATCTTCGGTCGCAGGGACAAGCCTCCGGTGATCTCTTGTGACACAACGGGAGAAACTTGAGCAACCGCGAGTGGTGGAACGACAGGTGCTGAGGAGAGCTGTTCAGTGTCAGGCGGTTGAATCGTGTCGTGTGGCGAACCGTGAGCAACTTGCTCACCTTTCACCTGGATCGTGCCAACCACGCTGTCTACCGAGACAGTATCTCCTTCCCCGGCCAGGATTTCGGTAAGGACGCCCTCCGATGGAGACGGGATTTCTGCATTAACTTTGTCAGTGCTGATCTCAAGTAGCGGTTCGTCGCGATCCACATGCTCGCCGACCTTCTTGATCCAGCGAACGATCGTGCCTTCAACGATCGATTCGCCCATTTGGGGCATGACGATGGGAGTTGGCATCCTTGATATCTTCGCTATCGTCTTGGCGATCTACACGTGACTAGTGGTGCCATGGACCGCTCGGGCCAATCCGGTAGATAGCACCGTAATCGGCTCGGGCTGGCTGGCCATACACTCTGCGAACCAACATCTGGGCAAGCACCGTCTATCCTCACCCCAGTTTGGCTGCCCGGCGACAAAAGTCCGCAGCGCACTCACAGCAAGATTGAAGTCAGGACTTCAACGAACTGAGCGGCACGAAGCCGTCGGGCTGTGGCTCCGGCGGCGACGGCGACGGCGACGAAGCCGGCATCTCGCCATCTATACGCTGCACACGCGCGCGAAGCTCACCCTGCTGATACTTCAACTCCCAGTACATTTCAGATAGCTGCTCAAGCCGCTTTGCGGTTCGTCGCGCCTGCCCCCAGGCCACGAACGCAACGACCATTGACGCACTCACAATCAACCACAGCAAGGGCATAACAGGAAAATCTCTCTTTTGAGAAAGATAGGGGTTAGAAATATCGCCGCAACCGAACGGTCGCTGAGCATCCAACTCACCACGATGGAATTTAAGGTGGACCGCCTAAAGGTCAGAGCTCCAGCCCGTAAGCTGCCCGGCAACTAGTCTCACATCCGGCGCGGCCAACGGCCCGTTTACTACTTCTGCGGCAGAATTGCGTCCTTCAATGGTTTCGCGATTCGAGCCTTGACAACCGTCTTGGCAGGAATCTCGATCGCCGCGCCCGTCGCTGGGTTACGACCCATACGCGCTTTCCGGTTCTGCACAACCAGCTTTACCATGCCTGGAAGCGTGAATTCACCAGCGCGCTTGAGCTCTTTCTCGGACAACGCTGTCAATTCGTCAAAGAAGTCACGGGCTTCGGTCCGCTTCATGTTGAAGCGTTCGGCAAAGTGCGAAAAAAGCTCGGACTTGCCCATTCTTCGGGCCTCGGCCATCACGTCCCCCTTATTGATGCGCGCCAATCATCGGCTGCGTTGCAGTCGCGCGCGCCCACGCTGCTCCGAACACCGTGCCAAAATCGCGTAATGCTATCCTGCAGCACCGTGAGTGTCAACGAACACACACGAGCCAGACAATCGATCGTAGTCAAAGTGCTAGACTTTCAGCCTCATGCCAGCAACGACGGTGATCGAAACCTTTCCGAATCCGCAGCCGGGGCGAAACTTCGAAATCGCGATTAATTGCCCTGAGTTCACCTCGGTGTGTCCAAAGACAGGGCTCCCTGACTTCGGCGAAATTCGTGTGACCTATGTCCCCGGCGAGCAGTGCATCGAGCTGAAATCATTGAAATACTACCTGATCGACTTCAGGAACCGCGGTATTTTTTATGAGGCTGTGACCAACCAGATTCTCGACGACCTCGTCGCCGCCTGCCAGCCACGCAGTATGACAGTGGTCGGCGATTTTTCCCTCCGCGGAGGCATCAAGACCGTCGTGACCGCCACCTACGAAACCCCGGCGGTAGCCTAGCAGTCCGGACTCGAGTGCGTGACGTGATCCACCATGTTCCGATCGAAGGCACCGTCGATCTTCATGCCTTCAAGCCACGCGATGTGACCTCCGTGGTCGAAGAATACGTCAAGGCTGCACACGAAGCGGGACTCCGAGAAATTCGTCTCATTCATGGGCGAGGGAAAGGCATCCAGCGCGGAATGGTCCAGCAAACACTCGACCGCCATCCATTAGTGGAAGCATTCTGGGATGCGGCTGAGTCTCACTTGGGTGCCACGGTTGCGCGACTACACCCAACCGGGCAGGTGGAAGTACGATAGTCATCATGATCCGACAGGCTTTTACTGCCTGCTTGGCAGCGGCAACAGTAACGGTTGTCCTGGCAGCCCAGTCACCCGTCCCCGGCACAACCGAGGGCGCACCGGCTGACGTTTCGACGCCACCAGCTGATGCCGTCACCAGCAGCTCAGGGCTGATCTCAAGAATGCTCACGCCAGGCACCGGAGAGCAAACGCCATCAGCCACCAGCTTCGTATCGGTCCACTACACGGGATGGACAGCCGACGGCATTGTCGTTGATAGCTCCCTGGATCGCAGCATACCGCCACTGTTTCCGCTGAACCGGTCGCTGCCGGGATGGCAGGAATGCGTGCAACTGATGACGACAGGCGAAAGTCGGCGATGCTGGCTACCGCAGACGCTCGCCTACAACGGCCGGGACGGCCGACCCTCTGGGACGATCGTCTTCGACATCGAACTACTGGACATCCGCCGCGACCCTAAAGTACCACCGCCCGATGTGAGTGCGCCACCGGCCGACGCCGAACACACAGCGTCTGGTATTGCCTTTAAAATTCTGAAACCTGGCTCTGGCACGCGGCGACCTACTCAGGCAGACCGAGTGACTGTGCACTACACGGGATGGACAACAAACGGCAGAATGTTCGACAGCTCAGTGCTAGGTGGCGTGGCTCAGACGCTCACCTTGACTGATGTGATCCCAGGATGGACGGAAGGTTTGCAGCTCATGGTGCAGAACGAAAGAAGGCGCTTCTGGATCCCGGAGGAACTCGCCTACAAAGGCGAGGTTGGTTCTCCGCTCGGCATGCTGGTGTTCGACATCGACCTGCTCGGGATCGAGTAGTACCGGCGCCGACAGCGCCAACCTCGATCTCTCTGTCACTTAGCGGCACCGGTAATGTCGTTGCGACACGGCCACCGATACAACTGGATCAAGACCGAGCAGTAGAATCAGGGGCCTCTGGCAGCGGAATGTGGCGCTCAGTCCCATCAAGGTTCACTTCGGCTGCTTTGTCCTGGTCGGCTTTCGCCTTTGGCGGATCGATATCCACAGCGATGCCAATCCACTTCCGCTGCCGAAATCGCGCCACACTTAATCCACACCTGGCAACGTGCCCAGCGAGAATCGCCATCCAGATGTAGCCCGCCTCCAGCCCCGTCGTGGCTTGAAATGCCAGACAGAGGCCGAGTGGCAGTATGACTTGCGAGACGATCGAGATGTACAGTGGGCTTCGCGTATCACCGGTCCCTTGTAGGCCACCCGTGTAGCTCAAAGCGACAGTCACGAAAAAACTTGAGACGCTCAGGTACCGCAGCAGTAGTGTGCCGAAGCCTATTACCACCGGGTCGGTCATCCCGAACACGGCCAACAGATACTGTGGAATCAGTAGAAACATCGCACCCACCACTGCAGCCACGACAAGTCCGAGCTGCGACGCAACACGCACGCCCTCGATTGCGCGCTCCGGCTTTCCAGCTCCCAGGTTCTGTCCCGCAATAGTGGAAGCCGCACCCATCAGGCCCACTGAGGTCCAAGTAATCAAGGAGAACAGTTCTGTGTAGCCGACTGCGTAGGCTGCCTGTGCCGCCGCGCTCTGATCTAGAGAGCCGATAAATCGTAGAAGCATGAGGCCGCCAACATTCATCGCGATACCCTGCACACCCGTTGGAAGACCGAAACGGAACAGTGATCGAATAATCGTAAAGTCCACACGGAGGTCCATCTGCCGCTGAAACTGAATAACCGATTCCGGTCGCGTCAGGCGCCAGATGCCGTACGCCGATACAAGCGAGCTGCTCGCAACCGTGCCATACGCGGCACCTACCGTGCCAAACGTAGGGATCAAGGCAAGGTTGAACGTAATCGTCAGCACTGTCATCGCCACACCGAGACGGAGCGGCGTCTGTGGATCTCCGGCGGCACGGAACGCCCCACTAAGCATGAAATACATCATCATGCCGATGAATCCGACAAACATAGTGCGCAGGAATGGCAGCGCCTCGGTGTGAACTTCCGGTGCCGCGTTCACGAGATTTAGAAGGCTTGGCGCAACCATCCACCCGGTGGCACCGAGCACAACCGCCAGGCCGGCCGCCGTCAGAAACGCCTGGTACACGACGCGATTCACCTTGTCTGGCTCATTCGCACCGGCGAATCGTGCTACGAGCACCGCCATGCCTGTGAAGACTGACGCCGCAAACACGATGACCACAAGGATGATCTGCCAGCTCACGCCGATCGCCGCGTTGGCGGTATAGCCAACAAGGTGGCCGACCATCGCGTGGTCGATGATCCCCTGGAGGCCGGCCATCAGGTTCTGCAGCATCGTCGGCCACGCCAAGCGCCAGACCGCAGGACGAAGCGGGCCTTCAACAATGGAGCGATCGAACGTCTTTCCCGGAGAGGAAGGGGCAGTCATTCGAAACTGTTGTCTGAAAACAGCGAGTCTACTATGGATGGTCAGGCCGACAGGCTGAGAGTATCGCACGTCCAAAGGGAATTACTCGCCTTCAGATGGACTCCACTCCCTGACGAGCAAACGCACAGAACCGCGTTGCACTGGCTGGTTACTAGGTCACAGCCGCGCAACGGAATGGGCATCCGCGAACATGGCCAAGACGGCGAAGGTTCGCCCTTCACAGGCGCACCGTCCTTCTTCCTCCGCTAGTCCACAAATAGGTAGACCGCGCCTGATTGCCCGGCGTCGTTGTCGTTCTGGTCACCGTTTAGATTGGTGGCCGCGCTGCTTTCCATTCGCGCGCCCACGGCTATAGTCCTGCCGTCGCCACTGACCGCGACGGAGCTACCGAATTCGTCGAACGAGTCGGCGTTGGATGCCTTGATGTAGCTATCCTGACTCCACGTCGTACCCGTACGCGAGAAGAGGTACGCCGCGCCAGAATCCAAAGCAACGTTGTTGTCCTCTCGGCCATTGAGACCCCTGGCATCGCTGTCTTCCATCGGAGCTCCGACGAGCAACCGGCTGCCATCGCCGCTGAGCGCTAGACGCGCAGAAAACCAGTCCGCCAATTCTGGATTCGACGCCTTGATGAATGCCTGTTCGGTCCAAGTGTCTTCGCTGCGCACCCAGACGTAGACTGCCCCGGCCGAACCCGCGCCCAGCTCTGGAGGGAACGTATCAACGTCGCAGCCTGAAGCATTGACTCCACCGTTCAGGCAGGATTCGTCGCCGGCACCACCCACAATCGTGTTGCCGTCTGCACTGATCGCCACTGAGTATCCCAACGCGTCGTTCCGCTGCGACCTCGAACCCTTGAAGTAGCCGGTTTGCCTCCACGTGTTACCCGTGCGATCAAAGGCATAAATCGCACCGCTTCCGAACACGTCGTTATCATCCACAGGATTCACGCCTCGGCCTGAACCGTCCTCGTCGTAGCCGCCAACCACCATCGACGCGCCGTCGGCGCTCAGGGCAACGCCGTAGCCGAAAAGATCGCCCTGCCCCGTATTCGCACCTTTGATGTACGCCTGCTGTACCCAACTGTTCCCCGCCCTGGTGAACACGTAGACGGCACCAGACGACGTTGCGGAGTCATCCGCCTGGTTCCCATTGATACCCATGGCATTACTATCCTCGGCGACAGCTCCAGCGGCCAGCGTGTTACCGTCGCCGCTTAGCGCGATTGCAAAGCCGAACTGATCTCCATCGCGATCGTCACCCTCCCCTTTCCGTCCTGTGTTGGACGCCTTGAGGTAGGCGTACTGCGACCAAGTCTCTCCCTCGCGGGTGAAGACGTAGACAGCACCGGCCTGCGGCAGCGAGTCGTCATCTTGATCGCCGTTGACACCAGTCGCGGCACTACCCTCCCACGGAGCAGCTACAGCGAGCGTGTTACCGTCGCCGCTCAGTGCGAGGCTAAGACCGAACGTGTCGCTTTGTCCCGCATTCGACGCCTTGATGAAGGCCTGCTGCGTCCAGTTATCACCACTGCGACCGTAGACGTACACGGCGCCTGAGTTGTACAGCGAATTGTCATCCTGGTTGCCGTTGATGCCGCGTGCTGCGCTACTTTCGTGCGGGGCGCCAATCGCCATCGTCTTTCCGTCGTCACTGATCACGAGCGCGTTTCCAATATGCCCGGGAAGCGAACCGCCGCAGGCAAAATGGTCGAACCCGTCCGTGTTCGACGCCTTGATGTAGGCCTGCTGCTGCAGCTGTGCAGTCGACAGAGAAACCGCTTGCGCCTGTGGCGCTGTTGATGCTCCGTGCACAATCCCGACAACAACCGCCGCGCCAGTCGAGAGCATCACCAACCGTGCCATGATCATCATGGGCATATTCTGGATCCTTGATGTTGTTACAAATTAGGAAAAACAGCCTAACCGTCGTACACGTGTTTCAACCCGCTGAATTCCAGTTATCAAAACACGGCCCGATTCTGTCACGGTCGTCAATCGCACCCGAATGCCGGTGGATAATTCACGGGATCAACAGCGACGATCCGACGGTCCTCCCGGCCTCGAGATCCGCGTGCGCGCGAGCGGCATCGGCGAGCGCATATCGCTCACCAATACGGACCGTAACAACGCCACGGGTCACCATTTCGAAGGTCTCGGTAGCCGACGCGACAAGTTCTTCACGGCTGGCGGTGTAGGTCACCAACGTCGGCCGCGTAAAATAGAGCGAACCCAGTTTCTGGAGCACTCCCGCCTCGACGGCAGGTGGTGGTCCAGTCGTGGTGCCGAAGGACACGAAGAGTCCGCGCGGCGCCAAGCACGAAATCGAAACATCGAAAGTTGCCTTGCCGACCGAATCGTACACGACAGAAACACCTGCGCCGTCCGTAATGGCCTTGACGCGCTCCACGACATTTTCGCTTGTCCGGTCAATGACCTCCGCATAGCCGTGCTGGCGCGCAACCCGACACTTGTCGCCCCCCCCGGCGACGCCGATCATCGTCGCGCCGATATGGCGGCCCCATTGGCCAGCGAGCAGTCCAACGCCGCCCGCCGCCGCGTGGAACAGGACGAACTCGCCAGGCGTCACGGTGTGACAACGATTGAGCAGGTACTCAACAGTCATCCCCTTCAGCATGACGGCCGCAGCCAGTTCATCGGTCAGACCATCGGGAATGGCGACGAGTCGCTCGGCTGCCACGTTCCGGTGGCTGGCGTACGAGCCTGGCGGGCCGCCCGCATACACAACACGGTCGCCCACGCTCACTACGGAAACACCCGATCCGACCTCCTCGACAACCCCGGCGGCCTCGCTGCCGACGCCACTCGGCATTGGCAACGGGTACATGCCGGAGCGGTGATAGACGTCCAGATAGTTGAGACCGACGGCCGTCTGGCGTACGAGTACTTCGCCGGCCGCTGGCTTTGGCAGGGTCACCGACTCCTCCATCAGAACGTCGGGTCCACCAGGCGCAGTGAAACGAATCTGTCGAGCAGTCATGTCAAGTAACCTCTGGTTTTGGTTCAGTGGGGGTACGCAGTGACGACCACACCTGCCAGCCTATGGTGAGTAGCGTCAGGGCAAAGAAGACCATCGCGACGCCGCTTTCGAAAAAAATCTGGTGGCTACCTTCGCTCAGTATCAACGCCGTGCGGTACTGCTGCTCCAGCGTGGGTCCAAGCACCAGACCCAGCACGACGGGTGCGAGCGGTATCCGCATCCGCTGCAAGCCGTAGCCCAGAAGACCAATGATCGCCATCAGGTACACGTCGAAAATCGCGTTGCGTATCACGTAAGACCCGATGCCACACAGCACGAGGATACACACCCCGAGCACGTGTGGCGGCACTCGGAGCACCCGGACGAACAGCCGGATGCCAACCAGCTGAACCAGGAGGATGATGACCCACGACACGGCGATCGCCATGTACAGGGCGTAGATGACGTCGAGCCGTGTCTGGAACAACATCGGTCCTGGCTGGAGCCCGTGCACGAGCAGCCCTCCAAGAATGACCGCCGTCGCAGGGTCCCCTGGAATGCCAAGACTGAGGACCGGGATCAGGGCGCCCCCCATGACGGCGTTATTCGACGCCTCCGGCGCCACCACGCCTTCGATCGTCCCGGTACCGAATTCAGCCGGGCGTCGACTGAAGCGGCGCGCGTGGTCATAGGCAAGAAACGAGGCTATGGGTCCACCGGTCCCGGGTATCGATCCGATCACCGTGCCAATGGCCGAGCTCCGTAACAGGAGCGACCAGCAACCGGCGACGCGGCGCCACGGGAACACGGCGCGCACACGCTCAGTGATCGCGGGGCGCTCGACGCGACCATGATCGACGAACGTGCTGATAACCTGTGGGACCGCGAACAGCGCGATCATCGCAACCAGCATGTTCACACCCTGCTGGAGCTGGATGGAGCCAAACGTGAGACGGCCGACACCGTCCAGCTCGTCGAGGCCAATCGTCATCACCATGAGTCCCAGCACACCGGCAATCAGGCCGCGCACCATGGACTTGTCAGCGAGCCCGCAGATCGTGGAAAGACCGAAGAGCACGAGCGCGAAAATCTCGGCCGGGCCGAACCTGATGGCCACATCCGCCACCTGCTCCAGCAGGAGCATCATCACGACAAGGCTGAACAATCCGCCAAAGGCCGACGATATGACTGACGCACCCAGCGCGAAACTCGCGTCGCCACGGCGCGCCATCGGGTGGCCATCGAGTACGGTGGCCGCCGCGGACGGAGTGCCTGGGATACCGAGCAAGATGGCGGAGACTGCGCCGCCGGTCATGCCGCCCGAGTAAACGCCGAGTAACAGCGCCATGGCGGGGATCGGATCCATGCCGAACGTAAACGGCATGATGAGCGCCAGAGCCACCGAGAACGTGAGCCCGGGGATTGCGCTGAATACGAGTCCGGCGACAACGCCGGTCGCAACGGCCGCCACCGTGCCGACGCTCAACGCGGCTGCCATCCCCTGGAAAAGCGCGTCCACTAGTGAATCCTGGAGCCTGACACCTGAGGGTGCGCGCCTCGTTCGCCCCGACGGTGGGTGAGTTGTGGAAGCGAGGGACTCATGGCCAGATCACCCACGACCCCCTCGGCAACGGCGTGCCGAGCAACACATCGAAGATCACCCAACAACCGAACGTGATGCCAACGGCGATGGACCCCAGCAACACCCATCGGCGTACCTTGGCCAGGCCATACATCGCGAGCGCGGTCACCACCGGCGTGGCGGAAACGAACCCAATCCTCTCGAGCAGAAACGCGTAGAGAATCAAAAGACCGAACGTCCCGGCAGCGAGTCCCACTTCCCGGCCTCCGAGTGACGGCGTCTCGCCTGGCTCGCGGTCTCTGCGCGCCGACACGAGAGACTGCAGCATCATGACGACGCCCAGTCCGGCAAGCACCGTCCCAAGTAAGACGGGAAAGGCTCGGGGTCCCGGCTCCCCTTCGAATCGCGCGCCAGGGATATAGGCGTACACGAGCCAGAGCCAGACCAGCGCCAGCAGCGTCAGCGACGGACCCAGCCACCGGTCGAGTCGATCCAGGCGCACGTGTCGCGCCCTCGCTATCTCTTCAGACCCAGTTGAGTCATGAGCCTCCCGATCGCGGCGTCATCGGTGGCGATCACCCTGCCAAACTCGCTGGCGGGCAAAAATGCGGGCTCGAATCCAAGTGTGGCGCTGACCTCCCTGAATCGCGGACTCGCCACAACCCTGCGAACCGCGGTCTCGAGCCTCGCGATGACGTCGCTCGGCGTACCCTGGGGAGCTGCCAGACCCCGCCACATCACCATGTCCACGTCATAGCCCTGTTCGATGGCCGTCGGCACATCGGGGAGCACCGGAACACGGTCGCGGCCCGTTACAGCGATGACCCTGAGCTGGCCCGCGTCGACCTGAGCCTTGAACTGCGACGGCCACTGCAGGGCTGCATCCACCCGACCACCCAGTAATTCCGTCGGTGCCGTTCCTCGCCCGTACGGCACGTAGACGACATCGATGCCAAGCTTGTCGAAGAGTGCCGCCGACACCAGATGGACGAAGGAACCTCGACCAGAAATCCCGACCCGCATCCTCTTCGTCCTAGCAGCTGCGGCAAACTCGTCGAGGGTGCGCCAGCTCGAATCGGCACGCACCGCCAAGGCTGGCACTTCCATACCGACACGCGCCACGGGCTCGAACGTTCGGTGATCGAAATCGATGCTGCCACTGTGAAACACCGTGCTGATCGAGTTCGAATTCCAGACGATGTCGTAGCCAGTGGACCGCCTTGACTTAACGTAGGCATAGCCTACTGCGCCGCCTGCGCCGGTACGGCTCACGGCGGCAACCGGCACCCCAAGATCCGTGGACATTGCATCGGCCAGCACCTGCGCGATCGTCGCACTGGAGCCGCCAAAGAGCACCGTCATTTCGACGGCCTGCCGGGGGAACTGCTGCGCATGCGCCAGTCCCGGCAGCGCAACCGCGATCAGCGCCACTGCCATCCAGCTGGTACACCGCCGTCGCGCGATTCGGTTGAGGTCTGTCAGCATGGCCACATCTTGACTCCTACCCTTCAAGTATTTCAGCAACCTCGACACGCCGCCCTTCGCGCGCCGACGTGATTCCCGCGAGCAGCACAGCCAACGACGCGGTACCTCTTTCACCGTCCATCTCCGGCTCGCCCGTCCCGCGCACAGCCGCGGAAAACTCGTCGAGCTCCGACACGATGGCGTCCTGCTTCTGGCAGCCCACGGGGACGGACTCGGTCGACCCGCGCTTCAGGTAGCGCAACCCCTGATGGAGGTCGTAGTAGGCGCTGGCTTCCTTGCCATAGATGTTCAACTGATAGTACTCAGAAGCCGAGGCATAGCTGGCGTTCAGCGTGGAGAGCGCGCCGCTCTCGTGCTCCAGTATCAAGCTAGCAACATCCGGGTTGTCACCAGGTAGCACCAGCTGCGCGAGCCGTCCGCTGACCGCTTTGATCGGACCCATCAGGTATTCCAGCACATCTGTGTAATGGATCCCAATCTGCAACATGACGCCGCCTGGCATGCCCGCGGCTGTGTAACGCCAGGACGTCAGATCGACCTTGCCCAAGCGATCTCGGCTGATGTTGGCCTCGGCGTTCACCAGTTTTCCAAACTCGCCGGCATCGATCTGCTCGCGGATCCAGCGAACCTGACTCTCCCGGCGCCGCTGATAGCCAAGCACCAGGAGCACCCCAGCATTGCGGCACGCCTCGGTCAGCCCGCGAGCATCCGCGATCGTATTGGCGATCGGTTTGTCGAGGAACACGTGTTTGCCAGCGACAGCCGCCGCCCGTGTCGTCTCTAGGTGCACATCGTTGGGCGTGGTGTTGATAACAGCCTCGATACTGGGATCGGCAAGCATCGTTTCGTAGCTCGGCACGGCTTGACAGTCGTACTTGGCCGCGAAGGCTTGCCGCTTCAGATCGGAGCGTGTGTAGCAGGACACGATGCTGATGGTGCCCGAGCGAGCAATGGCGTCAGCGAGGACATCCGACCACCATCCCATCCCCAGGCAGCCGACCCTAACCGGCTCGAAGGTCATACCTTGGATAGCCTCACTGCTTGTCGATCTCGTAGCTGGCGCCGATGGCTTCCACAGCCGCGCGAGCAGCTCGATCATCAAACTCCCAATTCCCACCCGATACGCCGATGCCACCGATGCATTCGCCCTCGACGATAACCGGATAACCGCCCTCCATGGCCGTCCAGCGTTCCGGGCCTGCTGCTAGCGCCAGTCCGATCGCGTGCATGCTATCAAGCGACTGCGCCTGGGCCCCTTTGGACGTGGTCGGTCGCTTGTTCGAAGCCGCGGACACCGCCTTGGTCGTGGAAGAATGCACGGTATGGAACCGCCCCCCGTCCATCCGTTCAATCAGCACGGCATGTCCGCCGGCATCGACAATCGCCACTGCAATTGCAATGTGCTCCGCTTCGGCGAGACCAGTTGCCGTTGCCATCATCTCTCGAGCGCCTGCGAGTGTCAGGCGGCGGGCCTGAGCTACGTACATCCTTTGACCTCCCTCTGGAGTGAACTGTCGCATTCGTGCTTCCAGCGCTGCCACGCACTTTCGTGGCGGGACCAGATTCGTACTGGAAACAAGCCA
>Ga0315339_1000372_pt1 | contig 59750 bp, 56 predicted proteins | sample ASW17metaG_FD_204514 | JGI IMG/M metagenome (GOLD analysis project Ga0315339, IMG submission 204514) | Ammonia-oxidizing marine archaeal communities from Pacific Ocean, United States - ASW #17 | ecosystem: Environmental > Aquatic > Marine > Oceanic | place: USA: California | collected 2016-12-05 | reverse complement strand
GTCGAAGTCGGCTGCATCCAGCGCTTCGTTGAGTCGTTTGTAGAACGGATGTCCCGGTGCTTCGGCTAAATCAGCGGCGTAGAACAGCCCCTGCTATCGCCGCCGCTTCACCCGTGTCCCCATTGCCGTGGCACCAGGCTACGCTAAAACATCCCTGCCCCCAAATGGTTTTTAGACACCGGCTGCTAAAGGAGCAGGTTGGCTGTAGGCTGAACCTGTGAGAGAGTTCCATGCAGATCATTGGCGATCGCAAATACGTCGAGATCCCAGGGGATGCGGTTCATGAGCTCCCGCCTCTGCTACTGAAGGATGCGTCCGCTCCAGAGAAGATGGGCGAGACGGTCGACCGCGCCGAGCAGATTGTCTCCTCGGACGATCTGGTGTCCGAAGGCCTGCTGCAGGGGTTACCCAAAGAAATCCTTGAACACCACAGGTTCGGCATGGCGATCAACCTTGCCGAGCAGTACGGTAAGTTCCTCAGCGAGTGGTTCTGGGGTGAGTCGATTCTGGAGTGGATTCGGCAGTGCGAGATCACGTTCGACACGAAACCGGTGCTGCGATCACTGCTCCATCCCGACGTTTGGCCACATGCGGGCCGAACGAGCTTCGTGAATTTGCCCTCGGACAAGGGCGTCGCGGCGGGCGATGTGGCGCTTGAGAACGCGGTAGGGTTCCGGCTGACATTCCGGCAACCTCCACCGATCGACTTCTTCTCTGACCAGTTTCTGTTCCTGCTGAATGCCGGACTTGCCGAGAAGGCCTATGAAACCTGGGCCGGGGTTTCGGATCATCAGAGCGCGTCGCTGCCACCGGAACGGTTTCACTTCTTCGTGATGAGCGACGAGATCCGCCAGGTGTAGAGATCCTCGGGCCGATTGACCACTCCCTAAACGCCTGATAGACTGAAACTTCTGCGATTTAGCGCGGTTCGCGGCGATGTGCCGTACCGCCTTGGGTAAAAGTAATGCCGAAGCGAACGTTTCAACCGAATCGAAGACGGCGGGCCAAGAGGCACGGTTTTCGCACCAGAATGAAGACGCCTGCTGGTCGAAAGATATTGTCGAACCGACGGGCAAAGGGCCGGCATGTGCTCACCGTCAGCTCCGAGTGAGTGTTTTGAATCCGGAGTCCCCGTTTCTCAACGCTTCCCGAAATCCCGACGCCTCAGAAAGAGAGCCGAGTTCCGAAGAGTTTATGAGCTGGGTCGACGTATCCGAAGCTCACTCTTTACGGCTCATGTTCGAGACGCCGAGACGCCGGAACCGGGCCGTGTGGGGCTAACTGTCCCGCGAGCTGTTGGTAACGCTGTTGTCAGGAATCGAGTTAAGCGTAGGTTGCGAGAGACGGTCCGGCGGCACTGGTCGGCGTTGCCGGACGGCTTGGAGGTAGTGTTCCATGCACGGCGTCCGATTGTTGACGCCGACTGGCCACGTCTGGAAGCCGAGGTCTTACGAGCGTTTCAAGCTGCAAAGAATGCAAGGCCGACTCAGCACAGTGCCGAACGGAAACGATCCGGCCGAAACCCATAGCCTGGGTCAACAGATCGTGGTCTTGTGCCTGCTGTTCTATAAGTCGGCTCTTTCCCCGTTACTCCCTTCCTTCTGCAAGTTCTACCCCACCTGCTCGGTCTATGCCCGAGAGGCGGTCGACCGTCATGGTGTCAGCCGCGGGCTGGCTCTAGCGGCGCGCAGACTGCTCCGATGCCGGCCGTTTTCGCAGGGTGGTGTCGACCCCGTGCCTGATGCCTAACGAAACCGACGAACAATTTATGCAGCACCGGCTGCTGATCGCATCGGTGCTCTCGGCGGTCGCGTTGATGGCCTACATGTACGTGCAGGGCCCGACGGCGATCCCGCCGGAAGAGCCCGCCAAGACCGAGCAGCAAGTCGTGCTGGACGATCCCTCCGCTACGACGAAAACCGCTGACGAGCCGGGTTTGGGTGCGAACGAGAAGCCGGACGAACCGGAGACTCCGCCCGATGAGCCTCAGTCCGCCGAGGTCAAGGCAGCGCAATCCGAAACGGAGTCAACCGTCGAAACGGATGTATTCAAGGTTGTCTTCTCAAACAAGGGTGCGGTCGTCAAGAGCTGGGTGCTTAAGGACTACATGAACGCCAAGCGGGATCGCGAACTCGATTTGGTGCACCAGGGCGGGGCCAATGACAACGGCTATCCGTTTGAAATCGACCTGCCGGGCGGCAACCCGTTGGTGGATCTCAACAACGCACTCTTCGTGGTGAGGGAGGAACCGGCCACCGGCAGCACCGGCCCGGCGATCGTCTTCGAGTACTCGGATGCGAGTCTCAAGGCGACCAAGGCGTTTCGGTTTCAGAAAGACGGATACGTCTCAAGGGTGGAAAGCGAAGTCACCAAGGATGGTGTGCCACAGTCCCATCTGCTGACCTGGAAGGGCGGCTTCGGGGATACGGCACAATTGCAAGACGCGCTCAGTAGCGCTACGTTCTACTACGATCCCACCCAAGGCTCGATCGAACGCAACGCGGCCGGCGATGCCGAAGACGAGCGGCTGATCAACACTGGCCCTTATGAGTTCGCTGGAATCAACGACCTGTTTTTCGTGGCATGCTTTCTTGTGACCGGGGACGCGCCGGAGTTGCGGTTAGAGACCTCGGCGGTGAGCATCGTGCCTACCGAGGGTGTCGCTGAGCAGAACTTTGCCGCCATCGGAATTGGCGCCCCGGACCGAAACGAGTTCGACCTCTTCATGGGCCCCAAGAGCGTCGACATCCTCGGCGCTGTACGGCCGGAACTCAGGGAGATCGTCGACTTCGGCACCTACTGGGGTTTCGTCGCCGAGCCGATCTTCTGGATGCTTCGGTGGACCCACGCCAACGTCATCTCCAATTACGGTTGGAGCATTATCTTTGTTGCCTGCTTCATCAATTTCGCCACCTTCCCTTTGAAGTGGAAGAGCATGAAATCGATGAAGAAGATGCAAGCCCTGCAGCCACTCGTCAAGCAGATCAACGACAAGTACAAGGGGCTCGGCATGCGAGACCCCAAGAAGCAAGAGCAGCAAGAAGAGATGATGGCGCTGTACAAGAAGCACGGCGTCAATCCTCTCGGCGGCTGCCTTCCGATGTTGTTGCAGTTGCCCTTTTTCATTGGGTTCTACAACGTGCTGTCGGTCGCGATCGAGATGCGACACGCGGCATGGCTCTGGGTGCCTGATCTTTCGATGCATGAGCCCTCGGCGTATCTGCGCATCCTGCCGATTGCCATGGTGCTGAGTCAGTTCTGGCAGCAATCGATGAGCCCGCCGACGCCCTCCGCCGATGCATCCCAGATGCGGTTGATGAAGTTTATGCCGCTGATGATGGGCTTCTTCTTCTGGGGGTTTTCGAGCGGCCTTGTGCTATTCTGGCTGACGGGCAACCTTGTCGGTGTCCTTCAACAGGTTCTCCTGAACCGATTTTCGTCCGAAGACATGGCGATCGACGTTCCGCGGGGTCGAAAAAAGAAAAAGAACAAGGCACGCGGGTAGTAGATTCGACCGCTGTCGAGAAAGCATGTCGCAAGAGCCCTGGACTTTCGAAGAGATTGGCAAGAGGCTGGATCAGTTTCTTACCCCAGTCCTATCCGCCGCCCAACTTTCGCTCGATTACGAACTCCGTGAAGGCGGTGACGACGGGCACTTCATCAATCCCGACGTCACGGTGAATTTCGAAGGGGACGACATCGAGTTGCTCCTCGCGAAAAAAGGTGAATTATTGCTCTCCTTAGAGCAACTTGCCCTCGAAGCGTTGCGCGTTCCGCACGAAGACCGTTACCGAATCATCTTCGACGCCCGCGAGTATCGGCTGATACGCATTAAAGAGTTGCGGATGAGCGCCGCGGCGGCGGCCGAAAAGGTCAAGCACTCGGGCATGCCATTCAGCTTTAATCCGATGACGTCGCGCGAACGCCGCATTCTGCATCTGGCTCTGCGCGATGACCCGGAAGTCGATTCGGCCAGCGAGGGCGTACCGCCCCACCGCCATACGGTTGTCCGACTCGCCGGGAAGAGCGGTAAAGCGAACTAACAGCGCGGCACGTTGTCCCACTCAGCATCCTACTCAGGAATTCATCCGGACGACACGATCGTCGCGGTATCGACTCCGCCCGGCCGGGGCGGCATCGGGATCGTTCGACTCTCCGGAACGCAAGCTATCGAGATCACCGAGCAGCTTGTTCGCCGTTCCGCGGCGACACCGGCACCGCCCCGAAAGTCACTACTTGCGGAACTACTCGACGATGACGGCAATGTTGTCGATGAAGTGTTCTTCACGGTATTCCGCGGCCCGAAGTCGTACACCGCCGAGGATGTCGTCGAGATCTCGTGTCACGGCTCACCGGCGATCCTCGCTTTCGGCGTCGAGCGGGCGATTCGCCTTGGCGCGCGCCTGGCCGAACCTGGGGAGTTTACACAGCGCGCGTTTCTGAATGGACGCATTGATCTCTCACAGGCCGAAGCGGTCCGGGACTTGATCGACGCCACGACGATCTATCAGGCCCGTATCGCGCTGCAACAAGCCAGGGGCGCGCTTGCGAAGCGTCTCGCGGCGTCAAAGCAACAGCTCTGCGACCTAATTGCCCTGCTCGAAGCAGGAATCGACTTTGCCGAGGATGACATCGATGTCGCCTCATGGGAGCAGCTTCTTGAGCGCCTCGACCCGATCCAGGCCGATGCCCAACGCTTGGTTGAGAGCTACCGCTACGGAAAAGTTGTTCACGGCGGAATCACACTCGCGATTCTTGGCCGCCCGAACGTGGGCAAATCGAGCTTGTTCAATCGGCTGCTGGAGCGGGAGCGGGCGATTGTGACGCCGCAAGCCGGGACGACCCGTGACGCGGTGAGCGAAGTCTGCTCGATCGAGGGGCTCCCAGTTCAACTCATCGACACGGCGGGGATCCGTTCGACGAGCGATGTTGCGGAAATACAAGGTGTCGAACGCAGCTATCAAGCCTTGGCTGATGCCGACGTCGTGCTGGTCGTAATTGACCTATCGGAACCCACCGATTCCACCGATCAACAATTACTGACGGAGGCCCGCGAGCGCGGCAAGAGTCTCATTGTCGGCAACAAGGCCGATATCGCGTTGGGCGAGAAAGCGGTGATTGATGTTCGGGTCAGTGCTGTCACCGGAGAAGGTATCGATGATCTTCGCAGGAAGATTCAAGAGAGAGTTGTACCGGCTTCCGGCGTTGAGGAAGAGGCTGGCTGGATCACGAATCTGCGGCATGAGACGCTACTCAAAGAGTCGCTCGGGTCGCTGCGGCAAGCCCGCTATGCCATTGAGAACGACATCCCGCATGAGATGCTGTTGCTCGATCTGTATGCGGCGCTGCGCAGCTTCGACCAGATCACGGGCGCTACGACAGTGGACGACATCCTCGCCAATATCTTCTCGCGGTTTTGTATCGGCAAGTAAAGACATATTGCAGCAATCGCCTCATCACGTGGCGAGGAGAGGCGGGCTTAGAATAAGGCATGCGCGCAGTTGTTCACGTCACCCTCAAGAAAACAGTTCTCGACCCCCAAGGTCGCACCATCTCCTCCACACTCAACGGACTTGGCCACAGCAACATCAAGGATGTGCGCCAGGGCAAGTACTTCGAAATCGAACTCGATGGGGACGGTGCGGAAGTGCGGGAACAGATCGACAAGATCGCCCATGACGTTCTCGCCAATCCCGTGATCGAGGAGTATCGCGTCGACGTAGAAGACTAATCTGAGCTATGTGCGGAATCATTGGTTATATCGGCCCGCGGCCCGCCGAACCCATCATCCTGGATGGCCTGCGGCGACTGGAATATCGCGGCTACGATTCGGCCGGCATGGCCGTCGGCAATACCGGCAGCGAGTTCCATGTGCGGCGGGCGGCCGGTAAGCTCCGCAACCTCGAAGAGGCCTTGCGTCTCGAACCGCTCGCGGGGCATTACGGCATTGGCCACACCCGCTGGGCGACGCACGGCCAGCCCACCGAGGAGAATGCTCACCCGCATCGTGACCCGACGGGTACGGTGGTGGTCGTTCACAACGGCATCATCGAAAACTATCTCGATCTGCGGAAAGAGATGGAGGCTGACGGTCATGTTTTCGAGACCGAGACCGACACGGAGGTCATCGGTCACCTGATTGAGCGTTTCAGCCGCGCCGAGACCGGTCTTGAGAATGCGGTTGCGAACACTCTTCGCAAGCTCGAAGGGCTATATGCCCTGGCGGCGATCTCACGCCGCGACCCGAACAAGATCGCGGTCGCCCGTTCGGGACCGCCGGCGGTGATCGGGCTCGGCGAAAACGAATACTTCTTCGCTTCCGATGTGTCGGCGATCCTGCATCACACGCGGGATATGTTCTTCCTCGCCGACGGCGATATCGCGGTACTGACCCCGACCGGTGTGCGCGTCATTGGCGCGGACGGCCGTCTTGCCAACCGTCCGGTCGAGCACATCATGTGGGATCCGGTGATGGCGGAAAAGGGCGGCTACAAGCACTTCATGCTCAAGGAGATTTTCGAGCAGCCCCGAGCCGTGCGCGATACCATGCTCGGCCGCATCGCACGCGGCAGTGGCCAGATCTTTCTCGACCAGATGGACATCACGCCGGAAGAGTTCGCGGCCGTGGAGCAGGCCCGCATTGTGGCTTGCGGAACGTCGTGGCATGCGGCTCTGGCCGGAAAATTCATGATCGAGCGCCTTGCTCGCCTGCCCGTCGAAGTGGACTACGGGAGCGAGTTTAGGTACCGAGACCCGATCCTGACGGGCCGTACGCTTACTATCGTCATTAGCCAGTCCGGTGAAACGGCCGACACGCTGGCGGCGCAGCGTGAAGCAAAATCGAAGGGGTCGAAGACGCTTGCGATCTGCAACGTTGTCAGCTCGATGGTCACGCGCGAAGCCGATGGGATGCTCTACACCCACGCGGGACCTGAGATCGGCGTCGCTTCGACGAAGGCCTTCACCGCGCAACTCACGGCTCTCTTTATCCTGTCGCTTTATCTGGGTCAAGTGCGCGGGGAAGAGGTCACACAAGAGACTCACAACCTAGTCCAAGAGTTGCTTGCGATTCCGGCGAAACTTGAGGCGGTCCTGGACCGGGACAGCACGTGTGAGCGACTCGCGCGGCGGCTGTACCGCACCAGCGACTTTCTATTTCTTGGCCGTGGCATCCACTATCCGATCGCCCTCGAGGGGGCCCTGAAGCTGAAAGAAATCTCGTATATCCATGCCGAAGGATACCCGGCGGGCGAAATGAAGCATGGTCCGAACGCCTTGATCGACGAGGCTCTGCCGGTGGTGGTTCTGGCGACCCGCGACCTGAACGACGCAGCCAGCCGCATGCGCTACGAGAAAACGCTGGCCAATATCAAAGAGGTCGAAGCGCGGCAGGGCCAGGTGATCGCGGTCGTCAACGAAGACGATACGATCGTCCCATCGATCGTGAAGGACGTCATTACGATCCCTTCGACACCCGAACTGCTGCTTCCCATCCTCGAGATTGTTCCGCTTCAACTACTTGCTTATCATGTCGCCGTCTTGCGCGGCTGTGACGTTGATCAGCCGCGCAACCTCGCGAAAAGCGTGACGGTCGAGTAGCCTGCCCCCTCCCTCGACGAGTAACGGGTTCTGTTATCCCGCCGCGCCGGCGACTTGAGCGCGCTCGCCGGGGGCATGCCCGGTGCGACCTGTCAGGGATGCGGTGAGTTCCCGATAGTTGGTGGGCGTAATCAAGACAAAGCGCGGCCGATGAGGAAGCAACTTGGTGAGCACGCGCTCCGTTTCCGCGCTTGGTATTCGCGGCGTCGCGATCCACACTTGGTTCAGGACATCCCGGCGATAGGGCATGACACACAGCTCTTGGGCCACCGCCGGAGACAGGCTGGCGAACACGTCCGATTGGACGGCTGCGAGCTTGAGGTCATGAAACGGCACTTCCTGCTGACGGCTCAGACCCCGACACACGTCCCGTTCAGAGACCACGCCCTGGCGCACAAGCGTTTCGCCGATCCGCTCGGTTGACAAGCGGCGGGAGAGAGCCTGGTTGAGATGCCGCTCGGTGAGGCAGCCTGTGGCCACGAGAATCTCACCCAGCCTGGGTTTCAGGGCCACCCGGTGCTCCCGCGACGGATAGGAGTGCGCTGTCTTGGCCCAACGCAGCTTCTTGTTGTGGACTTGAGCGATGCCGAATGTCCACAGTGCGGTCAATGTCGCGCAGCAGTCAATCCAATTCGCCCAGGGCGCACGCAACGGGACCGTCAGCGCGTACTTCCACCCATACACGCGCCCGACGAAGAAGCCGCGTACAGCCTGACACCACAGAATCATCACTGTGTTGATCAGAAGGACGGCGAGCAGCCACGGTTGGGTGGTCATGATCGTGCCGAGGCGCCAAGTGGAACCGGTTTGATCCGCCCACAGCCAGCGGAGCACACCGTATGTGAACACGACGTTCGCGAGCAGCGATACGGGATGGCCGAGCAGGCCCTTGCGGTCACGCCACAGCCAGTAGATCTGGTCTCGTTCGGTGCGCCACCCGAACGTCTGCCAGGACTGCAAGGCGATGCCGGTGACCCAACGAGCCCGCTGCCGAATCGCCTGCCGGACCTGGTTCGGGAAATAGGCTCGGGTGGCGACCGGAAGCTTTCGACCACGTGCGGCCATCTTCGACGACGAGCGGTTCGCTGGGACATGCAGCACAGTTTGAGAGCGGCCGAGCTTGTGCAGTTGCAGGCCGATTGAGTAGTCCTCGGTCAGGCTGGCGTCATCAAAAAGCCGTCCGCCGTTGTGCTCCCAGAGGGCTTCCAACGCCTCGCGACGATAGGCCGTGCCGACCCCGGCGGAGGGGACGAAGCCACCGGACGCGGCGCGCTGCCGCAGTTCTTTGAGGTGAAACTCAGCGAAGAAATCACCATAGGTGCCGTGGGTGAGTTCGAGCAGGCCGGTTTCGAGCGGGAACACTGGAATCTGAACCATGTCGTATTGACCGGTTGCCTGTTGAATCCGGCGAAGGGAATCAGGATGGATCAGGTCTTCGGCGTCATGTTGCAGCACGATTCCGTAGGGCTTGCCGGTTTGCTTCTCGTGTTTAACGATGCCACGATAGATAGCATTCAGGCAATCTGCCTTGGTTGTGGGGCCCTCACGCGGGCATACCACATACCGCACTTGCGCATGACGCCTCGCACACGATTCCGCTTTGGCGCGGGTGGCATGGTCATTCGGATACACGCCCAGCCAGATCTCGTAGTTCGCGTAATCGATGACCGCGACATTGTGGTCGAGCATGTCCTCGATCACGGAGGCTTCGTCCCAGCACGGAACAACGATGGCGATGCGGGCTTGCGGCAATTCGGTGTTCAGCGCGGACGAATCCTGCAAACCGGAGCCGCCACGCGAGCGGAACCAGAACCAGAGGCACGAGGCGTCAAGGATCAAGTCATCCAGACTGCTCGCGAAAACCCATACGGCCAAGGGTGCGAGGATATCGACTGCCAGCCCATCTAGCCACCACATAGGGCAGAGCAAACCTGCAAGCTACATCAATGTACCATTATCACTAAGAATTCGACTAAATAGCGTTCTATTCTACGTTCAATACGTTTAGAGGCTTCCCGAAGGTGGATGCCGGGCCAACTCGCGAAGCGCCTCTCCGCATACGGAAACATCCTCTGTAAGCACCGGAGTCAAGTCGTAGATTCGCACACTGGACTCGCTGCTTCTGAATACCTCTGGTAGACACGCGCCCAATAGGTCCCAGCGCTTCTCTGAGGCGGGCAAGTTCCCCGAGACGATGTAGTCATCCGCAACCCAGTAGCGTGCGCGTTGATGGCGTGCGGCGTCCATCAGATGGCGGAACTGCCCTTGTGTTCCTCGCGCATCGGGGGCGTAATAGGCGTCGGTTGTTGCGGCGAAAGGCATCGAGGTACGACGGCCCGTCAGTAGATGTAACCAGCCGTCCGCGCTCGCGATGAAGCGGGTTTCATCATCAGTGTTCTCCCGAATCCAAGCCGCACCCTGCTCGAATTGCGAAGCGTGACTGCGTTGAAGCCGGACGATTTCTTGGAGGGCGGGGCGGTCGAAGTAGTTCCGGGCGCCGGAGCCAACAAGGAACAACAGGCCGATTGCGAACAGCACCGCTACAGTCTTCTGGCCAAGCCTCGCGCTACGTCGAAATGCTCGGGTTATCGCAGATGCCAAATAGGACACTTTCGATGCTGCTCCGATGAACATCAATGGCAGGAAGAGCAGCAGGAGTCGCTGCTGAATTGGGAAATTCCACAACAGGATGATCGGGAGAGTTGCAACGAAGGTCCAGTGAAAAGGTCTGACCGAGTCGTCTCGGGCTTGGCGCAGGACACCGGTCACAACGAAGACGCTCAGGATAGTGAATAGGATCTGTACCGTGAATGAGCCCTCGAACGTTCCAGCCACCAAGCCCATCATTTTGGCCGGCTGCGTGAGCAAGCTAGCGAGATTTCGTTCCAGCAAGGTCGCTAAGATTGCTCCGTTCGGGCACTCATCCGCCAGAAACCCAAATAGTCCGAGTAGTACAGGAGAGCCTGCTGCCAACCCCGGCAATCAATTTCTGTTGTTCCGCTACTTGTCAGTACAGCCGGAAGAGCCCTCATTAGACTTGCCGCTACGAACGGCAACGACCCAAGGGAAAAAGTCAAGAAGGAGCGGGCATCTCGGCGCGCCGCGAAAAACAGTCCGATGCCCCCTATGACCCCCAAGCCCGCAGTACGTGTCAGCGTGCAAAGGCCGGCGGCTAATCCCGACCATACTGCCCGAGAAACTGGGAGCCGCGAACCGGGCGTGTGGTCAGCAAGCAAAAGAGCACACGCTGAGATCGCTAGAAAGGGTATATCCGAGACGAGACGGCTGCTGAGGTCAAGGAAATCGAAGTGGAAAGCGCAGAACGCACAGGCTGCCAGCGCCAAGTCGGAACCGACTGAACGCCAGGATCGCAGGTTGACGAAGGTTGCACCAAGGTAGAGGCAGCCAAATATGGCGTTGACGGCAAATGCCCATCCAGTGTTTGGCGCTAAGTCGGGATTCCACCGCCAGACCCAAGAAAGCAGCCAGGGGTAGATTATCGGGTACAATCGGGTACTTTGGCGCCGGTTTCCCGACAACGTTTGGCAGGACGTATCCCTCACCGCATGCCAATGCCTGAGCGGAATTCACGTGCTGAGTGTCGTCATAGTGTTCCGCTAATCCGCCACGAGGGTCACTGCGCACCATCGCGTATAGATAAGCGGCCATGATGAGAAGGAGTACGAGCCAAGCAAGTATTGCCCTGCGGTTGCTAAGCCAGTCCACCAGATACCCTACTCGGCGGCGTGCCCCCTGCTCTGCCGATTTCGGACTCACGAAACGGCTCCGCCAGGGTGACCGGAGAAATGGGCGCTCAGGTACAGGCAGAGCATTAAGCTATCCATCCCTCAGTCCGTCTACGTCCGTATGCGCCGGAGAAATAGGTCTTCGCGTCCCTCACGACTGACAGCCCGAGCGGTATCGCGTGCTCTCGGCACGACTCGCTTGAGTAAATTCCCGCACATATTCCAGTCATTTTCGACAATACTTCTTGTATCAAGGATTCGCAGAGCGCCGCTCCACGTGCGAAATACTTCAGGAAGGTCGCCGTGAAAGGCATTGATCAGATCGTCCCATTCGCGCATGTTCGTAGCGCGCACACGGCCGTCGAACACCCAGAAGCGAATCTTGAGGTAGCACTCAGGGATAGAGGATGGGGTACTTTGTCTGAGATGGCGTACCGGGGAGGCTTGGCATCACGAACCCCCACCCTTCGCGAGACCCTTGCCAATACTCATGTAGAGCGTGTCGTCGTAGAACTGGCCGAATCGCACGGCTGGGCGCGTGGCGTACAGCACGGCCAGGAAGCTCGCGAGGACAACGCCCACCGCGAGGTAGACGCCAATGTTGCGGGCCCTCATGTTAGACAAATCGTAGTCCTCAGCGAGTTGTAGCCCCGCGAAGTGGGCGGATCAGGAACTGCGCTGTCGAATCTCGTAGAGAGGTCGTCGGAGCACCTCGGCCGCCAAGATATAGAGTGCAAACATCTCCACAGCGAACGGCGGGAAGCCCAAGAAGCCAGGGAGCGGCATCTCGAACAGTGCCCACTCTCGGAGGATGGGGAAGATGTAGAACCATTTCGCGCTAGCCCAGTAGTTCCAGAATCCCCAAAGAATACCGCAGACCGCCCCCGACGCCAGTAGTGCCTTGAGACGCTGTGGGTAACCATGCCGCAGGTCACGCCATATACTCGGAAGGCCCTTACGGTCGTTGAGTGGGTCGACCAGAAAGATAAACCCGAGCCAAACCGAGCCGAATAGATACATACCCCACTCGACAGGCAGCAACACCGGACCGCTGAGCATGACCAAGCCAAGGACCGGCCAAACCACCGATGCGGCCCTTTCTTGGGGGGGGCGCTTAGGCTTGCGTCAGATCCAGACCGCCTCGACGCTCGTCTCGAGTCACTAGCGGTGCTTGACCGCGTTGAAACCGCGTGGCCAGCAGGAATTCCGCCGTTTCGAGCATCGCCGGAATGATTGTCGCGAACGACCACCCGTAGCCGAGGTACCGAAGGTATACGTTGCCCGGCAGGCCCACATAGGTCCAATTCAACAGGCGGGTGTTGTAGACCTCGAAGATCAGCCATAGGAAGATCGAGAGCACGGCCATCCAGACGAACGCTTCGGGCTTAGCTCGGAGCAGTGATCGTTTGCGCAACGAGTAGATAGCCGCGTCGATTGCCAGGATATAGCCGGTCCAGACGATCGGCGTGAAGAATACGGGGACGGGAGAAACGTTGAGGAACAGTAGGGCTTCGGCGGCCAGAATCACCGCCAGGCCCACATAGCCGTAGCGCGGATACGCCGCTCGCCGTGCGGTTCGGCGGTAGGAGTCAAGCACGAACAGGACGGCCAGGAGAGTCAGCAACAACCCCAGACCCAGCAACACGGTATCTATCTCGGACTGCACGTTTGCCTACGGTTCCCAGGGGAGACCGATCCGTTCCGCTCAATGTTGACAGCGAAGTACAGTATTGCCTATTCTTAGAAGTAGAAACCGTACAGATTGGTACAGTTTCCAGCCTCACACCGGTTTCGGGATGATCTGCCCGTGGTTCCAACCGACTCTTTGGAGATCTTATGAGTTCAACAAGCGACCTTGATGTTCTGACTAGCCAAGAGTACAAGTACGGTTTTGTCACCGACATCAAAGCGGATACGGCGCCCCCGGGGCTGAGCGAAGACATCGTCCGATGGATCTCGGCTAAGAAGCAGGAACCAGAGTTCATGTTGGAGTGGCGGCTGAAGGCGTTTCGCCACTGGCAGACGATGGTCGAGCCGACTTGGCCCAATGTCCACTACTCGCCCATCGACTACCAAGCAATCAGCTATTACTCCGCGCCAAAGTCGAAGAAGGACGGTCCGAAGAGCCTCGACGAGGTGGACCCGGAACTGCTCGCCACCTACGAGAAGCTCGGCATCCCTTTGAGTGAGCGCGCCGCTCTGGCCGGCGTGGCCGTGGATGCCGTGTTCGATAGCGTTTCCGTCGCAACGACCTTCAAAGGCGAGCTCGAAAAGCTGGGCATCATTTTCGGCTCGTTTTCCGAGGCAGTCCAGAACCACCCCGAGCTGATCGAGAAGTACCTCGGCACGGTTGTCCCCTACACCGACAACTACTTCGCCACGTTGAACTCGGCTGTCTTCAGTGACGGCTCGTTCTGCTACATCCCGAAGGGCGTTAAGTCGCCAATGGAGCTATCGACCTATTTCCGCATCAACGCGGCCAACACCGGCCAGTTTGAACGGACGCTGATCGTGGCCGACGAGGGAGCGCAAGTGAGCTACCTGGAAGGTTGCACGGCTCCGATGCGCGACGAGAACCAGCTTCACGCCGCCGTCGTCGAGCTCGTGGCTCTTGACAACGCGAAGATCAAGTACTCGACCGTCCAGAACTGGTATCCCGGCGACAAGGACGGCAAGGGCGGCATCTACAACTTTGTCACCAAGCGCGGCGCGTGCCGCGGGGTCAACTCGAAGATTTCCTGGACGCAAGTCGAAACCGGTTCCGCGATCACGTGGAAGTACCCGAGCTGCATCCTGATCGGTGATAACTCGGTCGGCGAGTTCTATTCGGTGGCGGTGACTAACAACCGCCAGCAGGCCGATACCGGCACGAAGATGATCCACATCGGCAAGAACACGAAGAGCACGATCATCTCGAAAGGCATCTCCGCCGGACGTAGCTCGAACACCTACCGCGGCCTCGTGAAAATCCAGAAGGGCGCACAGGGCGCGCGCAACTTCTCCCAATGCGACTCAATGCTGATGGGCGACAGATGCGGCGCACACACTTTCCCGTACCTGGAGGTTAAGAACCCGACCGCGCAAGTCGAACACGAAGCCACCACGTCGAAGATCGGCGAAGACCAGCTCTTCTATTGCAATCAACGTGGCATTCCGACCGAAGACGCCATCTCGATGATCGTCAACGGCTTCTGCAAAGAGGTATTCAAGGAACTGCCCATGGAGTTCGCCGTGGAGGCGCAAAAACTGTTGGGCGTCAGCCTCGAAGGGAGCGTCGGTTAGCCGCACCTTCGGAACGGTAGGTGCACGGCACACCGTTCCCGAGAAAGAAAACGCTCATGCTCGAAATCAAAGATCTAAACGCTGGTGTTGAAGACAAGCAGATCCTCAAAGGGGTCAACCTCTCAGTGAAGGCCGGCGAAGTACACGCCATCATGGGGCCGAACGGCTCCGGCAAGAGCACTCTCGCCCAGGTGATCGCGGGCCGTGACACGTTTGAAGTCACCTCGGGCTCGGTCACCTACTTCGGCAAGAACCTGCTCGAACTCAAGCCGGAAGAGCGAGCCTGCAAAGGCATCTTCCTGGCGTTCCAATACCCTGTGGAAATTCCCGGTGTGAGTAATCTCTACTTCCTGCGCGCCGCCGTAAACGCCGCGCGCAAGCATCGCGGTGAAGAAGAGCTCGACGCCATGGATTTCATGGCGCTTGCCAAGGACAAGATGGCCGCCCTGGGAATGGATGACCGGATGGTTTCGCGCGCCGTCAATGTCGGCTTCTCCGGTGGCGAGAAAAAACGCAATGAAATTTTCCAGATGGCGATACTCGAGCCGAAGCTGGCGGTTCTCGACGAGACAGATTCCGGTCTCGACATCGATGCCCTCAAGACGGTCGCTGACGGCGTGAACTCTCTGCGCAGCCCCGAACGCGCCGTGGTTATCGTGACGCACTATCAGCGCTTGCTCGATTACATCGTTCCCGACTTTGTGCACGTGCTGGCTGACGGACGTGTCGTCAAGTCCGGCGACAAGAGCCTTGCCCTCGAACTCGAAGACAAGGGTTACGGCTGGATCGAGCAGGTTGCGCAGCCCAAACTCGCGGTGCGCTCGTAAGCGAGGAAATGACGATGCCGGCTGTCGCGGAAGAGTTGAACACCTATCTGAAGATCTTTGAGGCCCGGGCGGAGGACCGCTCGGCGGAGCCCGACTGGCTCGTTGAGCGCCGCAACCGCGGCATGCAGCAGTTTGCCGAGCAGGGCTTCCCGACGACAAAGCACGAGGAGTACCGCTACACGAACCTCGCGCCGATCGCGAAGACCGCGTTCCAGATCGCCGGCGAAGGTGAGGTCACGCTCGACGATCTCGATCCCTTCCTCTACGACGAAATCAAAGGGGATCGGCTGGTGTTTGTGAACGGCCGCTTTGTTGCGTCTCTTTCCAGCATCAACACCACAGCCGAGGACGCTGTGACTACGATCGGCGCCTTGCTCGCGAACGAGCCGGATGTGATCGAGCCTTACTTGGCGCGGTATAGCAGCGAGCGCAACAACCCCCTTGCGGCCCTCAACGGTGCTCTTTTCAGCGACGGCCCGGTGATTCGCATTCCCGCCCACGACGCCTGGGACGCCCCGGTACAGCTGGTCTTTGTGTCGACCGCCTCCGCGCCCGACACGGCGACGCACCCTCGCGTTCTGATCATCGCCGAACGTGACAGCGAGGCCTCGGTCATCGAGACTCATTGTGGATTTGGCGACACGCCTTACTGGAGTAACGGTGTGACCGAGATCGTCGCGGCCGATAACGCCCGGCTCGATCACTACCGCTTGCAGCAGGAGACACTGTCCGCATTCCACACGAGTCTCGTAGAGATCCACCAGGGACGCGACGCGAACGTGACCACCCACTCGGTTTCGTTCGGTGGGGCACTGGTCCGCAACGATGTTGAAGTGGTGCTCGAAGACGAAAACTCCGAGTGCACGATGAACGGCCTGTACGCGCTCAACGGACGTCAGCACGTCGACAATCGCACCTGCGTCGATCACACGAAGCCGCACTGCTCCAGTCACCAGCTTTACAAAGGGGTCTTGGACGGCCACGCCCGCGGCGTCTTCGGCGGGAAGATCATCGTCCGTCCCGACGCGCAGAAAACGGACGCGTTCCAGAGCAACAAGAATCTGCTGCTTTCCGAGAACGCTGCCGTAAACACGAAGCCGCAGCTTGAGATCGACGCCAACGACGTGAAGTGCTCCCACGGAGCAACGATCGGCCAGATCGACGACGAGGCATTGTTCTACTTGCGCTCGCGCGGGATTGGTGAGAGCGAGGCGCGCAGCCTGTTGACCTACGCTTTCGCCGCCAATCTTCTCGAACGCATCAAGTTCGACCCGATTCGTGACCGATTCGAGTCGCTGCTGATGACGCAGCTCGTCCAGCCGGAGAGTGAGTAAGAGATGACCGCTCATCCCACAACCCTAGGTATGGACCGAGCCGCTACGCTCGATCCCGAGGTGCTGCGCCGCGACTTCCCGATCCTGCATCAAGAGGTACACGGCAAGCCCCTCGTTTACCTCGACAACGCCGCGACCACGCAGAAACCGCAGTCGGTTATCGACGCGCTGGTGCATTACTACGAGCACGACAACGCCAATGTCCACCGGGGCGTTCACGAACTCAGCCAGCGTGCGACGAATGACTACGAAGACGCGCGTGTCGTTGTGCGGAACTTCCTGGGCGCGGCGGCATCGGAGGAGATCATCTACACGCGCGGCACGACGGAATCAATCAACCTCGTGACCGCGAGTTGGGGCCGAGCCAACGTGGGTACCGGCGACGAAGTTCTCATCTCCGCCATGGAGCACCATTCGAATATCGTCCCGTGGCAGCTTCTGTGCGAGGAGAAGGACGCGAAGCTCAAGGTCGTCCCTATCAACGATGGCGGCGAGTTCCTCTTCGACGAATACGAGAAGCTTCTTTCGGACCGCACGAAGATCGTTGCCGTGAATCACGTCTCGAACGCGCTTGGCAGCATTAACCCAGTGCGGGAAATTATCAAGCTTGCCCATGAGCGCGGCGCGCTGGCGTTGATCGATGGCGCACAGGCCGTCGCTCACATGGAGGTAGACGTCCAAGCACTGGACTGCGACTTCTACGCCTTCTCGAGCCACAAGATCTTCGGTCCAACAGGCGTCGGCATTCTGTATGGCAAGCAGGCGCTGCTCGAGGCGATGCCGCCTTGCGAAGGCGGTGGTGACATGATCAAGTACGTCACCTTCGAGAAGACCGTCTACAACGACCTGCCTTACAAGTTCGAGGCGGGCACTCCGAATATTGCCGACGCGATCGGCCTCGGCGCCGCTCTACACTACGTGAACGAAGTGGGCCTGGAAGCCATCGGAGCCTACGAAGAAGAACTGCTGGCCTACGCCACTGAGCGGGTCACGGCGATCGAAGGGGTAACACTGATTGGTACGGCTCGGAGCAAAGCGAGCGTCCTGTCGTTTAACCTCGACCCGGTTCACCCACACGACTTGGGCACGGTGCTCGACAGCGAAGGAGTCGCTATTCGCGCCGGGCACCATTGTGCGCAGCCGGTGATGGACCGTTTCGGCGTGGTGGCGACCGCACGGGCTTCGTTTGCCTTCTACAACACGCGCGCCGAAGTCGACCAACTGGTGGCGGCACTTCACAAAGCTCGGGAGATGTTAGCCTGATGTCAGACTTGCGGGGCCTCTATCAAGAACTGATCATCGATCACAGTAAGAAGCCGCGGAACTTCGGTTCGATGGACGATGCGAACTGTACGGCGGACGGTTTCAATCCGCTCTGCGGCGACAAGCTCAAACTCTTTCTTAAGATCGAGGATGATGTCATCAAGGACGTGAAGTTCATCGGTGCGGGCTGCGCCATTTCGACAGCCTCGGCGTCGGTGATGACCGGCCTGCTCAAAGGCCAGACCATTGAGCAGGCTGAAAGCCTTTTTGAGACATTCCACTACATGGTCACCGGGCCTAAGGACCCGCAGGGTGTCGGCACCGGGCTGGGCAAACTCGCCGTGTTCGCGGGCGTGAGCGAGTTCCCGGCGCGTGTGAAGTGCGCCACGCTCGCCTGGCATACGCTGAAGAATGCGATCTCGGGCAAGTCGGAAGCCGTGTCGACTGAGTAGGAGAATGAGATGAGCAACTATAATCCGCTAAGCATTCTCAGCACACCCGAGCCGAAGCCGGAGGTTCCGCCCGAGTCGAATCCGGCTCCGCCGCGAGTTCCCGAGCCGGTCCCAACACCGGCCGCCACACCCATGGCTCAGGCATCTCCGGATAGCGAACAGCCGAAGGCGTTTCCGCCGCTCAATCCGGAGCCCGGTAGTGTCGAGGCGCGCGTCGCCGATGCCATCAAGGAATGTTATGACCCGGAGATCCCGGTGAATATCTACGAACTCGGACTGATCTATGCAATCGAAGTGAGTGCCGAGGAACATGCCAAGATCACGATGACCTTGACGGCCCCGAACTGTCCCGCAGCGCAGTCGTTACCGTTGGAAGTGCAGCAGCGCGTCGAGGCAGTGGACGGCGTGAAGACATCCAACGTGGACATCACGTTTGAACCGCAATGGACGCCCGAAAACATGACCGATGCGGCGAGGTTGCAGTTGAATATTCTGTGAACGAAATAGAGCTGCTTAGAACTTGCGAAGGCTGGTGACACATGCACTTTAGCGCGCAGGAAGAATACGGCCTACGGTGTCTGCTCAGATTGGCGGGGGCAGGCCCGGATCAAAGCCAGACGATCAACGAGATCAGTCAAGCGGAGGGCATCTCGGTGCCCTATGCCGCGAAGATGATGCGTACGCTGCGTTCGGGCGGTCTGGTGACAAGTGTTCGCGGGCAAGCAGGCGGGTATCGCCTGGCGCGGCCCGCCAACGAGATCACTGTAAGCGAGACTCTTGGCGTGTTGGGCAGTCCGTTATTTGAGGGCGAATTCTGCGACAAGCACAGCGGCAACGAAGATACCTGTACGCACTCCATCGACTGTTCGATCCGGTCGGTCTGGCGCGGTGTCCAGCAAGTCGTCGACAAGGTGCTGAGTCGCACAACGATTCAGGATCTGCTGCGGCAAGAACCGCAGATGGACGTCTTCGTCGAGGATTTGGTGCTCTTGGCCACGGCTAATGGGCCAGCCGGCAAGGACGCGCGGCAATTCGGATAGAGGTTTGTGATGGTTAATCAGGAAACAGTACAGGACGCCTTGCGGGTTGTTATCGACCCGGACTTGCAGCGCGACATCGTCTCGCTCGGTTTCGTGCAGGACTTAAAAGTCCACGATAACCGCGTCGCTTTCACCTTGAAGCTGACGACGCCGGCTTGTCCGGTGAAGGATGAGCTCAAAAAGCAAGCGGAAGACGCCGTCCTCGGCATTTCCGGTGTGGAGGCGGTCGACGTCGAGATGACGGCTGAGGTCCGCCCCAATCCCGGATCGAGCGGCTTAGCCATGTTACCCGGCGTCAAGAACATCATCCCGATCGCTTCCGGCAAAGGTGGTGTCGGGAAATCGACTGTCGCCGCCAATCTCGCTGTTGCTTTGCGGATGACGGGTGCCAGCGTCGGCCTGCTTGACGCCGACGTTTATGGACCCAGTATCCCGACCATCATGGGCACGACCGAGCTGCCGACGCCCGGCGGCAAGAAGATTCAACCTGTCATGGCGCACGGCGTACCGGTCATCTCATCCGGCTTCTTCATTCAGCCGGGGCAGGCCGTTGTTTGGCGCGGACCGATGCTCTCCAAGATGGTGGAACAGTTGCTCGGCGGCGTGAACTGGGGCGAGTTGGACTACCTGATTGTCGATCTGCCTCCCGGCACGGGCGACGTGCAGTTGACCCTCTGCCAGCGCATCCCGCTGACGGGCGCAGTGATTGTAACGACCCCACAGCCTGTTGCCGTCAACATCGCGGAGAAGGCGATCTTCATGTTCAATCAACTCAAGACGCCGGTGCTCGGCGTGGTTGAGAACATGAGCTACTGGGAGTCGAGCAAGACGGGCGAGCGCGAGTTCATTTTCGGCGCCGGCGGCGCGGACCGTATCTCGCAGAAGTGGGAGTTCCCCGTCCTCGGAAAGGTTCCGCTGGCGACGACCGTGCGTGAGACCTCTGACGGCGGCCGTCCGATCGTGCTTGAAGACCCCAATTCGCCGGCGGCTGTTGCTTTCACTGAGTGTGCCAAGAATCTGGCGGCACAGGTGAGCATCCGCAACGTCCAGGAGGAGGCCGACGACTTGGTTAAGATTACGTTCTAACCTGAATCTAGAGCCCGCTCAATGAAGACGATGTTTCAGCTTGCCTGGACGCATCGCGCTAAGGTGATGCGCCAAGCCGGAACTTATTCGCGCTACTACCTCCGTTCACTCCGCGACACGCGGGGTATCCTCAATCGGAAGGCGCGGCATGGGACCGCCGTGCCGCGGCCCTTTATCGAGAGAGGCGCCGCCGTCACATATGGCAGAATCCACTTTAAGTCGATGAAAGCGTTCCAGCAGACGAGATAGATATGAGTGCTCCTGAATCACCTCGGCCGGTCGAGATCGGCCGAGCCGACGAACACGACGTCAAGATCCGCTGGAAAAATGGCAAGGAGGCTGTCTATCCGGCGCGTTTGCTGCGTCTCGAGTGCCCTTGCGCCAACTGTGTTGACGAGCTGACCGGCCGCAAGCTGTTGCAGGAAGGGGCCGTCGCCGACGATATTCATCCAGCTGGTATCGACCGCGTTGGCCGCTACGCCATTCAGATCTTCTGGTCCGACGGCCACCAAACAGGCATCTATACTTGGGAACGCCTCTACGACTTGATGCAGAAACTGTAGCCCGACGCGCCGACTTGTGAACCCAATCCTCCGAGGGCGGGTCCCTCCTTGACCGACCGGGCGTTGTTGTTCCATCATGGATGGCGCATTAGGGGGACCCATAATGGATATCTCAGTCAAGGTGAACGGTCAGCAGTATGAGAGGTCTGTTGAGCCGCGGCGTCTGCTCGTCCATTTTCTCCGCGAGGATCTTGGGCTCACGGGCACGCACATCGGTTGCGAGACCACGGTCTGTGGCGCCTGCACGGTGATGTTGGAAGGCCGCTCGGTGAAGTCTTGCACCGTACTGGCGGTCCAGGCCCACGGCAAAGAGATCATGACGATCGAGGGGATGGCGAGCAACGGTGACCTGCATGCCGTCCAGGAGGCGTTCTGGAACGAGCACGGACTGCAATGCGGCTTCTGTACGCCCGGCATGATCATGTCGGTGGAACAACTGCTCGAAGATAACCCGAATCCGACGAAGGACGAGATCCGGCACGGCATCGAAGGCAACCTATGCCGCTGTACGGGTTATCAACACATCGTGAACGCCGTGGAAGCGGCGGCGAAAGCCAAGGCGGGGGCGTAGACCATGGCGACGACAACAGCGGCACCCAAGATCAAGACCCACGTTGGGGAGCGGATTCGACGTGTGGAAGACCCGCGTATGATTACCGGAGCGGCCACTTACGTGGACGACATCCAACGGCCCGGCATGCTGTACGCCGCCGTGCTGCGGAGCCCCTATGCGGCGGCGAAGATCAACAGCATCGCGATCGAGGAGGCGCTCGCATTGCCGGGCGTCAAGGCGGTCTATGTCGGCAAAGACGTCGAGTCGGTAGGGCCGGTACCCTGCGCCGGTTCGATGGACGATCTGCGCATTCCCGATCACTGGATACTCGCCCGTGACCGCGTCTACTATGTCGGCCATCCGGTGGCGGCAGTTGTGGCCACGGATCGCTATGTGGCGGCCGACGCGCTCGATCGCATTGAGGTGGACTACGAGCCGACCGAGTTGGTATCCGACCCCGAGGACGCGCTGAAAGAAGGCGCGGTCAAGGTGCACCCGGAGTACCCGGACAACGTCGCATTCACCTACAACCAGAAAGGTGGTGACGTGGACAAGGCATTCGCGGATGCGGACGTCATCGTCAAGGAGAAGATCCTTGTTCCACGCCTTGCGCCGATACCGATAGAGACCCGCGGTGTCGTGGCCGAGTACGACGAGGGATCCAAAGAGCTGACAATTTATTCGTCAACGCAGATTCCTCATTTACTCCGGACGCAGCTCGCGATGCAATTGGATGTGCCCGAGCACTACCTACGTGTGATTGCACCGGAGGTCGGCGGCGGTTTCGGGTCGAAGTGCAATGTCTGGGCGGAAGAGGCGCTGTGCGCCTTCGTCGCCATGCAGCTCAAGCAGCCGATCAAATGGATTGAGTCGCGGCGAGAGAGTATCCAAGTGGTTGCCCATGGGCGGGCCCATGTGGATACGCTGGAACTCGCCGCCAAGAGTGACGGTACGCTCACCGGCCTGAAGTTGCACATGGTATGCGACATCGGCGCACATCATCAATTGTTGACGCCGATCATCCCGACGCTGTCGGTTCTCATGCTGCCCGGGCTCTATACGTTCCGCAGCTTCAACGCGGAACTCGTCGGGGCATTTACGAACCGCGCGCCCAGCGATCTCTATCGCGGCGCGGGTCGCCCGGAAGCAACGTATGTGATCGAGCGAATGGTCGACAAGGTTGCCGCCAAGCTGGGGATGGATCCGGCGGAGATCCGGTTTAAGAACTTCCCCGCCTCGACGGACTTCCCCTTCGATACGGCAACGGGCTTGCAGTACGACAGCGGCGACTACTCGGCGGCCTTCAACAAGGCCCTTGATATCGTCGACTACAAGGCGCGGCGGGCTGACCAGGAAGCCGCCAGATCGGAGAGCCGCTTGTACGGCATCGGAATCTCGACGTATGGCGAGCTGTGCGCGTTTGGCCCCTCGCCGGCGCTGCCGGCCGGCGGTTGGGAAAGCGCAACGGTCAACGTTGATATGACGGGCAAGGTCGCCGTGATGACAGGCATTTCGCCGCACGGTCAGGGCGAGGAAACCTCCTTCGCCCAGTTGACGGCGGATGCGCTGGGAATCCCGATGGACGACATCGTGGTCGTACACGGTGACACGGCCAAAGTTTCGTATGGCATCGGCACCTTCGGGAGCCGCGGTATTTCGATTGGTGGCTCCGCACTGCACTTGGCGCTACAAGACGTCGTCGCGAAGGCGACGAAGTACGCGGCTCACATCATGGAGGTCGAGGTGGACGCAGTGAAATTCGAGGATGGCGTGTTTTCCTCGGCCGGCACGGACAAGACACTGACGCTGGCGGACGTCGTCCTGGAGGCGCACTTGTGCCGCAACTTGCCGCCGGGAACCGAGCCAGGGCTGACCGCGACACGTTTCTTTGAACCGTCCAACTTCGCATTCCCGTTCGGGGCACATATCTGTGTTGTGGAAGTGGATAGAGAGACGGGTGAGGTCGATATTCAGCGCTTTGTCGCCGTGGACGATTGCGGAAAAATCATTAATCCGCTGTTGGTCGAAGGTCAGGTTCACGGTGGAGTTGCGCAGGGTCTGGGGCCGGCTTTCCAGGAGGCGGTCATCTACGACGAGGAGGGTCAGCTTCTTAACGGCACGTTGATGGACTATTCGATTCCCAAGGCGCAACATATGCCTTGGATTGAGACGGACCGCACTGAAACGCCCTCTCCCGTGAATCCACTCGGTACGAAGGGGATCGGTGAAGCGGGTACGATCGGATCGCTGCCGGCCTTTGTGAATGCGGTCGTCGATGCGCTTTCGCCGCTTGGCATTGAGCACGTGGACATACCGATGACACCCCAATCCATCTGGAAAGCCATCCGTGAAAGGAGCCAGTCATGATTCCCGCGAGCTTTGATTACTCCGCTCCCGAAACTTTGGATGAAGCGTTGCAACTATTGGGCGATGAGGAGACGAAGGTGCTCGCCGGCGGCCAATCGCTGATTCCCATGTTGAAGCTGCGTCTGGCGCAGCCGCTGAGGCTGGTTGACCTCGATCGTGTTCCGGATCTCAACTTCATTGCTGAAGACAACGGGCTGATTCGCATCGGCGCGATGACGACCCATCAGCAGGTCGAGTCTTCGGCCTTGCTGGCACAGAAGTGTCCGCTGCTAGCGAAGACGGCCGGTCATATCGGCGACGTTCAAGTCCGCAATCGAGGGACCATCGGGGGCAGCATCGTGCACGCCGACCCGGCCGCGGACTATCCGGCCGCCCTGTTGGCGCTTGAAGCGAAGGTGAGGCTGACGAGCGCTTCGGGTGACCGTGTGGTTGCTCTCGGTGAGTTTCTGGTCGACGCTCTCACGACGTCACTTGAAGACGGCGAGATCCTCACAGAGGTGCAGATCCCCGTGGAACAAGACGGGGTTGCGACAGCCTACCGGACGCTGATTCAGCCGGCATCCGGGTTTGCCATCGTCGGCGTGGCTGTCCGCCTTGGCGTGACGAATGTCAACATCTCGTTCGCCCGGGTCGCCCTGACGGGAGTGGGCTCGAAGCCCTATCGCGCGACCGCCGTGGAGCAGGCGCTGGAAGGTCAGCCGGCGCATGCGCAGACATTCGCCACGGCGGCGGCTCACGCCGCGGAGGGTGTTGATGTACTGACGGACATGCATGCCTCGGAGGACTACCGGGCAAACGTAGCCGCTGTGCAGGCGCGCCGGGCGCTTGAGGATGCCGCCGGCACGGCATGAGACTCAAGGGAACCTATTCGCTACCCGCAGCGCGGCAACAGGTGTGGGACGCTCTATTGGACCCCGGCGTCCTCGCTCGAACGTTGCCGGGCTGCAAGTCACTGGACACGGTCGGCCCCGACGAATACCGCATGAACATGGCGCTCGCGATCTCGAGCCTGAAGGGACTCTTTGACGGCAAGGTGCGGATTGAAGATCAGCAGCCCCCCGAAAGCTATCGCCTCTCGGTGGAGGGCCGCGGTAAGATGGGGTTCATCAATGGCGGTGGAAGACTCCGACTCATCGAGGCGGGCGCCGCGGTGACAGAGATTGAGTATGAGGGCGACGTCAAAGTCGGTGGCACGATTGCCTCGGTCGGCCAACGACTCATGGACATGACGTCGAAGATGATGATCAAACGATTCTTCGCGGCGCTAGAGAAGGAACTCACTAACCCGGCGTAGCCCTTGGCACCCCATTGGCCGGTAAGCCGCACACCTTATTGTGCCAGGTACCTCGGTAAGGGGGGGTACTATCAGTCTTTGTGGCAAAAACACCACTTGACGTCACGAGTCTCCGAGCTAGACTGGAAGAGGCAGGTTAGTACGGAGGGCCCCCATATTCTTCCTTGGCATCGTAGTCATCATCGCTTGGATCTTTTGCTTCTTCTACTACGAGGATTTAATTCCCCGCAATATCAACGTCGGGATGATGATGACGGGCCTCTTCCTGATGGGAGGAGGCTTACTAAAAGGTAAGGACTGAACCGGTCTCTCTCCTTCCCCCCTGACAACGACGGTAGGGTATTCGCCGCGAGCCCAAGCGCTGTCGAGTGCGCGCGCCGGATCCAGATAGTTTTGCAGCGTCGCTAGACTGTCCGCGTCACCTTCGTCAAGGTTCTGGGATGGTCCGGATCGAGACCTTTCTGCTCGGCCAGGAAGGCGCAAAACAGTTGCGCCGGGATGATGTAGGGGATAGGCGTCAGCAGATCCGCCGGGCATCCTGACGGAACGGAAGCTCCGCCGGAGACGACAACGGATCGCGTCGCTTCATCACACTTTTCTCCGATCACGATCATCTCGGCCTCGAGTTGACCCAAGCGGCGTAGCGTGTCCGACGTCGTGTCACGGGTCGGGCCCGGGGAGGCAAAGACGAAGACCGGGAAAGCGCGCTCCACGAGCGCGATGGGACCGTGCAAGAAGTCAGCCCCGGAAAACTGCCCCGCGATGACGTAGGAGGTCTCCATCATCTTCAACGAGAGCTCAAACGCGTTCGCGTAATTCAAACCGCGCCCAACGACGACCGCGTGGTTCATGAAACGGTACCGCTCGGAAAGGGCCGCTACCCGTTTCTTCGAGCGGAGCGCCCGTGCAGCGAGGCCGGGTAATCGTTCGAGCGTCTTAGGCGTGATGGGTGCTCCGAGCGCGTACGCCAGCAAGTAGAGCATCAAAAGCTGGCCGGTGTAGGTTTTGGTGGCGGCAACGCTCTTCTCGCGTCCGGCGTGAACGAGGAACACTTCGTCCACCAGGCGTGTCAATGAGCTTGATTTCTCGTTGGTGATACCGACCGTGAGAGCCCCGGCTTCACGCGCCTCCTGTACATAGATATTCGTATCGGTGGACTCGCCCGACTGGGAAAGCGCGACGACGAGCGCGTTCTTCCAGCGCGGCCGGACGCCGTAGAGAGTCGTCACCGACGGGGCCGCCAGCGCCGCCGGCAGGCCGGTCGAGGTCTCAATCAGGTATCGGCCGAAAACCGCTGCGTTGTCCGACGTTCCGCGCGCGACCAGGCACACATAGTCGATCGATCTGTGAGAGATCCGGCGGCGGAAAGCTTCGATCCTCGGAAGTTCTTTACGGAGAGTTCGTTCGAGCACGCTCGGTTGCTGCTCGATTTCATCAATCATGAACGACATACAAGGGGTATCTTCGCAGATCGGGGTGATGCGATCTTGCCGAGGCTGTGGAGTGAAGGTCGTTAGATCGCGGGGAGCGGTCTCGCTTCGGGTCCGATGCGGAACGTGACCGACGGTTCAACCTCGCCCGCCGGGAGGCGGACAACACGAGGGCGGATCGCGATGATTAGGTGGTCTTGGCTGGTCTCCATGAAGTTACGGCTGAAGGCGTTCCCGAACCAAGGGATTTGCGATAGAAACGCGAGACCGCTCTTGGTCCGCCGCCGCTCGAGAACGGCCAGCCCGGAGATGAGCGCGACTTCGCCCTCGCGCAAGCGGGTAGAGGTTTGCAGTTGCTGATTCGACAGCACGGGAATGTCGTTCACGGCCACACCGGTAAGCTGCTTGACTTCAATGTTGATTTCGAGGGAGACCTCTTTTGCGCTGTGGGCCTGAGGAGTCATCTCGAATGTCAGGCCCAGATTCTCGAAGGTGAACGAGGGGAACGGCTCCCGGAAAGTACCGTTGTTGATTGAGTCGTCGATTTCGTCGGTGCTGATCGGTGCGGAGAAGCGGGCATTGATGATCGGAAAGCGCTCTCCGACCAGGAAGCTTGCGGGCATGCCGTTCGAGGAGCGCAGGGAGAACCCGGTGAAAACCCGTCCCGACGATTTCATCTGCTGCGCGATCAAGGAGGCGCTGCCGACCGCGATGCCGAACACGGTTTGTCCACCCCCGATGCCAATCAGCGGCGGCATGCCATTGTACTGGGGCGGTATGTTCCACAGCACGGTGCTGAAGTTCGTGATCGGAAACGTGGTCGGCAGTTGGATGCCGAGCGTTGTCTGTGACGAGTTCGCCATCGTGATGAGTTCTACTTCGATGACGACCTCGGCTCGTGGATGAGCGAGGTGCGTATAGAGCGCCTCGGCAAGTTGGACGTTGCGCACCGTGTCGCGGACGAAGACCTGCTGCCGGACCGTGTCGACGAATAGGCGGCGGATGTCGAGTGTTTGCTGGACGGCTTTGGCGATCTCGTCGGCATCCTGCGCCGTCATCGGCTCGGTGATCGGTATGACCGCCACGGACATCGGCTCAAGCCGGGCTCGGTTCTCCTTCGAATCCTCGGCGACGAGAAAAAGCCCTGCATGGACCGGGATGACGATCGTACCGGTGACATCGACCAGAGCGTAGATCGTCTCTTGGAAGTCGGCATCGTCGAGATCGAACCGAACCTTGTCTTCACCTTCGAAATCGAGGTCAAACGAGACGGCTAAGCCAAAGGCCTCGGCGACCTGCTCGTACACCTCGCGCATGGTGCCGCGCAGGCGGAAGCTAGCCGACTTGTCCTTCGGCCGGAGCTTGACCGGGGGCTTGAGCGGCCGAGGCTTCGCAACCATCGCTTTGAAGGGATCTAGCTCTTGTTGCTGATCGGACCCGGGCAGGTAGGGCTCGGACGGGTCAAGCTTTTGCGCAGCGGCGAGATTACCGAGCCCGGCCAGGGTCTGGGCGGCGCGGCGGCGAACCGCTTCGGCGGCCAAGATGAGCCGGCGGTTGCCCGGGTCGTATGCACGGGCCTGCGTGTAGAGCAGAAAGGCTGAAACGTCATCGCCCGCCTGCTCGGCCTTGCGTGCCTGCCGAAATAGGGAATCTGCATCCGCCGCATAGGACGTCGACAGCAGCACGAGCAGCAGCAGACACACCAATCCTAAGCGAGCACACCTCACGTAGGGTTTGACGAGCTAGATGGGCGCGGCGTGCACGCAAATGCGGAGATGTTCTATGGGAGAGCACCTCGCGGTGCTTAGTCTAGGGCGCAGGCGGCAGGCTAAGCCGCAGGACGGCGTACGAACGATCTTTGTAGACGGACGCCACCTGGCGAAGCGTCGAGAGCCCATCGGCAAAATCGTCTCGCTCTTCGACGGGAACAATGATGTAGTCCCACTCCTCGCCGGTACGGAGGCGACTGATCACCCGTCGCAGTGACTTTTTGTGGTTCTTGCCGCCTAACCCCGCACAGAAGTACTCCGTCAAAGCCGGCGCATACGCACGTGCACAATTGCGGACGCCGATCACCCGGTCGTCGGCATTGAGCACGGTACCAAGAAACGCAAGCGGCGGGTAGTCCGCCTCGACCGTGCGCAGGAACTTTGCTTCGTCCGAGCGCCACGTGAGTAACCGGAGCTGCGCGAAGCTCACCTGGTGAATCATCCCCGCGACGAGCAGCGAGAAGACCAACGTGTAGGCCATCGTTGCGTAGGCGGACCACCGGATGGCTCGTCCCGACTGTTGCGCGAAGGATAGGAAACGGAGCCCGGTCAGGGCAAACAGCAGAAGAAAGGGTAATAAGGCATATCGAAGAATGCCCCAGATCCAGCCCCAATAGAGGGCATACAGCAGGCAGAAAATCAGACAGATCCGCTCAACCGTCGAGCTTTCCCAGCGACGCACGCATAACCAGACGGTCCAGCACGTTACCAGGAACATGCCCAAGGGGTTGGAGGTGGCCGAAGCGAAAACCTTGACGCCGTCGAAGTGGAAGGTCTGGAGATAGGACAGCCGTCCGGGGTCAGTCTCTTTCAAACCTACGCCGTACACAGGGCCCACCTGCTTGGTAGCGCTCGACGTTTGTTTCGGAAATACAGGGTTGCCGGTCTCTAGGTAGGTGCGAGCGTGCCAGAACGTGCCGAAGGCGAGGAAGACCAGAGTGAGCGAGGCGGCCAGCCGGACCGGATTCGGCCGGCGGAAGATCTCCACAAGGACGATCACGCCCAGTGCTATGCCTCCGAAGATGGCGACATGCTTGATGCCGAAGCTCATCGCGAGGCAGAATGCGCTTACGCGTAACCAATTTGCCGGACCTCCTTTCCAGGCTCTAAGGACGCAATAGAGCGCTGCGGCTTGGAACAGCGCCAGATACATATCGTTCTTCATGACGGAGCCGGTCCAATGGATGAAGGGAACTGAGGCAGCCAGGGTCAAGGCGCCGATCGCGGACGCCCGGCCCCCGCCCATCCGGCGCAATATTCCATACAGCAGTAGTAGTGTGACCGCGAAGACGCTCGGCGTTAACAGTTGCGCCGCATACTGGTCGCCCAGGCTGAAGGCCGCGGTTTGGATGACCTCCGCGCCCTGCGGATAGTAGGAGTAGTTCATCCACGGATAGGCCTTGAGCTCGTGGATTCCCGCATAGAATTTGATCGATGGGATATGAAACAGCTTTGCGTCGTAGGTCAGGCTTGGCGTCAGGGCGGACATCAATGTGATCGCGCTGAAGGCCGACACGAAGATGAAGACGATGGCGCAGGCAGGCTGACGGAATTCCTCAGTCTTGCCCCAGGTGTCATGGAAACCGCGCAGCAACCGGCCCAGCTGGCGTAAACGGCCCGCAAGCAGGACGCACGGCAACCCGAACAGTAACGTGAAGACCCACCAGTAGTAGCCTCCGACGAGTCCGAGTACAAACAGGATGCAAGTGAATCCACTCAGGCCGATGGCAATTGAAAGTGAGATGTCTTCGGCGGCGTGGTCGACCTCCAAACCGAACCGATCGATCAGGAAGCGGCCGCAAAGATAGGAGGCCAGCAAGACCCAAAGAACCACGAACAAGCCCTGGGCATCCCGAGCCAAGCAGGCGAGCAACGGTAAGCCGACAAGGATGAGCAGTTCGTATCGCCACAAGAAGCGCTGTCGGACCCACTGATACAAAGGCAACGCCAGGCCGAGGCAGACCAGGCCCGCCACCAGTGCCTGGTAGACCACGCCGCCGTATCGCTCGAAGTAGGCCAGATGGTCGAGCAGCGGCTGCCACGACAGAGTCAAGCCACATCCCAGGCCCACGAACCAAAAGGCGCCGACAAGCCTTGGGAACGGCCGCGGCAGGAAAGCGTCGGGCTGGGCGTCAGTTCGTTGAGAGGGGGAAGCGTTGGAACTCATGGGTAGTCAAGGGAGGGAGAAACTCCCCAGCTTACGACAAAGTGTAGTTGAGTGACCTGCTCGATTACACGGCTTGACGGAGTGTCCGCCCGGGCGAGAGCGGCGTAACCGAACGACTACTTGATGAGCTTCGCGGCGGGAGCTTCGACGACGCTGGCTCCATTGCTAGAGCCGTTCTTCACGCGCTCCGGCGACTTCGGACTGGGCAGCTCTGGATTGAACACCGAGAGTGTCTTGGCGACATCCTCGACGTTCACACCCTCTTCGACGGGGACTTCATGCTCTACCCAGTTACACAGCGGGATGTTGCGGAAATAGAGGCGCTCCTGCACGACCAAGCACTTTCGGGTCGTGAAAAGCACCTTCTGATCGCGGAAGAAGCGGCGTTGCTCCGTGCGCAGGTCCGCCAGGAAGTCATCCAAGGACTGGCGCTGGACAGCTTCGGCCCGCAGCCGGTCCATCTCCTCGTAGGTTTCCTTCTGTGCCTCGATCGTCGTGCGGGCTTCGGTGAGCGCTTGCCGCTCGCGGGCGAGCTGCAATTCGAGACGCCGCTGCCAGATCCAGACGGCGAGCAGCGCCGAACCGAGAGAGATGAGGATGGGAAGCAGGACCCAGAGAACCGCTGTCATAGGCTTTCGCCGCCACTGCCATTATACATGCGAAGACGCAGAAATCCGGCTATTCGCGCCCAAGATTGGCAGTCTAAGCAACTAAAAAATCGACATTTACGATGAAAACCTTAGGGGCTAGCCGGAGTGGCACGCGGCAAAGCCTGTTAGGTTCACAGTATCGGCTCGGTCCAGTTTTCGATGACGCCCTTGAGGTGCGTCATGAACTGATCCGCCAGCGCGCCATCGACGATTCGATGATCGAACGTCAGCGTGGCGAAGCAGATCGAGCGGATTCCAATCGCGTCACCGACGACAACCGGGGCCTTATGGATCGCACCCAGCCCGAGGATCGCCGACTGTGGCTGATTAATCGCGGGCGTGGCGAACAGACTCCCGTAACTGCCGTAGTTCGAAATCGAGAACGTGCCTTGGCTGACCTCATCGGGCTTGAGCTTCTTGTTGCGGGAGCGGTAGGCAAGGTCGTTCACAGCCTTTTGCAGGCCGAGGGTGCTCTTCTCGTCCACGGCCCGGATGACCGGGACGATCAGGCCACCACTTAACGCGACCGCCATGCCGATATTGACGTCTTTGTGGAAGACAACCTGGTCGCCATCGAGCGAGGCATTCAGTTCTGGGAACTCCTTCAGGGCCGCTGCAGAAGCCCGCAGGAAGAACGGCATGAAGGTGAGCTTCGTCCCGTTCTGCTCGAGGAACTTGTGCTTGGCCTTGTCACGCGCGTTGGCGATGACTGAGCAGTCGATCTGATGAATGGTCGAAACGTGCGGAGCGAGCCGCATCGTCAGCGCCATGTGCTCGGCGATCTTACGCCGCATGGTCGAGAGCGGTTCGACCGTATGGTTGCCGAAGCGGGCCGCCGGAGCGGGCCGGAACGTTCCCAGCGTCTCGCCGGAGCCTGGAGCCGAAACGGCCGGAGCGCTCTCGCGGACCTTGAGGTAAGCTTCGACATCCTTTTTCGAGATGCGTCCGCCCTGACCTGTTCCGGTGACCTGCGCTAGATCGATCTTTTGCTCTTTGGCGAGTCGGCGGACCAGCGGAGATGAGCGAATCCGTTCGCCGCTACCGGCAGGGGCGCTATCAGCCTTGCCATTGACGGCAGCCGGAGCAGCAGCGGGAGCAGCCTTGGCCGTGGGGGCACTCGATTCCTTTGAGGCCGGGGCGGCTTCAGCCGGTGTTTCGTCGTCGCCTCCGCCCGAACCGTCACCGATCTTTGCGACCAGGGTGTTGATCTCGACCGTCTCGCCTTCCGGGACGAGAATCTTTTCGAGGATGCCGGCGACGGGCGACGGAACTTCCGAGTCGACTTTGTCAGTCGAGATCTCGAACAAGGGTTCATCTCGCTCGACGGTGTCACCGACTTGCTTCATCCATTTTGTGATTGTGCCTTCGACGATGCTCTCGCCCATCTGTGGCATTACGACGTCGCTCATGATTACCTCTTTCGCGTTTCAGGGGGCCGCCGGCGGTTCGGCGCCCTACCCCTTCACAGTTCTCTTAGTTCACGTTGGAAGACTCGGCCGAAGTTCTTCACCAGGGCGGGTTTGATCTCTTCTTCCGGTGGCGCTTCGCCCAGCAATAGTTCCATCGATGTGACTGGTTTTGTCAGCCCACATGGGACGATGTAGCCGAAATAGTTCAGATCCGTCGAGACGTTGAGAGCGAAGCCGTGGGACGTGACCCAGCGGCTGATGTGGACACCAAGGGCCCCTAGTTTCGCTTCACCGACCCAGATTCCGCTCGCTCCCGGGAGGCGGTCCGCTGAGACGCCGAATTCGGCCACAGTATCGATCATGACCTGTTCCAGCGCACGGACGAAGGCGATAACGTCCCGGTTCCAGTCTTTCAGATCGAGGATGGGGTAACCGACAATCTGCCCGGGGCCGTGATAGGTAACGTCGCCGCCCCGGTCGGTCTCACAGTAGTCGAGGCCTTTTTCATCGAAGAACTCGCGTGGCAACAGTACGTTCTGTTCCTTCGCGTTGCGTCCCATGCTGACCACGTGTGGGTGTTCAACGAGCAGCAAGCGGTCAGAAATACTACCGTTCTTGCGCAGGTCAACCAGTTCCCGTTGCAGGTCCCAAGCGGGTCCGTAGGCCATACGCCCGAGGTCCTGATATTCACAGACCCGCGTGGCCCCACTCGGCCGGGCGTGCGTGTCGACCGTAGCTAGAGTCGAAACCGTCATGCATGCGTCAGGCGTTGATGGAGAGCCCGGCGACGCTATTGAAGCCTTCCTGCACCGCTTCGGCCAGCGTCGGATGCGCGTGGATCGTCGTCATCATCGACTCGACCGTCGCTTCACTCGACATGGCGACAACGGCCTCGCTGACGAGTTCCGTAGCGGAAGGCCCGATGATGTGCACGCCGAGAATCTCGCCGTACTTCTCATCGGCGATCACCTTGACGAAGCCGCTGTGCGAACTAAGGATCGACGCCTTGCTGTTGCCGGCGAACGGAAACTTCCCCACTTTGAACTTGTGACCTTGCTCGCGGGCTTTCGCCTCGGTCAGGCCGACGCTTGCAACCTGCGGCTCGCAGTAGGTCGCCGAGGGGTTCCGCGCATAGTCGACCGGCTCGACATCCTTGCCGGCGATGCGCCCTACCGAGACAAGCCCTTCCATCATGGCCACGTGGGCAAGCTGAGGTGTTCCCGCAACGATGTCGCCGATCGCATAGACGCCCGCCTCTTCGGTTTGCATCCACTGGTCGGTGATCACAAAATCCCGGTCCATCTTGATCTTGGTGTTTTCGATGCCGACGTTGTCGGTGTTGGGCTTTCGGCCTACCGCGACGAGTAACTTCTGGGCCGAAAGCTTCTTCTTTTCGCCTTTGGCATCGGTATAGTCGAGGTCGACGCCGCCGCGGGCGTTCTTCACCTTGTCGACTTTGGCGCCGACTTCGAGTCGGATGCCCTTTTTCTTGAAGGCGCGCGCTAACTCCTTGGAGACTTCCTCGTCCTCGATCGGGACGAGTCGAGGGAGCATCTCGAGGATGGTGACTTCGGAGCCGAAGCTCCGGAAAATCGAAGCGAATTCAACGCCCACCGCCCCGGCGCCGATGATGACGAGCGACTTGGGCACATCCTTAAGATCGAGAATTTCGATATTGGTGAGGATGCGCTTGGGATCGACTTCCATACCCGGCAGCATGCGCGCCACCGAGCCGGACGCCAGAATGATGTTCTTGGCGCTCAGGGTCCGGCGTTCGTCACCGTCGGTGACTTCGATTTTGCCGCTGCCGAGGAGCCGGCCATAACCCCGAATATTCTCGATCTTGTGCTTCTTGAAGAGAAACTCGACGCCCTTGGCGTGTTTGACGACAACCTCGGTCTTGCGTTGGTTGATCGTCTTGTAATCGAGCTCGATGCCGGTGTGCTTGATGCCCCATTGCTCGCCATTGAGCGCGTGTTCGTAGAGTTCGGCGTAGTGCAGCAGCGCTTTGGTCGGGATGCAGCCCACATGCAGGCAGGTGCCTCCGAGCATCTCATCTTTCTCGATGACACCGACTTTGAGGCCGTATTGTCCGGCACGAATCGCGGCTACGTAGCCTCCGGGGCCGCTTCCGATAACGAGAAGGTCGTATTTCATACAGGGAAGACTCAGTTTATCAGAGGGGTTGTTGCCAACCGATTGCACGAACCGGCAGTGTGCGGTATGCTGATCCACTGTAGGCTCGGTTCCGAGCCTTCTTCCCCTCCAGTCCCTTCCGCGCAGTTCCGGCGGTTCTCCGTCTATGACGATTGCTGACCTTAAAGAGAAGAACATCACCGAACTCACGGAGGTAGCGCGTGAGCTGGAACTACCTGGCGTCAGCAGCCTGCGCAAGCAGGAGCTGATCTTCGCGATTCTTCAGGCGCAAGCCGAGAAGGAAGGCTTGATCTTCGCGGAAGGGGTCCTTGAGACGCTGCCCGAAGGTTTCGGCTTCCTCCGATCGCCCGACTACAACTACATGGCGGGACCGGACGACATCTATGTGTCGCCGACACAAGTCCGCCGCTTCGATTTGCGCACCGGCGACACGATCTCCGGGCAGGTCCGGTCTCCGAAAGAGGGCGAGAACTACTTTGCCCTCGTCCGGGTCGATGCGATCAGCTTCGAGCCACCGGAAAAGGCCCGCCAGAAGGTCCTGTTCGACAATCTGACGCCCTACTATCCGACCGAGCATCTGCGTCTCGAGACAGAGAAGAAGAAGCTCAGCGGCCGGGTCATGGATCTCGTTACGCCGATCGGCAAAGGCCAGCGCGGCTTGATCGTCGCCCCGCCCCGCACCGGCAAGACGATGTTGCTGCAGTCGATCGCGAACTCGGTCACGACGAACCATCCCGAGGTCGTGCTGATCGTGTTGCTGATCGATGAGCGTCCCGAAGAAGTGACCGACATGCAGCGGTCCGTCAAGGGCGAAGTGGTCAGCTCCACATTTGATGAGCCCCACATTCGTCACGTGCAGGTTGCCGAGATGGTGATCGAGAAAGCGAAACGGCTCGTCGAGCATAAGCGCGACGTGGTCATCCTGCTTGATTCGATTACAAGGCTGGCGCGCGCCTACAACAGCATCGTGCCGCCGTCGGGCAAGATCCTTTCCGGTGGCGTTGACTCGAACGCACTGCAGCGACCGAAGCGTTTTTTCGGCGCGGCGCGCAACATCGAGGAGGGCGGCTCGCTCACCATCATCGCGACGGCTCTGGTCGACACCGGCAGCCGTATGGACGAAGTGATCTTCGAGGAGTTCAAGGGTACCGGCAACATGGAACTCCAACTCGATCGCAAACTCGTCGACAAGCGCGTCTTCCCGGCGATCGATATTCATCGCAGCGGCACACGGAAAGAAGAGCTCCTGCTTTCGAAGGAAGATTTGGCGCGTGTCTGGGTGCTGCGGAAGGTGCTCAGTCCGCTGTCGGTCACCGAGGGCATGGAACTACTGCTCGACCGGATGGGCAAGACCCGATCGAATGCGGAGTTCCTCGCCGCGATGAATACCTAGCGTTCGACAAGTGGTGCGGGAAGTTGCCGCCGACGCTTCAGCCTTCAGTCTGGTGTGTCACCGGAGTTCCATCGGAAGGTGGCGCCTGCCAGCCGTGCGGCAGATCCAACACAAACGCCGCCGGTAGTCGGTTCGGGTAGCTTTCGTAAATCAAGACGAGGCTCTTCCCCTCTTCAAACCAATCCACGCCCTCCCAGTTCACCCGCCGCAGGGGCGCGTCGACCATGGCGTTGAGATCGAGACGCATACCAACGCGCTTGCCTTGGACGGTGAAGCACTCGAGCCAATGATATTTATAGTCGGGGTGGTCGACTGAGTTTTGCGATGTGAGCAGAACGATGAAACCCCACTGGCCGCTCGGAAGCCGATGCCACACTAAGTCGGGAGAGCGAAACCGTTGCGCTTTTGGACCGCGGCCTCTCGGTACGGGCACGTCGAGTGCGACCAGGTTCGAACCCCGTACTTGGACGCCTGTGTCGCTCGGCCTCAAATCGTGGACCTGAACGATCGGTGACAGAGCCTGATGGCCCACCTTGGCGCGCAGCTGCTCAGGCACGTCGTAGTACTGCGGATAGCCGCCCTCCCAAAGCACGGCCACGCGCGAGGTCCCCTCGCCGACCGGGCGAACCGCCAAGCCTTCCATCCCGCGCTTGCCGAACTCACTGAGTACCGCGCCATAATCGGCGACGGCGCCCTCGGCATCAAACATGGCCTGCAGACGCTCTGAAAGAACGACGACGCGGCCGTCAGCGAGGACGTTGATTGATTCCAGGTCCGTCGCCATTGATGAGTGCGGAAGCGGTACTCGTTCGAGGCGGTTGGGGTCAAGCTCGATCATCGGGCCCGTTTCCCCCTTCAGATGGAAACGGAAGTACGAGCCGTGCTGCGAGTCATCGACGATGAGCAGGAACTCACCGTGTCGGGCGATCCCCGAGGCTTCCCGAATTTCGACGGTTTCGGCCTGCGTGAACCCGACTGCCGGGGCCAACCCCAGCAGCAACGTTCGTCGGCGAAGAGTGCCTCGCATTCTCGCCTCATTTTATCCTGCGCTTCGGAACGTCTGCCGAAAACACCCTTGGACAGGGGCCATGCATGCCAAGCAAACTTCCCGTCCGGGACGGCCTTTCCGCGAACCTGCGCGAGCCGGAATTGACCACCGCCGCTGCGCTTGCTACGATTCGTGATTCCTGTATCACAGGTCAAATATGAAAGCACTCGAATGGGTCCTCCGCATTGCTCTGTTCGGAGAGTTTCTTGGCCACGGCCTCTTCGCGTATCGGGCGGTTCCTCACTTCCAGGAATTGATGGCCGGGTCGCTCGGCATCTCGACCGAGGCTGCGGCGCAGATCCTCCCCATCATCGGTGTCATCGACTTCGGCGTCGCGATTCTGGCACTCGTGTATCCGATGCGGACGGTGTTGATCTATGCCGCGCTCTGGGGACTGCTCACGGGAGTGGCCCGGCCCATGTCGGGCGGAGAGATCTGGGATTTCGTCGAACGCTGGCCGAACTGGGGCGTTCCGCTCAGCCTGCTGCTTGTTCGTGGCTGGCCCAAAGAAGTGCGTGACTGGCTGCGTTGACCCGGCTGTTCCTAACCGCCGAAATGGTAGATGCCGGCGGCGGTCTTTCCGAGAATCCACTTCTTGTCCTCGAGTGTGAAGAACGGGATGATGTCCTTCATGATGAGCAGTTCGTAGAAGTTGGCGTAGAGCATGCGCCGCGGCCCGAACGTGTCATAGACGCGGCGAAGATACGGCCACATGTCGCGGAAAGGGACATCCTCTTTGGAGGGATTGTGCAGCGAGGTGCGGACGTAGACGTTGGGGAACTTCTCAAGGACCAGAATCTCGTCGATGCCTTCCGCATCGGGGCGCGTGATATCGATCATGGCGAAGTGATCGATGACGACCTTCACGCCCGGAAAGCGCTGGGCCATGTCGCCCACCTGCTTGAGCTGATGGGGCGCCAGGAAGATGTTGAACATCGCCCCGATCTCTTCGGCCTTCTTCCATAGGGGATAACAAGCCGGATCATTCATCCAAACGACGTCACGGTCGTAGATGGGGCTGAGTCGTAGTCCCGAAAAGCCCTGCTCTTTCACAAGATGTTCGAGCCGCCGTGGGTTCTCCGGGTCATCGGGCGCGTAGAGCCGATGCCCCACCAACAAGCCGATCGCGGCAAACCGGCCGGGGTGCTGCTGAAGCATGTAGGCCGGATAGGAGTTGTCCGTTCCGTAGTAGCAAACGTGGCTGATGACGACCTTGTCCACGGCGTAGGTCCGCATCTCCGCGAGGATGGTCTCCATCGAGTACTCGCGGTTGGGCTGGGCGCGGGGGCAGTTCGAGAGCCGCGAATTAATGGGGAAGCGGTTATCGTGCAACACCCATGCGTGCTCGGCTCCGTTGATGATGGGGGCGTCATCTTGCGCGGCTACATTCGGGGCGGCGAGCGCGCCGGCGGCGCTGAGTGCGAGGTATTCACGTCGGGTCATAGCAGGGCTCTCCGTTTGCTAGTGTAGCGCCCGGAATTCCGCGCCGTCGCCATCTCCGAACAGTTCCCGTAGCTTCTCTGAGCGGAAGACGAAGATCTTTTCTGCGTCCCTTGCGACAAAGAGGCGGTTCACCAGCGCGCCGCCGGGAACCGCGTAGATGACGCTGTCTTCCGACACGGTGCCGCCGCGTTCCTCGCGAAAATAGTGCTCGTGATTCCACAGACGAGATGGGCCGCGCAGTTGCTTGTCGACGAAGCGATGCGGCGGCTCCCAGGCCACAATCTCGCTACGCGAGCGAATGGGAATGCCATGGACCCGTAGCCGGTAGTCGATCGTCACGCCAACCGCCAACCGCCAACTGGATCGGGCGAGGCGTGAGCACCTCGAACTTGAGCCACGGCGGGGTCAGAACTTCGAGGTTGTGAGCGTCGGATAAGAAAGCAAAAACCTCGTCGAGGGGTTGGGGAACCCAGATGGAGCTTTCGTGTTTGAAGGTCTTCATGCGCCGCCGAACATTTCTTCGGCGTAGAGCGCTCCAGCGGGCGTGTCTTCGTGTTTGAAGAAGAGGAAGACGTCTCTGCCGCCTTGGTTCATCTCGTTCACCTTGGCGGTGATCTCACGGCGGTCTTCGGGTGAGTAGTCTGTCTTCCTCAGGTGGAAGTAGACGAAGTCGGCGGTGAGGACTTCGGGGGTCTCGAGCTTTTCTGATTCCGCCAGGTACACAGCGACGTTGTGCTGCTTGAGAAGGTCATAGACGGCCTCGTCGAACCACGACTCGTGCCGGAACTCGAACGCGTGGCGCATGTTCGTCGGCAAGTCACCCAGGAAGGTAGCGAGGCGCTCGGTGTCACATTTCAGATTCGGCGGAAGCTGGTAGAGCACCACTCCGAGACGCCCGGTTACGCGCAGTGGGTCGATCGAGCGGAGAAAGAACTCGGTCGGCTCCTTAACGTCTTTGAGGCGTTTGAGATGCGTGATCCGCTGGTGCGCTTTGATGCAGAACCGAAAGTTGTCGTCTGTGACGTTGACCCAGTTTTCGAGCGTGCTCTCGGCCGGCGTGCGGCGGAAGGTGTAGTTGATTTCGACGGCGTTGAGGCGCGTCGCATAGTGCTCTAGGAACTTCTTCGCGGCGAGCTTCTGGGGGTAGAAATCGGGCTTCCACTTCGGGTAGGAGTATCCGGAAGTTCCCGCGAAGAGTTGGGCCATGGCAACTTGGGTGCGTCTCTCACCGAGTGTACCGGGAAGGCGGTCTTCTACTAGGATGTTAGGGGTTTGGGGTAGTTCCCACAGCTCGAGGGGGAGTCATGGCGGGGTCCGGTTTCGAGACGTTTGCAAGGGAATACCCGGAAGGGCCGGCAGTACACGGCTTCCTGCATCCGGCGGACGGCGACTCGGGGCTCGTCCTTACACATGGCGCGGGCGGTAACGCGGATTCGCGCCTGCTGGTTGTTCTCGCCGAGGCTCTGACGAGCCAGGGCGTGTCGGTCCTGCGCTGCAACATGCCGTTTAGGCAGAAGCGACCCGGTGGGCCGCCACATCCGAGCGGCGCCGCGAACGACCGCAAAGGCTTGCGGCGTGCAGTTGAGTGTCTGCGGGAGCGGGTCTCGAAAGTCTACCTTGGCGGGCAGTCGTACGGCGGACGGCAGGCGACCATGCTAGCGTCGGAGGACTTAAGCGTCACGGACGGCCTCTTGCTGATCTCGTATCCGCTGCACCCGCCGGGTAAACCGGAAAGGCTACGGACGGAGCACTTCGGTGAATTGCGAACGCCGTCGCTTTTCGCACACGGGTCGAAGGATCCCTTTGGAGCGTTGGAAGAGATGCGCACGGCGCTGAAGTTGATCGCAGGGCGAGCCGACCTACTAGAAGTTGAGAATGGAGGCCATGGCTTGGTTTGTAGCAAACCCGAGGGGCCCTACCGGGATACAGCCTCTCTCGTCGCGGATCGATTTCTGGAGTTCTTTGGATAGCTCGACGACCTGTCGCCCCATGCCTCTCGACGAGTATCGCCGCAAGCGAAAGTTCCAGGAGACACTGGAACCCGTCGGCAAGGCCGGCCGAGGAAACACGAAACCCAAGCGGCGTATAGGTGGGCGGTTTGTCGTCCAAAAACACGCGGCGCGGCGGTTGCACTACGACTTGCGCCTTGAGATCGATGGTGTGCTGAAGTCGTGGGCCGTCCCCAAAGGGCCGTCACTCAACCCGAAAGACAAGCGCCTGGCGGTGATGACCGAAGATCATCCGCTGGAGCACGGCAACTTCGAAGGCACGATCCCGCAGGGGAACTACGGCGCGGGGACGGTCATTATTTGGGACACCGGCGAGTACGAACCGGAAGGCGATCGCTCGCCGTCGGAGCAGGTGGCGGGCGGCGAGATCAAGTTTGTCCTGCGGGGGAAGAAGCTCGCTGGCAGCTTCGTGCTCGTGAAGCTCAAGCCATGCGCCGACTCGAAAGGCAACGAGTGGTTGTTGATCAAACACGACGACGCCCACGCCGATGGGTCGTTCGATGTCGACGCTCTGCCCGACTCGGCGGTCACCGGGCGAACGCTGGACGAAGTGCCCCAGGGTCTCCTCCCAGATCAGGGCGGGCAGTCTCTGGTGGCCGCGCTCGAAGGGGTCGAGCAGGGCGCGATGCCGCGCGAGATCGAGCCGATGCTCGGGACGCTTGTCGAGGAACCTTTTTCGGACCCAGACTGGCTGTTCGAGCTTAAGTGGGACGGCGTGAGGACTGTTTCGTTCGTCGATGACGGAGACTGTCGGCTACAGTCGCGCATGGGCCGCGACATGACCGACCGCTATCCGGAGCTTGCCCTATTGCCTGAACTACTGGGGGCGAAGCGGGCCGTGCTCGATGGCGAAATTGTCGTCCTGGATTCGCAAGGCCGGGGGGACTTCGAGCGGTTGCAGTTGCGCATGCACGTGTCGCAACCGTCGAAAGGGCAGATCGAGCAATCTCCAGTCAGCTACTACGTCTTCGATCTGCTCTATCTCGATGGTTACGATTTGCGAGACGTCGAATTGGTCGAACGGAAACGTTTGCTCAAGCAGGTGCTCAAGGCGAAAGATCCTGTGCGCTACTCGGATCACATTCTCGAAAAAGGCAAGGACCTGTTCGAGTTGGCCAAGCAACACGGCGCGGAAGGGATCGTCGGCAAGCGTGTTCACAGCCGCTACGTCACGAAGCGAGGGACGGAATGGGTCAAGCTGAAAGTCACGTCCGAGGTGGACGCGGTTGTCGCGGGCACACCTCGCCCGGCGGGGGTCGGCAGCATTTCGGCTCACTGCTTCTTGGGCTCTATGACGGCAAGAAACTCCCGTTCATCGGCGCGGTCGGGTCGGGCTTCAACGACAAATCTCTAGCCGAGGTTTGGTCGGAGCTGGAGAAGCGCAAGACGAAGCGTCGGCCGTTCCCGGACGAGCCAGTCACCAAGGGCGAGCCGCATCGGATCAAACCGGAACTCGTCGCCCGCGTGAAGTACGGCTCGTGGACACAGGAGAAGCGTCTGCGCGCGCCGGTCTTCATCAGCCTGCGGTGGGACATCGATCCGAAGGACTGCTGGATGGAAGGCGAAACGCCCGTGGCTCCGGCGGTGGTGAAGGCGCGGCCGGTGTCGAGCGTCGCGGTGCTGGAGTCGCCCGAAGAGATCGAGAACGAGCTGTTCGCAGGCAAGCGCGAGTCAGTCATTCTTCAGATCAACGACAAACCGGTCCGGCTGACGAATCTCAACAAGATCTACTTCCCCGAGGAGCGCTACACAAAGCGCGATTTGATCGCACATTACTACCGCGTCGCCGGTTGTATCCTGCCGTTTATGAAAGACCGTCCGCTCGTATTGCAGCGCTTCCCAAACGGCATCAAAGGCGATTCGTTCTATCAGAAGGATGCAGGGGTCGACACGCCGGACTGGATGGACACACACGGCATCCTGTCGGAGGAGCGTGGTCGGGACATTAAGTATCTGGTGGCGCAGGATCTTGCCGCCCTGCTCTACCTGGCGAACCTGGGCTGCATCGAGATGCATCCGTGGTCGAGTTCGGTTGGGAATCTTGGCAATCCCGACTATGTCTTCTTCGATCTCGACCCGACTGACGGGACGAGCTACGACACCGTCATCGAGGTGGCGCGGGCCATCCTGAAAGTCTTGGATCGGATCAAGGTGCGCGTCTTCCTGAAGACATCCGGGGCGTCGGGCTTTCACATGTATCTTCCGCTCGAGCCTGACTATGGCTATGAGCAGGCGCGGACCTTCGTCGAGATTGTGGCGCGGGTCGTGGCGGCGCAGACTCCCAAGAAGGTGACGCTCGAGCGCTCGACCGGCAAGCGCGTCAAGGGCGAAGTCTATTTGGACTATTCGCAGAACGCCTATGGACGTCCGCTGGCGATGGTCTACAGCGTGCGGCCGCGGCCGAAGGCGAGCGTCTCGGCCCCCGTGCTAGCGAAGGAACTGCGGAAGGGATTGACGCCTGAGCGGTTCACAATCAAGACGATGCCCGCGAGGCTGAAGAAGGTCGGCAACCTGTGGGAGGACTTCTGGGATCAACGCCAGCAGATCGAGCCGGCGCTTGAGCGACTGCGGGCCGAGATCCAGGAGAGGAAAATCACGTTGTGAATACGTCGAGTCTGAAGTTTCTGGTGCTGAGCTGCTCGCTGAACCCTGCAAGCAAATCGTTTCGGCTCGCCCGCGTAGCCACGGAGTCTCTTGAATCGTTGGGTGTGGCGGTTGAGTTGGTAGACCTGCGGGAGTTGAACTTGCCCTTTTGCGACGGGCAGCAGAGTAGATTCCATCCAGACGCGATGGCCATGGGAAAGAAGGTGGCTTCGGCGGCGTGTGTGCTCATGGCGGGACCGATCTACAACTACGATCTCAATGCGGCGGCGAAGAACCTCGTAGAGTTGACGGACAAGGCCTGGGAAGACAAACCAGTCGGGTTCCTGTGCTCGGCCGGTGGCCGGGCGAGCTACATGTCGCCGATGGGTCTGGCGAACAGCTTGATGTTGGACTTTCGGTCGTTGATTATTCCGCGATATGTGTATGCGGCCAAGGGCGATTTCGTAGAGGGAGGCGAGCCCTCCGAAGTGATCCGGACCCGCATCGATGAGTTGGCCGGAGCGGCAGTCGAGCTAGCGCGGGCGTTGGCCTGGGTACGCTCGCAGGCGGACGAAACCTAGCAGCCTTGCGCGCGCTTGCCGCCGCACGGGGATCGAGATCAGACCGAAGGTGATGTAGCCCTTCCAGACGGTGGTAGCCATGGTTTCAGGTCGGCGTCTACGGGCCGATTCCACCAGATGCTAGCGGCGGATGGGGTTCCGTGCAAGCAGGCTTGGTGATCAGCTTGCCTTGCGAGCCTTCTTCTTCGTAGCGCGGGGCTTCTTGGATGTTGAAGCGGCGGCCTCTGTGGCTCGCTTGGGAGCCTTCTTCGCCGGTGTTTCCTTCAGGCTCTTCTGGAGAGCCTCCATCAAATCGATGACCGGCGCAAGTCGCGGACCTTCTGTCTCGGCAGTTTCCTGGCCCGTTCGCTTGGCCTCGATCATCTCTTGAAGCCGCGCCTGATACTGGTCGTGGTACTTGCTGGGATCAAACGCCGTTGCCAGGCTTTCGACAAGCTGCTGAGCGAGCTGCAACTCCTGCGGCTTTACCTCGATGTCAATATTCTTGCCGTAGTCCGATAGCTCACGAATCTTGTTCGGGTAGTACATCGTGTGCAGCGTGAGCCCCTTCTTGCGGGCGCGCACGAGGACAGTGTGCTCACGCTGATGCATGGCGAGTTTGGCGATGGCCGCGAAGCCTGCCGTATCCATTGTTTCGACAAGCAACTGATAGGCCTTCTGCCCTGCCTCTTCGGGGACAATGTAGTAAGAGCTATCGAAGTAGAGCGGATCGACCTCTTCGAGCTTCACGAACTCGAGGATCTCCATGCCGCCCGCCGACTGCGGTTGGACTTTCTTGACGTCCTCATCCTCAACGAGAACGTATTGGTCCTTCGTGTACTGGTAGCCTTTGACGATCTCGGAACGCTCGACCGTGCAATCGCAGGTCGGGCAATAGAGCTGCTGCTTGATGCGCGGGTGGCAGGTCTTGTGAAGCTGGTTGAAGCTGACTCGCTCGCTCCGCGCGGAGGTATGCAGGCGGACGGGAACCGAGATCAGCCCGAACGTGATGTAGCCCTTCCAGACAGTGGCGGCCATAACGAAATGTCCTTCGAACAGGAGGTCCGAACCAGAGCGGGATGCGGCGGGGGCGCTGAAGAGTAGTTGTTTAGAATGCTATACCAACTCGCAAGTCATTGCAAGCATTAGACTTCTGTGTGTAGCGAACAGAGGGAGAACGGAGATTCAGGTGATGCACAACATTTCGCAGTTGAAATGTTTGGAAGGGCTAGATGGAGAGAAATCGAGAGGATTTGGTGTTTTGGCCTGGGAGGTGGGCTGCCGGCCATTGTCCGGGGCCATGTTGGTTGGGTTGTTGATCGACCCACCCGAATTTCGCCGTCACGGCCAGTTTTCGTTGGTATTCTGATGAAGACGGCCAACATCATGGGTGAACGAATCAAACCGGTACGAGCCCCCGACCTCAAGACAAAGAAACGCCGCGGTGAGAAGATCACGATGCTCACCGCCTACGACGCCACGATGGCTGGTTTGCTCGATCGTGCCGGCATCGATGTGCTGCTCGTCGGCGATTCGCTCGGCATGGTTGTCGAGGGGCATGACTCGACGATCCCCGTCACGCTCGATGCGATGATTCACCACACCCGCGCCGTGAGCCGGGGAACGAAACGGGCTCTCGTGGTGGGCGACATGCCGTTCATGACTTACCAGACTGGTGTCGAGGACGCCGTCCGAAACGCCGGCCGCCTGATCCAGGAAGGCGGCGCGGGAGCGGTGAAGATCGAGGGCGGCCGCCCGGTGCTCGACGTCGCCGCGCGCCTCAATGACGTCGGCATCCCCGTTATGGGACACCTCGGCCTCACACCGCAGTCTGTCCTGCGACTGGGTGGGTTCCGGCCCCAGGCACGTACCTCTGAGGACGCCAACGAACTCATCGCCGAAGCGCAGACGCTTGAAGCCGCCGGTGTCTTCGCGCTGGTGCTCGAATCGATCCCCGCCGAAGTTGCCGCAACCGTTTCGCGCGAGCTCACCATCCCCACGATCGGTATCGGTGCCGGACCCTATTGCGACGGCCAAGTGCTGGTCAGCTATGACGCCTTCGGAATGTTCGATAAATTTGTCCCGTCGTTCGTGAAGCAGTACGCGCGTCTCGGCGAGGAAATCATCGGCGCGACGGAAGAGTACATCAACGACGTTCGCGAGGGCCGCTTCCCCGCGCACGAACACACCGTTTCCGCCGTTACCCGGCGCAGCGGTCGTGACTGATGGTCGAGCTTCTCCGCACCATCACCGATCTGCGCGCGAAGATCTCCGCCGTTCGCCGCGACGGAACCGCCATTGGTCTCGTGCCGACGATGGGTGCGATGCACGCCGGCCATGGCCGGCTCATGGAGCGGGCGGTTACTGACAACGGCTTCGTCGTCGTCAGCATCTTCGTCAATCCCACGCAGTTCAATCGCGCGGACGACTACCAGTCCTATCCGCGCGACCTGGACGCGGACCTTGAGTTCTGCGAGCGACACAAGGTCGATGCCGCCTTTGTTCCGGCCGCGGACGAAATGTATCCAACGAAGCCGCTCACGACCGTCGCCGTCGGCCGGCTGACCGAGCACCTCTGCGGCCCGTATCGCCCCGGCCATTTCGAGGGCGTCGCCACCGTCGTCACAAAGTTGCTCAACATCGTCCAGCCGGACCGTGCCTACTTCGGTGAGAAAGACCGCCAGCAGTTGGCCGTGATCCGCCGCGCGGTGAACGACCTCAACATCCCCGTCGAGATTGTGGGCGTCCCGATCCTCCGCGAGCCCGATGGCTTGGCGCTCAGTTCGCGCAATCAACTTCTCAGCGACGAGTACAGAGAAGTGGCCCCGGTTCTCTACCGCGGGTTACAGAAGGCCGCGGATCTGGTGCGGGCGGGTGAGACTTGCCCCGGCGAAGTGATGAAGCAGGGGCTCACCGTCATCGCTGGCGAACCGTCTGCCCGAGTCGAATACTTCGAAGTTGTTGACCCCGACGAACTCCAGCCAGTCGAGGAGATTAACGCAGCCGTTCTTGTCGCCGGGGCTCTGTGGCTGGGCTCGACGCGATTGATTGACAACGTCCTCGCCGCACCAGATTCGTAGATCACTGCGCGCTCACGTGTGAAGAGGTCCACAATAGTACGATGCGACGGTCCATCTCACGGCGTAGCATCCTGGCGGCCTCTCTGGCGCTGCATCCTTTCGGTGCAATGGCCGCCGCCGAACCGAAACGCCCGCCCACGGGAACCCTCACCGATGTCCCCGGCCTTAAAGTCGGCCACTTCACGTCGGACAAGCGGCCGACCGGTTGCACCGTCATCATCGCCGAACACGGAGCTGTCGCCGGAGTCGATGTCCGAGGCGGGGCTCCCGGCACGCGCGAAACCGACTTGCTGCGCCCCGAGATGTCGATCCAGAAAGCGCACGCCGTCGCTCTCTCGGGAGGCAGCGCGTACGGGCTCGCCACCGCCGATGGCGTCATGCGCTACCTGGAAGAACGCGAGATTGGTTTTCCGACAAGTGCCGGCGTTGTTCCCATTGTGCCCGCCGCGATCATCTACGACCTAGGCCTTGGCGACCCTTCGATTCGTCCCGACGTGCAAGCCGGATACCACGCCGCCAAGCAAGCCTCCGGCGATCCGGTTCGCCAGGGCAACGTCGGCGCGGGAGCAGGCGCGACCGTTGGCAAGCTTCTCGGTCGAGGCCGCGCCATGAAGGGCGGACTCGGCTCGGCGTCGATTATCCTTCCCAACGGACTCATCATCGGCGCGCTCGCGGCCGTCAACGCCATTGGCGATATCGTCGACCCTGATACCGGAGCCCTCCTTGCGGGCGCGCGGACGGAAGACGGAAGCGCCCTCGCCGACGCAATGGGGCACATCCGTACAGGGGCGCTGCTTCCCGACGCATCCCCCGCCGAGAACACAACCATCGGTGTCGTCGCCGCCAACGTTGACTGGACCCAGGCCCAGGCCACCAAGGTGGCTCAAATGGCGCACGACGGTCTGGCTCGCTCGATCCGGCCTGCGCATCTACCCTTCGACGGCGATACGATCTTTGCGTTGGGTACCGGTGGCCCCACCGTCGACGGCAAACTCCTCGGCCAGCTCGGAGCCCTAGCCGCCGACGTCATGGCGCAGGCCGTCGTCTCCGCCATCTTGCACGCCGAAAACATCGAAGGCTACCCGGCCCACCGCGATCTGGAATGAGCACACTTCTCGGCGGTTCCTTGCCTAGACCCGCGGCATGATCTTCGCTCTGCTCATCTACTGCGCCGTCCTCACCGGGATCGGTCTCTTTACGGCGCGGCGCGTCCGGGGCACGGACGATTTCTATGTGGCCGGCCGCTCGCTCTCCAGCCCTCTCCTGTTTTCGACGTTCCTCGCCGCCAACCTCGGCGCGGGGTCAACCGTCGGAGTCGCTGGGCTCGCCTACGCCGACGGACTCTCGGCCTGGTGGTGGGTCGCTTCAGCCGGATTTGGGTCGCTCGTTCTCGCCTTCTGGATCGGCCCCCACATCTACCGCATCGCGTCGAAGTACAACCTTCTCACGGTCGGTGACTATCTCGAACATCGCTATAGTCGACCGGTTCGTCTGATCACAGCGGGGCTGCTCTGGCTTGGATCACTCGCGATTCTCGCCGGACAGCTCATCGCCCTCGGATTCATCCTGAACGTCGTCGCCGGCATTCCCACGCATTGGGGCATCGCGCTCGGCGGCTTCATCGTGACGCTCTACTTCACGGCCGGCGGACTGCTATCCACCGCTTGGGTCAACCTTGTTCAAGTCTGTGTGAAGGCCGCCGGGTTCGGCATCGCCCTTCCGTGGGCGCTGACCAACGTTGCGGGCTGGCGTGATATCCAGGCTGCAGCCAGCACCTCCGAGAGCTACGTCAGCCTCACCGGTATCGGGCTTGACGGAATCGCCGGCTACGCCATCATTCTCATCCCCGCGTTTTTCGTTTCGCCGGGCCTGCTGCAAAAGCTCTACGGTGCCAAGGACGAATCCACGATCCGCCGGGGCGTCGGCCTCCAGGGGGTTGTGCTGCTTCTCTATTCCGCCTTCCCCGTTCTGCTAGGAATGATCGCCTTCGCCCGCTTTCCTCATCTCGCGAACCCTGAGTTGGCCCTACCCACGTTACTAGCCGAAGTGTTCCCGGTCTGGCTCGGCGGACTGATGCTAGCCGCCATCTTCTCCGCCGAAGTCAGTTCCGCCGACGCGGTCCTGTTCATGCTCAGTACCTCGGTTGCGCGCGACCTATACCAAACCGTCCTGCGCCCCAACGCGACGGACCAAGCCCTCCTGCGTGTCACGCGCATCACCGCCGTCATCGCCGGACTCGGCGGCATTATGCTCGCGCTCTGGCTGGGGTCGATCCTGAAAGCGCTGCTCGTTTTCTACAGCCTGCTTGTCGTCACGTTGTTCGTCCCGCTCGTGGCCGGACTGTACTCGACGCGTCCTAAAGCAAGCGCGGCCCTGGCTTCGATTGCGGCTGCCGTGCCGGTAACACTCGCCGTCCACACCCTGACGAACGGCCAAGGATTCGGCCCCATCACGCCGGTCGCCGCCGGAATTCTTGCCAGCGCTCTAGCGTTCGCCGCCACGGCTGCCTGGCAGAAACGCGGCGCTTCCGTATAATAGGCTGACCGCCTGAGGCCGCTCCCCACTATGGAAATCCAACTGCATACGCTTGACTGGATCGTCATCGCCGTCTACTTCGTCGGCATCGTAGCCGTCGGCCTTTACGTCGCGCGCGGCGTCAAAGTCACGGAAGACTACTTCCTTGGCAAGCGCGGATTCAGCGTCTGGCTGATCATCGGGCAGGCGTTCGGCGTCGGTACACATGCCGAGATGCCGGTGTCGCTGGCCGGCGCGGTCTACCAGTCCGGCTACTCGGCCATCTGGTACCAGTGGAAGAACCTCTTCATCACACCCTTCTACTGGATCCTCGGTCCCATGTTCCGCCGCCTGGGACGAACGACCATTGGCGAAGTCTACGAAGACCGCTACGGCAATTTCATGGGTGGCGTCTACACGGTCTTCGCGTTGGCGTTCTTCACGTTCAGCATGGGTGCGATGCTCAAGGGCGCGGGCAAGCTGGTCAGCGCCGCGGCGGGTGGGACCGTTTCACCGAACGTCGTCGTCATCGTGATGACGCTCACGTTCCTGGCCTATAGCCTCGTCGGCGGATTGGTCTCGGCCGCCTATACCGACTTCGTCCAGAGTTTCTTCATCATTGGACTGTCGTTCCTGTTGATTCCATTGGGGCTGTCGCGCATCGGCGGATTCACCGGCATGCGGGAAACTCTAGACCCAGCGATGCTCTCGATGGTCACCCCAGGGGATGTCGGCGTCTTTACGATCCTGATGCTCACCATCAATGGACTGGTAGGTATCGTCGCGCAACCGCACATGCTCGCCGCCATCGGCACCGGCAAGGACGAGATGAGTTGCCGCGTCGGTATGGCCTACGGAAACTTCGTCAAGCGTTTCTGCACCGTCGGTTGGGCGCTGGTCGGATTGATCGTCGCCGTCATGCTCTCCGATGCCGCCCCTTTAGCCGACCATGAAGACGCCTTCGGTTTCGCAACCAAAGAGCTGCTCTTCCCCGGCGCTATCGGACTGATGATCGCCTGTGTGCTCGCGGCGAACATGTCCACCTGCTCGGCGTTCACCGTTGATGGCGGCGCGCTATTTACGCAGAACTTCTACCGCCGCTACATCGCCTCTGACAAGTCCGACCGTCACTACCTGATGGTCGGCCGTCTATCCGGTGTGACTGTCACGAGCTTGGGTGTTGTCTTCGGACTCATGCTCGACATTGTCCTCGAAGCGTTTCTATTTACCGAAACGATGGCCGCCTTCATGGGCATCAGCATGTTCGCGGCGATCTCATGGAAGCGCGCCAACCGCCAGGGCGCGTTCGCGAGCCTGCTCTCGTCGAGCCTGCTGTTCTTCTATCTGACGTATCAGGACTTCGGCGTCCTGCTCAGGTGGGAGGCGGAGAACTTCGGTTACTCGCTTCTGCTGGGCTTCGTGGCGCTCGCCGTTGTGAGCTGGTTGACGCCTCCGGAAAGCAAAGAGCTCCTCGACCCCTTCTACAAGCGCCTCAGCACCCACAAGCAGCTTGACGAAGAAACCGGCAAGGAGATCGTCATCGACGAACCCGGCCACGACCTTCTCGTCGCCCACCTGTTCGATCTCGAACTCTCGAAAGGCCTCGGCCGCTTCTACAAACGGTTCCGGGTGGACATCAACGGCCTAGTCTTCGCCTTCGGCGTCGTCGTCATCATCATCATTTTGGGCCGGGGTATTCTCTTGCTGCCTTAGCAAGGCCGAACCAGAACCCGCACCGCGCGGGACTGCAACGTTGGTCTAAGCAGAGTTCTCTTTGGTAGGTGCTTTCGGTATCCCGAGCTTCTCAGCATACTTTGCGGCCGAGTCGCGAATTTGATCGGTGCTGAAATACAGAAACCAACAGATCTCGTGAAGCTCCTTCGGCGTAAACTTGACAACAGCTCCCTTTGAGAACGTACGGACCCTTTCGGTTGAACCGACTTTTACACCGGCACCGGTTGGCCCTTCTACCGGTGTAGTCACCGGCATGTCGATAAGAGTTTTCTCGCCTTGCGGTGTCTCAAAGTAAATCTCGATTGACCACCAGCGGATCGTCAGGGCGTCTCCATCGTTGCAGTCCTGGGAACCCACAATTCCCCGGCGGTGGGCTAAGCAATTGCGGGCTTGGTTAATCGTAGTGAGGGCGTCGGGGTGATAGGGTGCTATTGCGAACTCGCTCGCCAGCACGAAAAGCTTGTCCCTTATTCCTTTGTGCTGAAAGCTTCGCGCATCACCTTCTGCCTGCTTGCCACTCACGCGGCTCTTTGACAATGCGATGACAAGGCAAGCCTCTTGAATCTTGTCCAGAAAAACAGCAAAGGTCTCTATCAGTTCGCGCAGCCCGGAAGTAACGATCCATGATCTGAATTCTTCCTTCCACGTATCGATGGTTGCATCGTCCACTTCCTGAGGCACAAACTGATAGGAGCTGTGGTGGGCGAGTGAGTAGTTTCTCAGGCCTGGAGACTCGGCCGCGTTGATCCCAAGGCCAAGGAAGACCGCCGCACGGCGAATACCCTTGCGAGCAATCTCACTGATTGCGCCGAAGTCGATATTCACGTGAGTCGCCCTGGGCTTGCCGGATGAGATACCGCTAGACACTCTTCAATTTCCATTCTGAATCGCCTAAGTACGTTTACGTTAACTTCATTTCGTCATAGTTGTCGAAAAAGTCGACGGCCGATATAGCCTTGATCCGTCTCCTCCACGTCGAGGTATTGTAGACACTGACTCAGTATTCACCGTAAGCAAGTCGGTAAACGGGCCACGAGACCTACGTCACTTTGAGACGCCCCAATGGGGCGGCCTCAACTCATTGCGGCCACATCGAGGAGAGCGGTGTGCGCCCCCCGGTCACGCTAATCCCGTGTACCGACGCTTCGAGTGAGTAACCTTACTCAGACAAACCGAACGACATAATGTTCGATCCCACGGCAAGCGCGACGAACTGCTTTCCATCGACGGAATAGCTGATCGGAGACGTTTTGACGATGGTGTTCAGCGGGATACGCCACAATGTCTTCCCGTCGCGCTCGTCGACCGCGACGAAGTAGCCGCTCGGATCTCCGTAGAAGAGCAGTCCGCCGGCTGTGCCCAGCAGGCCCGCTCCTCGCTTGCCGCTAATGGGCCCCACCAGCGGGACCTCCCAAGCCATTTCCCCGGTCTCAATATTGAGCGCGCGTAAATATTTCCTCCCCGGCTCCACGGGAGGAGGCCCCGTTTTCCAGCTCCCAGGGGAAAGGCTCACCCGGCAACTCTCCAGGGCGATGACATAGTAGAGTCCTGTGGTCGGACTGAAGCTGGTGCCCTGCCAGTTCGTGGCGTGATCAGGGCAGCGCACGTCACCGGGTGGCACCCGCACGGGACGGCCGTCGGCATCGACCCCGCTCGCCCACGTGATGCGGTGCATGTACGGTTTCGCAAGCAGAAGCTCACCGTCCGTCCGGTCTAAGACGTAGAAGAAACCATTCCGTCCCGCGTGTAGAAGCAGCTTTCGTTGTTGCCCTTGGTAGTCCGCATCGACCGACACGTTGGGCACGGTGGCATCCCAGTCGTAAATGTCGTGGGGCGTGAACTGGAAGTACCATTTCCGTTCTCCAGTGGCGGGATCGAGGGCGAGTACGGAATTGGTGAACAGGTTGTCGCCGCCGCGCTCACTATCGTCAGAATTCGGCCAAGGATTGCCGGTGGCCCAAAAAAGCGTGTCGGTTGCCGCGTCGTAAGAACCGGTCAGCCAAGTGGCGCCCCCGCCCAGACTGATCGCCGTTCCTTCCCAGGTCTCAGACCCAGGCTCGCCGGGCGCGGGGACTGTCCAATGGCGCCAAACACGCTCGCCGGTCGCAACTTTATAGGCGGAAAGGAATCCGCGAATGCCCCAATCTCCTCCAGCCACACCGGCAACCACCATATCCTTGACGACGAGCGGGGCGACGGTGCCCCCGTACTTCTGCGGCTCGTCAAACAGGATGGCCTCCCAGACCAGAGTCCCGGTGGTCCGGTTGAGGGCGATCAGGTGGGCATTGTCGGTGACCATGAAGACGTTGTCACCGAGAATGGCCACGCCGCGATTCGTGCCCAGCGAAGGATCTGAGACCAGACCGGCAGTGCGCGGTCGCGCATAGTGCCAGATCTGCTGTCCGCTGCGCGCATCGAGTGCAAAGACTTGGTTCGGTCCGGTGACGTACATGATGCCGTCAGCAACCACGGGCACGGTTTCCAGTCCGAAGTACCGCATGTTTGCGTGATAGTACGGCGTGTCCGGCAGGAACTGCCGCCACAAGGGGATGGAGAAAGTCCATTTGAGCGCGAGCTTGTTGACGTTGACCTTGTTGATCTGAGTCAGCCGGCTGTAGCGGTTTCCGCTGAGGTTGCCGTTATAAGTCGGCCAGTCGCCCGGCTTCGCGTTCACGATCGCTGAGAAATCAATGCCGCCCCGATCGGCCAAGTCGCTCGCACCCGAGCGCAACGGGACGGTCGTGTCGGGCTTCACACCGGTCAGCCCGCTCAGGAAGGCGATGAGGTTCTGGAGTTCATCGGCGGAGGCTTTGACGGCCGGCATCAATGAGGATTTCTCCTCCGTGATGCGGGCAACTTGATCGAGCGAGAGAGGGTGAAGTCGGCCATCCAAGTCCTGGACAACAATGTCGTAACGTGTCCTGCTGCGTGCGAATCCACGCTGCGTGCCGCCATCACGCAGTTGGAGCGTCACCAGTTCGTAGCCGGAAGCAATGTGCTCACCGGGATCTTCGAGCGCCTCGCGAAGATCATTGATGGTCTTGTTGTGGGCCACCTCCGACAAGTCGGGGCCGATGGGCGCGCCGGTGCCGAAGACCAGGTGGCAGGAGGCGCATTGTCCCTTGCCGAAGAAGAACTCTTTACCGGCCGCGCGGTCACCGGGAACCGTCGCTTCAGCCGCCGACGCATTGAGCGCCACAACCATCGCCGCCAGTGCCTCGACGGTGGGATCCGGCAGATCAAACGCCGGCATACCGGCTGCGGGGATGCCTTTGAGGACGATGTCCTTCAGGTTCTGCATGGATCGCCGGCGTACCCTGGACCCCATAAGCCCGGGGCCTTGCTCGGAACCACGGGCGTCGGCTCCATGGCAACCGGCGCAGAGCTTTTCGTAGGTCTTCTTGACCTCTGCCGCGGATGGGGTTGAAGGGTCTTCCGCCCATACCACCGGGCCAACGAGAAGCCCGGCGATGATCAGGATTGCTTCTCTGGTGATCCAGCTAGGTCGTGATGGGAGTGACAACAAGGTCGCGTAAAGTGCATTCACTGGGAGTTACCAATTGCGCAGGCGCCCGTCCGGAAGCCCTTGGTAAAAGGGGCGACATGATCACAACACCCGCCTAGTGATTACATCACAGCGCTTGGTGAAACAGCGGCTCGACTCAAGTCCGGCAACTCACCGGACGTCGGGACATAGCGCCTCTGTTCGTTGCGTGCTACCGTATCCTAGTTTCATTCCTGGGCAGTCCCAGAACTTCATGAAGACCATCGATTTATCACGCTCGTTTCTGCGCTTTCGCACCGACCACCTGAACAAGCCATCGCGAACGACCAGTCACCAGCCTCCGTACACACTCAATAACTGTTTGATCTCCATCGAATGCCGTTGCCGGATCACCGACCGCGAAACCAATGCCACGCAGCAATTCGTTCTCGGTGCGAGTTGCAAGACCGAGCGCGTTGGCGTCGAGCATGACGTCTGGACAGAGCCGAACGCCGATTTCGTCCCCATCTTCAGCGACGACTCATTCATGATGTTGAAGAGCTTCGCCCACGCTGGGATCCAGGCAGACCTATACCCGCCAGGAAGTGGCAAACAGCCTGTTCGGCAAACAGGCAGTCGAGCCGAGTACTTCGACGCGACGGGCGTTGATATCGCTGAGTGTGAAGGTGAATTGCTCGACTCGCCGAAAGCGATCGTAAGGGCCACGCTCGCTGCGGAACCTCTGGTCGCGGTCACGGAGCTGTTGCAGGGCCGCTACACGGCCGTCATCGAATACCCGATCAAGACCATGAACGCCAACGAGCGGGACATGGTGTACCAGACTGATACAGGGCCGGTCCTTTTCCCCGATCTTTCGACGGAGCCGGAGAATCTTCTGACAAAGCTGGAGTTGGCGTACTCGGCGTTTAACTCTCCCGAGTGGATCGAGTTTATCGTCCGCGCACCAACCGACGTTTCCGACGAGTTGAGCGTGTTTCACTATTCCAAACCCGTCCGAATGGATGCCAGGAACCGAGTGATCCGGCGGGTTGGGTGAAGCGTCGGAGCCTAGTTGTCGTCGGGCGGGGCGTAGAGGCTCAGACAGTTTCTTCCCTGACGAAGCACCCGCACCTGCTCTAGCCCGCCATACTTCTCCGCCAACTCGTGCTTACTGTCGTGCTGCGCGATCACCAGCGCCGGAGGGTTCTCGCCCAATGTCGTCAACGTCTGCTCGTACTCTTCGTGTGCCGCGTACGGGGGGCCGAGAAAGAAAATGTCCGCCGTGAGTCCCGTCAACACTTCCGAGACTGGTTTGTTCAGGACTGTCGCGTCCGCTGCCGCTCCCACCGTGAGCAGGTTCTCGCTAATCACCGCGCACGCCGCCTGGTTCGACTCCACGAACAGAACATGCGAAGCATTCCGGCTCAGCGCTTCGATCCCCACGGCACCGGTCCCCGCATAAAGATCCGCGAAGATCGCCCCCTCAATATCGCTCTGTAGTACGTTGAATAGCGTCTCCCGCTGCCGGTCGAGCATTGGCCGCGTCGCCAGTCCCGGCAGCGACTTCAGGCGACGACGGCGATAGCGCCCGCCGATCACCCGCAAAGGCTTCGGCTTTTCGGAACGAATCGTTGGTTCGCGCTTTTTCAAATCAACCTACCTGTACCAGTCCATAGCGTCGCTGCCATTTGTCGCGGATATAGTCCACCAGTGTCACGAGCGACTCTTTGCTCGGCGGGTTCTCGACAAACGCTGTCGCCTCTCCGCGCGCCAACTCCAGCATCTCACGGTCACGGAGCACATCCGCGACACGGAACGCCGGCAACCCGGATTGCTTGGTCCCAAAGAACTCTCCCGGCCCGCGCAGTTGTAGATCCACATCGGCGATACGGAAACCGTCCTGCGTCTCCACCATCGTACGAATCCGCTCCTCGGCCGTCGGATTCATGTCGCCATACATCAGAACGCAATAGCTCTTCTCGGTGCCGCGCCCCACGCGTCCGCGAAGTTGATGAAGCTGCGATAGCCCAAAGCTCTCCGCATGTACGACCAGCATGACGGTCGCATTGGGCACATCAACGCCCACCTCAATTACCGTGGTGGAAACAAGCACGCCGAGCTTGTTCGACGTGAACGCTTCCATGACCGCCTCTTTCTCCGGCGTCGGAAGGCGTCCGTGAAGCAATCCCACCTTGAGGTCGGGAAACACTTGCTTGGCAAGCCGCTCGTACACGTCCTGCGCCGCGGCCACCTGCTTGGTTTCCGACTCTTCAATCAGCGGGCAGACGACGTAGACTTGGCGCCCGGCCTGCACTTCTCTCCGAACGAAAGCGAACACCTTTTCCTCATCCGCGAACGGTACATCGCGCGTGATGATCGGCGTCCGACCCGGCGGCAACTCGTCAATGATCGACACGTCGAGCTCGCCGTAGAGCGTCAGCGCCAGCGTGCGCGGGATCGGCGTCGCTGTCATCACCAATACGTCGGGGTGCTCGCCTTTCTGCAACAGCCGCCAACGCTGCATCACACCGAAGCGGTGTTGCTCGTCGATCACGATGAACCCAAGCCGCTTAAACTCGACGTTGTCCGAGATCACCGCATGCGTGCCGATCACAACATGCGCGACGCTCTCGGAGATCATGCTCCGAAGCTTCTTCTTATCCGCCGCACTCATCGACCCGGTGAGCAACACGACCACATATCCCACCGGTTCGAGCAGTTGCTTGAAGTAGAGGTAGTGTTGCGCTGCGAGGATTTCCGTCGGCGCCATCACCGCTACCTGATAGTCGTTCTCGAGGGCGATCACCGCCGCTTCGAGTGCGACGATCGTCTTGCCGCTCCCCACGTCGCCTTGGAGTAGCCGGTTCATCGGCGCGGGTTGCGCCATGTCGTCGGCGATTTCTTTGAGTACCCGCTTTTGAGCCCCCGTCGGCTTAAACGGTAGTACTTCCTTGATCTTGTTGCGCGCCCGGGCGTTCAACGCGAATGCGATCCCCTTCACCGCCCGCGCCTTCTGCCGCTTGAGCGCCAAGCCGCACTCCAGGAAGAAGAACTCCTCGAAGATCAACCGGATCTGGCCCGGCGAGCGGAACGATTTGAGCGCCTTCAAGTCCGCGCCGGGGGAAGGGAAATGGGTCTCCCGAAGCGCCTCGGCCCGGCTCGGGAACCCCAAGCGCCGCCGAACGGTTTCCGGCAGCGGATCGACTAGGTCCGGAAGCGCCTGCAGGCAGCCGTGGACGAGCGTCCGCAAATGGCGCGTCGTCATTTTGCCGGGGGCCTCATAGACGGGAACGATTCGCCCCACGTGTAACTGCGAGTCCGGATCGTCCTCCAGTAACTCGTATTCCGGATGGAAGATGCACACCTCGCCGGAGTAAGTGTCGCGTTCAACCTTGCCGTAGAAGGCAACCCGTTTCCCTCGCTCGAGGATGCCCTTCAGATAATCCCCACGAAACCACTTGCCGATCAGCTCCTCCCCGGACTCATCCCGCACCCGCGCCTCAAAAAGCCGGGCCCGCGTGCGCCGTGACTGAAAAAGCTGCGCCGCCTGGATCTCGCCGATCACCGTGGCCGTCTCACCCAGCGCGAGCTTCGACAGCGGCTTGACGTTGCTGCGGTCTTCGTAGCGGAACGGCAGGTGATAGAGAAGGTCCTCTACCGTTGCGAGGCGCTTACCCGCGAGCAGCCGTCCGCGCTGGCGGCCGACGCCCTTCAGGTCCTCCAGTTGTGTTTCGGGTTCGATCCGGCTCATGAGGGACGTTTGCTGAGGCGCGATTGCAGCCTGATATCGAAGTGTAGCGGACGTACTTCAGTACTACTCACTAAGCGCAAGATAGTACGAAACCCTCATTAAGACTGTGTAAGGGTCGATGATATACTCCCTTTGTTCGCAACGAAATAGCCCGCTTTTGAGCCTGTCCCGATGAAGCCCTGGATCGACAAAGCCATCGTTAGCCTGATCGGCCTCACGCTGATGTTCGTGATGGGCATGGGCACCAAGGATGTCATCCTCTCAGGCAAAAACGACTTCGCGCCCCTCTATAACGGAACCCAACTGCTCGGCACGCCTGACCTCTACAACGCCGAGCGCAACTATGCATTGCTTGAAAAGCATGTCGGTGGCACGAATGACTCACTGCGGTTCACGCGGCTCCCCTACCATGCGGCGATTTTCTGGCCTCTCGGCAAGCTGCCCTATCTGACGGCCTATGCGATCTGGATCGCGATCGGTCTGAGCGCTCTGGTCGGGTTCACGTTACTTTGGACCATCCCGTCGCGGCTCGACGCCATGGCCTTCACGGCGCTCTCCCTACCGGCGTTTCAGTCTCTCATGAACTGGCAGGACACACCCCTGTTGCTGCTCTGGATTGCGCTGGCGGTCCGGCTTGAGCAGAAAGATCACTCATTCGCCGCCGGATGCGTACTGGCGCTTTGCGGGTCGAAGCACCACCTGTTTACGCTGATTCCCGTGCTGATCATCGCGCAACGCCGCTGGGGCATGCTGCGCGGACTAGCCGCCGGCGGAGGCGCTCTTCTGCTCGTTTCGTTTCTGGTCGCGGGTTGGAGTTGGCCGCTCGACTATGTCGCGACTCTGTCCGACGGCCGCGTCCACCCTGAACCGTCGAAGATGCCGAACCTCAATGGCATGATGTGGAATTTCCCTCTCAGCTTTGTCCTGCAGATGCTTGCAACGGGCGCGATCGTGACCGCAACGTGGTTCGCCGCGAGACGGCCGACGTTCCTGCCGGGCTTGGCGCTCGCGCTGAGTGGCGGATTGCTCATCAGCTATTGCGAGCTCAACCGGTCGATGCAACACAAGCGCTAAAGCGTTCCGCGGGCGTTTCAAACTCTAGCGTCTGACGTGGTCGTCCGTTGAGTTGGCGAGCGACCGCGTCGAGATGTTGTTGTGAGTGT
>Ga0315339_1000371_pt1 | contig 60010 bp, 47 predicted proteins | sample ASW17metaG_FD_204514 | JGI IMG/M metagenome (GOLD analysis project Ga0315339, IMG submission 204514) | Ammonia-oxidizing marine archaeal communities from Pacific Ocean, United States - ASW #17 | ecosystem: Environmental > Aquatic > Marine > Oceanic | place: USA: California | collected 2016-12-05 | reverse complement strand
ACAAGACAATTTCAGAACTGTCATATTTACCCATATATTCATAGGCAATCGCATAATAGAGGTACACTTCCTTGGGATCATCCCGATCACACCCTAAGTCCGTCAATTCATCGTAAGCTCGAACAGTGGCTTCCCAATCACGATTTTTATAAAATTCTGCTGCGCTACTCAAAACCCGTGGGCATCGTACTTTCCGAACAGAATCCAGCCGGGCTTGTTGCGCTGCATCTGCATCCGCATCAGACTGTTCGGGTGGCATACACATTGTCATAAAAACTGAAGCAACGCCCAACATTAATAACTTTTGAAAAATTTTTTGATATTTCATTATTTTTCTCTCCTTCTGAGAAACCAAATATCTCCCAAACTAAGTCCTATGGTAAATTCTTGAATTGATTCTTTATAATCGTTCGTCATAAATCTGGCACCTGTGCGATATGCTACATCTAACTGGTTTCCAGTGGCGGCGAATTTAAATCCAAACCCTACTGTTATTCCATTCTCATTTATCTTTCTTCCACTATTTTTTAAAAGGTAAGATTCCTTAAATATACCAAATCGCATTGTTATTCTATCCTGCCAGGATCGTGCTCCCATTTTTCCAAATTTAACGAGCCCGCCACCCACATGTGATTTGGATCCAATTTGATCCTTATAGATACTGGTATATTTTCCATTGGTCGCCTGATCATTCCATAATTGGAATTCTCCAAAAATATTTAAATCATTATTAAATTCAGCATTCAAACCAAGACTGAAACTGCTGGGAGCATAAATATTTGAAACCTTAATTGTATCCACGTCAATCGTCGCTGGATAATCGTCTGTATCAAAAGAATAGTTATCATTTATATCTTCAAATAAATCAAATTGGTATTGCGTACCGGAAACCGGTTCACTCGTCATGCTAATGCGTGCATATCCCGTTACCATTACATTTTTTGCATCATAAAATTTTCCAGCATAATTAATATTAAATACGGAACCACTATACGTTTTGATATTGAATAATCGATAATGAATTGAGTTCAATATTAACGATTCTTCATCCCGGGACGAACCAAATAACTTATCAAAAGACAAACCCAACCCCATTCTATCATTCATAGGAATTGCGAATCCAAATGACCCGGCTAATATGCCGCCGCCTGAACGAAATTCTTTATTGAATGTGAGATCACGACCCTGAAAACTCATACGAGTTGAATCTGTTTTGAAATATGCATTATGATCATTGACTGGTTTAAGAGAAAGACCTATGGCAAAGCGGTTTTGGATAGGAATCACAAATTGGATTTTGTCAAAACCATTGCCGTAATTACTACTTACTTGACTTCCAATCTCGATACTTCGATTCGAATAAGATCCACTCACATAAGTAAATTGCAATCCCGGCCAAGTAGCAGGATTATCAAATGAAACACCAGGATGAAATGTTGGAACAAGTCCAATACTTCCTGCACCAGCGGAAGCGGTATGATGGGTGCTTTTTGATAAACCTAAACCATATGCATTAAAAACAGATTGTGCATTTAAGACACCCAAGAGTAACAAGGAAATAATCGTTCTGTTACGGGAGAACATAAATTACTCTCATTACTGGATAAGAATCTGTATTATTTATACCATAAAATTGAACGGTAGTAAAAGGATCATTATTAAAACTCGACTGAAGTTTAAATCCGAAATTTGTGAAATTCTTATGACCTATTTCAGTGGCGGCCTTGCGATGATTTATTTTTAGCACATTATCTATGAGGGCAGTAGACGTAAAAAAGTTCAAATCTTCATCATAAGGATCATCCATGAATGAAGTAAACCTTTCATAAATCCCCTCACTGGTCATCGGATGGGAAATCACCTTGAATTGCGCGATTGAGTCCGATTCAACCCTATTAAATATAATTTGAGCGGAAGAAACGATTGATTTGGACGGCAAGGTCCAATCTCCCATATCTACAAACACAATTGATTTAAGACCTTTGCCTATACTCACCGATAATGTAGTTGAGTCTTCAAATGAAATTGGAGCTGGGGTAATAATACTGATATCCGCCACAGCAAGGTAAGAACGAGATGTTGTATCCAATACAACGGTATCGGATAAAAATTGTCGATAGAATACAGTCAACTCAGGTTTAATACCTGCTTGGATATCAGTGCTATGAAAATAAAATGATTCCGACGATTCATTTGCTAACTCCACAAGAAAGGATCTGTTATATTCAAGTACACTCGTATCCCTGAATGCATTCACTATTGAAGAATCCAGCGTGAAATTCAAATATACTTCAGTCTTATTCGTATCAATAGAATCTGCTTCCATTTGCGCAGTACTGATTATTTCAGATGCAATAGCTTGATTAAAATTTAAATAATTTGATTCCAGTTCATTAAAAACAGAATCACCGCCACTTGGAAAATATCTCAGTTGAAATTCTGCATCACTGGTGATCGAATCTTTATCAAACCGTAAAGACAATCTCAAACTATCCACTACGATCAAGGAATCATTGAAATATGAAAATGGTGTATTTGCTGTAACGCTTGTACTATCGAATTTGATCAAATTATATTGAAAGTCAAAACCATCCTGTTTCCCAAAATATAAGTATTCCGTCCTACCCATCTCTGGTGGTGACTGGTAAGCAATCGCTTTAACTACAGGAAATGAAATGGTATCAAGCGTGATAGGCGTATTATCTACACCAACAGGGATGGCTGCTTCCTCACAGGCGGACAAAACCAACAGGCCGACAAGACACACCCCCAGGGTTGTGTTCAAAATATTAATATTCATGAATGGTTATTTAGGAAGTATTACTACGATAAATCAGGCGAAATGTTTCATCAATTCTTCATTCAGCGCATCGGCAGTGGCTTTGAGATTTGGCGATTCATCATCATCAATTGATATGGAGACTATTTTCTTCTTTTGTGTTTGAATGCCAGGAAGTTCCAAAAGTTTGGATGTCACATCATTAGAAGGAGAATCTACCGCCACAATCAAGTCTGCAAAAGGAGCCGCTGCTTCATAGCAATTCACCGTATCCCCTTTAATTGTTTTTGGTAGCGTCACACCCACTTTATCATATGCACTTCTTGAAAAATTGCAAAATTCATCTACTGAATGAACAGTTAAAACCGTTTTAATCTTTCCGTAAAAATCTTTAGAATCATAAATTTGCTGATAAATAAGAGGGACAAAAGCACTTTGCCAACCATTACATATTAAAACGTCTGGCTTCCAAAACAAATGAGGTAACGTTGCTATAGCCGCTTTGGAGAAATATGCATATCGTGCATCATTGTCAGAAAGAATCCGTCCATTTTTTGCTTTATACAGCAAATTAGTTAAAGGTTTATACCAATCATCATTTTCTAAAAAATACACCTGCACTCTCGTCTTCGGAATAAATGCACTTTTGGCTGACGTAATCACTTCTTCGCCATCAAAATCAAATGGAATTTCTCGAAGACGAATCACTTCTCGTAAAATATATTTTCTTTCACTAACGAACCCATATTTGGGTATCATAGTTCTAACATCATGTCCCTTTGTTTGAAGGGACAAAGGAATAAAAACTGAATAATCTCCCAAATGGGATGTACTTGCAAATGGTGATATTTCTGTAGTGAGATAAAAAAGTTTTAACGACATATTTTCTCTATATTTATTGGATTTTAAGTTGTTTTAAGGATTCCCGACCCTTATCGTAAAATTCAGAACCAGGGAAATAATCAATTAGTCTTTGGTATTCTTCACGTGCTTTATCAATATTTCCCATACTCCGGTGACAGTGACCAAGCTTTAGCTGGGCATCATCATCTTTATCCGTTCCCGGGAACATAAATACTTTTTCAAATTCAATAATCGCACGTTTATAATTTTTCATTGTATAATAGCATTCTCCAAGCCAGTATTGACTGTTATCTGCTAATACGTTTGATGGATCACTCATCACTAAACCGGCAAAACCAGTTACTGCTGCTTCTAATTCCCCATTCTGATATGCCGAAAGTGCAGCTATATAGGTTTTTTTATACTCAGCAGGACTAATTTTTGAACTCACTCTATCACCAACCTTGTTATTCCTCAAATTATACATTTCAGTAAAACTATTGGTCAGTGTTACAATTTTATTTTCAACCATAACGAGTTGTGCTAAAATTTCAAAATTGACACTATCGATATATGCTGCCTTATCTTCCATCAACCGCATTTTATTTTGAATCGTGTTAATTCGGTTAATTAATAAAATAGCAACGGAATCCGTTTGTTCTTTTGCCCTCAAATTTGCTTTGAGTGCATTTTGTAGTTCGGGTAGCAGGAGCCGAATTTGCGTATCTAAAGAATCTACCCTTACATTCTCTCGGTCAATTTTTGCATTGAGCCGTTTCAATTCCCTCTTAGTAGCGGTATCCTGCCCATAACCAATGGTAAAGGAAAAAAGAACCAGTAGAGTAAGGATATTTTTGAGTAAACGATTCATCATGAATATTAGCCTCGGATTAAACGTTCAAATTTTAGTGCAGAATTTACCGCCGATCATCCCAACACTTCATTATCTTTTTCAGGAAGTATCAGTCTAATTTTTCCCGACCGAAATTCAATACGAAACCGACCATCATAAAACATGACAAGAGAAAAGAGCCACCATAAGATATAAATGGTAGCGGCAAGCCTTTTACTGGAATCATACCGACAGTCATGGCACAATTGACAAATACATGGGTCAAAAATATGGTTGATATTCCCACCAACACTAGAGAAGAAAACCTATCTGTGGCATTAAGCGCTAATCCGATAATTTTAATAATAAGCCAGGAAAACAGCACAAGCATAATGAGTAAAGTTAAAAAACCAAATTCCTCTCCAATTACACTTACGATAAAATCTGATTCCTGTACAGGTAGAAATTTTAAATGGGTCTGGGTACCTTGTCCCCATCCTTTGCCAAAAAATCCACCGGATCCCAAAGCTGTTTTACTTTGAATGATTTGATAACCAGCACCCAATGGATCCAATTCTGGGTTAAAAAGAGTTAATATTCGATTCTGCTGATAAGACCGAAGTGAACCCCAAATCAGTGGAAAAATTAACCCTAAGAATAGGTTGCTGAAAAACAAACCCAAAGCGTGCCACAATTTTAATCGCGCTAAAAATATAACCACAGCCATGATGCCTGCCCAAATGGAAAAGACTAAAACATCAAATGCCGTAAAGATACTGAATAGCGGTGCAATGATTAAAAATAGATGAGTCGGTCGCGAACCAACCCAAAACAGCATGGTGAAAACAGGTATTATCATCACAAATGCTGTACCTAAATCGGGCTGACTAAACACAATAATCGTTGGAAATAAGACAAAAAGAAATGGTACAACAATTGCGTCAAAATTTTTCATTTTAAGATTATGATCTGATAAATATCGAGCGAGTGCAATCACAATAACCCATTTGGCAATCTCTGAAGGCTGCAATCCAAAAGGAAGTCCAATATTTATCCATCGATACGTACCCGCTATTTTTTCTCCGAAAAACGGGACGGTTACTGCAATGATAATGCACCCATATATTATATAGATATATTTGTGGATGATTCGCCGGGGAGTGAGCAGTATCATGGACATTAATATTACAGCAGGTATTATAAAAAGAATCTGTCTAGATAATGCATTTGGTGAAGCTTGCCCTTGCGTGTAAGTAATACTAAATAATGTTGCTAATCCAAGAATTACCAGTCCAGAAACGGGGAAAAGCACACTAATTGGAGATTCTAATATTTTTTTTCTATAATGGCGGAACATTATTTTTTTGCAAGTTTCATTCTATTCGAAGTAAAATAATGTTTAAAAACGTTTCGGGCGAGTGGGGCTGCAACTTCTCCACCGTGTCCTCCATTTTCCAACAAAATAACAACTGAAATCATTTCACCATCTTTTTCTCCGTATGCGATATACCATGCATGAGGCTCACCATGTGGGTTTTCTGCCGTACCTGTTTTCCCCCAGATTTTCAAACCAGGTATTTTTGGATTTGATCGGCGGCCCGTCCCCTTAGGTGCGGTCACAACTTTGCTCATATAGTCTTGTATCAAATTCCAAGACCCAATACTGATGTCTGGTTCGGGGATATTATGGTTTTTATTCTTAACTATGTGAAGTGTCCGGGTTTTCCCCTTTGTGGCCAACATATTAATATATCGTGCCATTTGTAATGGTGTAACTAATATTTCTCCTTGTCCAATTGCCATATTTAACAAGGCGCCTTGTGCCCAACCCCATCTGCCATATAGTCTATTCATAAATTGCCTGGTTGGCATGATCCCTTTCAGTTCTGAAGGAAGATCTATATAAGTTTCAAGACCAAACCCAAATTGTTTTGCGGCCTCTGCCAATTCATCCAATCTTATTTTCTGAATCACTTGATAAAAATAAACATCACAAGATTGAACGATGGCCTGTTCCAGATTTGTTTTTCCATGACCATTTCGATTCCAACAACCAAATGTCCTATCATAAAATTCATAGGATCCGGCGCAAAATATTTCAACCTGAGGATTGATTATTTTTTTTTCTAATAAAGCAATTGCTACCGCCATTTTAAAAATTGACCCTGGCGGATAAAGACCATTGGCCGCACGATCTAATAAGGGTCTATTGGTATCGGCAATGACAGACTGCCAATCTGTATTAGAAATTAAACCCGTAAAAAATTCTGGGTTATAATTAGGAGCACTAACGTAAGCTAAAATTCCACCTGTTTCTGGGCGAGAGACAATGCCTACTCCTCTCCGACCTCTGAATTCAGTTTCAAGCAATTGTTGTAGAGATACGTCCAAAGTTGTCGTGATGTTTTTTCCAGGATTGGGTAATATATTTTCTTGTCCCCCAATTTTTCCCGCTTCTCGGCCAAAAGCATCCACTTCATAATAAGTGACACCCTTTTTTCCTCGAAGAGAAGATTCATAATTCTTTTCTATTCCTGACCACCCAATTAAATCACCGTATTCTAATTGATTGTCTTTCCCTAATTTTTCAATTGACTGTTTATCTATTACTTTTAAATACCCTAGCACATGTGACGCGTAAATCTTTTGGTTATAAGACCTTTCCGGGAATTGCTTATAAATAATACCGCTCAGTTCATTTTTTTCTTCTTCTAACCGACTCAATTGATTAATCGTCAAATCTTTAGCCAGCCGTGTAGGGACAAATTGATTACGATAATAGTTTTGATAATTCTTTTTGAGAATGGTCGTATCGATACCGGTGGATTGCATAATTACGTTGTAATTATGCTTTTTATTTATGATCTCTGCCCCAATGCCGTAAAGAATATAGGTTGGGAAGTTATCTACTATAATTTCTCCATTTCTATCAAGGATTAATCCACGTGGAGCAGGTATTGACATGGCCCGAATTCGGTTACTTTCTGCCCGCTGATTATAAATGTCAAAGTCTAAAACCTGTAACTGGAAAAATCGAAAAGCAAGTACCGTTTGTAAAAGTACCACACCAACTATCATGACCCAATACGTCGACTTTGATGCAGAATTAGGTGATTTTAGCACTAGAAGCTTCCTTAATAGGATAAAAGAATTGAACGATTAAAAAGAACAGCATGGTGTATGAAAAAGACATAAACCACTGCATCCAGAATGTAATTGGGTCAAAAACAAAAACTGTTTGGAATCTAAAGTAAGAAATCAAAAGAAAATGAGAGGCGATGATTGAAATCCATGCGCTATGAAAAACATAGGGTAAAAGTCGTTCATATTTTCCATGCAAAAATCCTGATAAATATGCTGTAGCTGATAAAGTAAGTGGGGCCAATCCAAACAAGGAGCCTACTCCAGATAAATCTGATAGTAATCCTAAGGAAAATCCAATCAGTACTCCAGGTGTTTTCCCAAAAACCAAACTGATATAAAAGATGTAAATGACTAGGAAATCAGGGCGAATCGTCTGTAAAGACAACAAATCAACCAAGAAAAATTGAATGAAAAATACAAATGCTGCCAACAATAAAATATTAACTATCTTCATCAATCTCCTCAAGGAGAATAAATACATTTAATAACGCTCCTAAATACGGTTTTATCCGCACTTTGGCAATGGTCTGGAAGCTGCCCCTATCGTCCACAATTTCAACAACTTCTCCAACGGGAAGATTTTCCGGATAAATACGGCTGAACCCAGAGGTGACCACTTTATCACCTACGGAAATGGTTGAGTTCTTTTGTAATTCACGCACTTCACAGTAATCATTGGAAATAAATTGAAGTATTCCTACATTTCCTGATGGAAGAATTCTAACAGATAGTCTATAATTTCCATCTTTGATAATTTGAACAATAGTTGATGTCTTACCCACAACAACTGTTTTTCCGACAACTCCCTCCGGGACCAATACTGGTTGATTGATTTTCACCCCTTGGTCCGATCCGACATCAAGAGTGATTGAGGATAAATTCGATGAAGAACCCATATTAACCACCCGCGCCGCTAATAATTGAAAATTACTTTCTCGTTTGAATAGGAGTAAATCCCTTAAATCATTATTTTCTCCTTGGGCCATTAACATGGCTTCCATTTCTAACGTTAACTGGATATTTTTATCACGGAGGTACTGGGTTTCTTCTTGGAGTTGGGTCATACTTTTTACCCAGGAAAAAGGAGAAGATATAAATGAAAAATAATCGCTGAATTTTCCCCGGATAAGCAATACATCCGGTGCATCATTTTTCAATAATAATGAAAGGGATAGCGTAATAGCTATCAGAAAAATTAAATGGTCTTTATATTTTAAAAGGGATAAGTATAGATTCCGCATTCAAAGGTTAAATTAGAACAGACTCATATTTTTTGACATCTTCGAGTACTTTACCTGTTCCTTTTACAACAGAAAGCAAAGGTTCTTCATCAACATTAACAGGCACATTTGTTCGCTCTCTAATTAACTGGTCAATTCCCTTCAGCATACTTCCACCACCAGTCATAATGATTCCACGATCAAGAATGTCAGCTGACAATTCAGGAGGGGTTAACTCTAATGCCCGTTTAACTGCTTCAACTATGGCGTTGATCGGATCTTTAAGAGATTGTCGAATCTCATCCGATGAAACTTCAATCGTTTTGGGAATTCCCGAAACAAGATCGCGGCCTTTTACAGCAATCACTTCGCTTTTAATACGCATGGCAGATCCTACAGTTTTTTTAATAGACTCTGCTGATGAGATACCAATATCCAGTTTATGTTCATTCCGAAACCACTGGATGATGGCGTCATCCATTTCATCCCCAGCAACACGAATGGCTTCCTTAGTTACAACTCCATTCAGGGCAATCACCGCAATTTCTGTTGTACCTCCACCAATATCGACAATAATGTTACCAATCGGCTTTGATATGTCGAGACCCATCCCAATAGCGGCTGCCATCGGTTCTTCAATCAAAAAAACTTCCCGGGCGTTGGCTCGTTCACCCGAATCTCTCACAGCCCTGCGTTCAACTTCTGTCACGCCAGAAGGCACGCAAATCACCATACGGGGTCTTGCCAAACGATTCATATTTATTTTTTGAATAAATCCCTGTATCAGTCCATCTGTCATTTCAAAATCGGCAATGACACCATCCCGAAGTGGGCGAATCGTTTCAATCTCCCTGTGGGTTCGGCCAACCATGGCTTTTGCCTCATACCCTACAGCAATAATTTTACCATCATGGACGGATCTGGCTACAATCGATGGTTCGTTCACCATAACACCTTTACCTTTTATATAAACAAGTGTATTTGCCGTACCCAGATCAATGGCAATGTCACCGGATATCCAATTAAGTGGTTTGGTTAAAGATGTGAAGAATCCCATTTTAGTTATCTTTTAATAATTTATGCTCGGATTAATGACAACAAATCTAATTTAAAATCACCCATGGATTCATCAATTAAAAAACGAGAAATGGAATTATTTTTTCCCTTTCAACCGTCCGGATTTTGCCAGTCGATCGGCTGAATCATTTTTATCTCGTAATATGTGATTAAAGGTCCAAGTATCCATGTATTGAAATTGATCCATGGCCTCTTTATATAATTCTTGCATCCGGGGATGCTTTACTCTGTATTCACCGTTAATTTGTTTCACAACAAGTTCACTATCTGAGTAAATATTTGCATTTAACAATTTTAACTGGATGAGATATTTTAATCCCTTAACTAATGCAGTGTATTCCGCTTCGTTGTTTGTGGCATCATGCAGGTATTCCGAAAATGAAAATACCTCTTCGCCATTTTTTATAATAACACCACCAATTCCAGCAGTCTTTGAGTGTAGGTCCGCAGCACCATCGATGTATAAACTAATTTCGCTATTGGATATCATTTTATTGTATAAATTATCCAACGATTCATCAATTCTGTTTTTAGGATTAGAAAGCAGGGTTTTCAATGCTTTCAACTCGTTTTGGTTTAGTCTCATTATATACTAAATGTAGGGATTCGTCCCACTTTTAATTGAACATTCTTCCCAATAGTAACACCAATTGCAAAGAATCGATTTTTTAGGCGCAAATTCGCCCCCATTTTGAATATGGGCACGAATTTCATCAATCCTATTTTTTGTACTATCCTTCAATTGATTTAACTGTAGATCATTTCTCTGTGAATATATTTTCTGATTATATTGAAGATAATGCCATACAAGTTTTACCGATTTTACATTTTCATATGAATTTTTTAGGGCAATTTGATATAGAGCTAATTGACCATCTTTATCTGCAGCATTTTGTGACAACATTCGTTTCCCACTCTTGTAATCGTGGATTTCATAATTTCCCTCACCATCATGGTCTAACCTATCTAGAATTCCTTTCATCATATAATTTTCAGATTGATCCATAGAAAAAACAAATTCCACCTCTGTGCCGATGGCTGGCTGATCGAATGGTGAATGGGTTCGGTAATAGGCCGCGATACATCGTTCACCAAGTTCATAATAATATTTTGGTTTGTTTTCTTTACGGACAATGGCAATTCGGTCATGCCAGTTTTCTTCCCACACTTTATGATATTTTTCCATAATCCCATCCAAAAATGGAAGACGGCATGCCATCACTTCTTCATATAAATATTCCAATGCTTCATGGACACGTTTGCCCATAAATGCTTCAATTCCTTCATCATCTTTATATATTTTATCAATATATCGGAAATGAAATTGCGCTGGACACTTCTTGTATGTTTCCAGACTACTATATGAAAATCGGTCTATCATTATTGGATCTTTCAAAAGATTTGGTAAAAGTTACGGTTAGCTTATAGAATAAAACTATCTGAGATCATGTTTATACTTTATTTATCTGATAAATTGAATCAACAAAAGAATAGGATTTCAACCGTACCTCAATTATTGATAATTCATTCCCGATACTACGACCAGAAATGAGAAATATATTCACCAGCTCCTACCTCTAAAAAACGGAGTGGATAAACGATAATCTCCAAAACCATTTTCATCAATAAAATCAAAGTATTTATTGATTCGATAATAATGCCATCGTTGTGAATAAATGCGACTCAACGGATCGTTATAAACTTCTAAATCATCAGGAGGTCCAAATAAAATGTAGATCATTCCCATATCAGTTTTCCAACCGGGCAAATAAGATTTAAAATTATTATTTGAATAACTAACGCGAGAAAAATATTCATTCATTACTTCATTATCTGAAGTCTCAGGTGTTGGATCTCGACTTTCCCAATATTCCAGAAAGAGCGTTTCTTTATCAGTATTTTTAGATTTGCTTAATTTTTTCCACTCATCATCATGAAGGAGATACCTCATATTTTGAACAGCTTGGTCAATATTACTGATGGATGAAGAAATACCGATCTTACTCAAGGATAAAATCACGGATTCCTTCTTTTGTTCATTCCCTTGTATTAAAACAATATTCACTTTTTTCCGTAATCCCTGCTTCGCGATTTTATCCGGAATGATAATGCGTTGGTGAAAATATTCCTCTTTCGAATTCGACTCAAATGATTTCTTCCATAATTCTTTTTTCTTTGAACTGAGAACTGTAACCTCTAAAATATAAGGTTCCGGTTTTATTTTTCCTGAAACAAAAAAGGAAGCACGGGTTACTTTTGCCCCCATAATATTTTGAAACATGGGAATTTCATTGTCATCTAAACCCCAATTCCCTGAAAGATAATCCAGAAAAAATGGCGTATATAATGCAAGATCACCTTTATGTTCGGAATATTTCAATTCTTTTTCCCGAACCCCACTATTTTTCGAATCTCCATCCAGCAATTCGGCAGAAATAACATAATCTCCTGGAACAACTTTAAACTCAACTTGATGAATGGTAAATATCTCTTTTGATGTGGACTCAAGGTAATCTATTGTTTTTAATTTATTCGACCAATTGCGACGGCCAACAAGGTTTTCTTTCTTTCTTTTTAAAGAAATGGTTGCCTCATATTGCGCTTCAAAGCCATCTTCTTTCTTTAGGAATTGTAAAACATGGTTGGGTACGGACAAAAATGCTAAAATTCGAATAGAGTCGGATTTTGCATCAGCCACACTAAAAACAGAAAAGCCATATTGGCGTATCGCTTCCCGATCTCGCTTACTGTTTGGCCGTATTTGAGCAACCAATATGTGGCTAATCAAAAGCACAATTATTATAATATATTTATGAATATTTTTCATTTATATCGGTACGAGATTAAGCCTTCGGTAGTTCCCAACCAAATTTTTCTCCCCTTAATATACATGTCGTTTACCTGTCCTATAAATGAATAATTAAACACATCCATTAGATTTTTTTTCATATCATATTGGACGATTCCATTTTTAGTAGCGATAAACACTATATTTTTATGTAATGCCATATCTTTGATTTCTAATCCGCCAAAAATGGCAGGATCAACTGCATTTGACCATTGGCGATCCATAAAATTAAATTTCAATACTCCCGATCGATTTGCAGTTAAAATTTGCCGTGAATCCTGGGTAAAAGCAGTATAATCAATATATTTTAAGGGGAATGTGACATCCTTCTTTTTATATCCGTATGTGGTGTATTCTTGTATAATTCTTTTTGTCTGATCATATAGAAATAGACCCGTTTCCGTACCAATCCAAATTTTATTTTTACCCACGGCCAAGTCATATATATAAATATTATTGAAGTATTCCTCTACTTTTGATAATATGGGTTTTTTATTACTTTTATTCAGAATCGTAATGCCGCGGGAACTCCCTACCCATACATCCTCTCCAGCGTCTATCATAGATGTGGCCCAACTCACTCCTCCTCCCAGTCTTAAATTATATGTCCGCCAGAAATCCTTCTTTTTATTGTAAACCAATAAAGTGTTTTCACCCCCGAACCATATTTCTTTTTTCAATTCCAATATTGAGAATATGGATGTTTCATCCATATTTATTATTTTGTTAAACATATAATTATCGGCGATTTCTCGATCTATATCAATATAGGTGACTCCAGATTGAAGGTGCACCAACTGACCCCCAAGCCAAAATGAATCATCTCCACCAATTGTTTGAATATTATTGGTGGAAAGACTAAATCGAAATGGTGTCATACTTTTCATAGTTGGGTCACCTCGAAAAAAGGTTCCATCTGCTGTCCCAATCCATATTTCATTAAATGAGTTTTTTGCAATTGTGGTGATATCTATATTTTCTCCATCAGGATGAATCAAATTTTGCAAATCTGTCATCCACCCATCCAAGAATGAATATTCAATAAGAAATTCAGATATTTCCGGCTGAAACCGCAAGAGCCCCGAACTCCAATTAACGGATTCATCTGGGTTCGCCATGATGCCGATCATAATACCGGTCAATGGATCAAGGCGATAAACCAATCCCGGCGTATCTAACCATATATAATGCTCTGACTCACCAATTCGTTCTACATAGGATCCGGGTGGGAGTCCTATCATATCTCTATCGATAAAATGCCAATCGCCTTCTTCATCTATGCTGGATTCAATTCCCATTGGTGTTGCCACCCATAACATACTATTTGATGAGCGATGAACGGCCGTAATGATGTTACTATGCAACCCTTGTGCCCGGGTAATAGGCTCTTCAAAGCGTTCAGAAAAAAGATTAAACCGTAGTATACCGCCGGATTGTGTACCAATATAGGCAAATCGATCGCTAAAGGTTATTGAATTTACTTTTCCAGTATGGCGATATTGAACCCAATCGAATGTTTGAAACCTTAATTCTGGTTGGGTAAAGGCAAAACTAACATATAAAATGGATAAGAGGAAGTGACGAATCATGATAATGGAATGAATAATAAGATGAATTTAATGAGATAAAAGGAGAAATTAAATGCTGTTATGATGATCAAGCATTTCATTCAACATATCAAGACTAATCGGCACTACACCCACTTCTTCACACACTCTGCCCGCCGCATAATTTGAAATTTCCACCGATTCTTCCGGTGTGGCTCCACATAAATCCGATAATGTAAATGCTGCAATCACAGTATCACCTGCGCCTGAGACATCATGTACTTCTCGGGCTTTGGTTGGAATATGATGATAATCCGACCCATTAAATAGCGACACGCCATCTGCGCTTCGTGTAATCATTAGAATATCCGCATTTAACTCATTCTTTAGCTTAAATCCTGAAACTTCTAACGATTCATTTGCTGCATAAGAACTTTTAAATTCAATTAAATTCGGTTTAAATAACCGCACATTTTTATACATATTAAAATTGGCTTTTTTCGGGTCCACATAAATGGGTTTTCCTGCTTCGCCAGCCATTTGAATAATATGGGATATTGAATCTGAATTTAGTACTCCTTTATTATAATCACCCAAAACAACCGCATCCACATCACTCAAATTTGAATCAACCGCCTCTGCCAATGCTTTATTTGATAATTCAGAAAGGTCTGTAAGCACTTCCCGATCGGCACGAACCACTTGCTGATTGTGTGCTATTATTCTCGACTTTACTGTGGTGGGTCGATTATCACTTTCCACCAGATTGGTACATACAATATTCCGTTGATCCAGAATATTTGTTAATATTTTTCCTTCCGTATCGGATCCAATCAATCCAATCACGGATACTTTACATCCTAAAGTGGCAAGGTTTAAGGCTATATTTGCTGCGCCACCTGGATTGTGTTCAATTTTGTTCACTTTGACAACGGGTACGGGTGCTTCGGGAGAAATTCTTTCCGCATTTCCCCATAAATATGTATCCAACATAAGGTCACCCACGACCAAAACATTTTTCTCTGAAAAACCAGATGTAATTTCGTTAAATCGATTTAATTCCATTATCTATATATCCTCCGCTACAACAATTTTTTCCGGCAAAATTAATGCCAAAATAATATAGAGTAGAACGCCCACACCTATACTCATAAATGTACCGAATACCCATAGAACACGTACAATATTCGGATCAATCACCAAGGACTCTCCCAAACCTCCACAAATGCCAGCAAGCTTTTTATCATCTATTGATAAATAAAGCGGATTGCCAAGAACCTTTTTATTATTGGATTTGATTTGACTTTGCCGGATGTAAAGAAGATAAATACCAATTCCCAGCAATACAAATGTGATAGAGATATTGATGAAACTTCCCCAAAAGGAAGCCCAAAATAGATAAAAGATATGATCATACTGAAGAAAAAGAATTAATCCCGAAAAAATAAATAGAACACCCCAAAGTGGATTACTTTTCAATGAATCTAATTTAAAAAAACGTTCTTGGGAATTACTATCCGGTATTAACAATGTTGCAATGATGTATGCCAATAATCCCGACCCACCAAATAGGGTGAAGAATATCCATATTAACCGTACCATTGTAGGATCAATTGAAAAATAATCGGCCACGCCGCCGCATACACCAGTGAGCAAACGATCAGACTGACATCTTGTTATCCGCTGCATAGCTAAAATTTACGTCTATCAGGAAGATTTACGATAATTTCTTTGTCTCTTCCGTCGAGGGGGATTTTTATCTTTATTAAATCCGCCCCTTCCCGAGCCAGGACGAATTTTAGAAATATGACCATTGTCAAGATATATTAGAACAGAAGCAATCTGTTTTATATGCAGATCTGATGGGGCGGCTAATATAATAGTCGTACCTAAATCTTTATTCATTCTGATGATTTTTTTTCGAAAATCCGCTTCCATATTTTTATCAAAAAATACACCATAATCATCAATCAATAACACCCGTGGATCAGATTCTAAAGCAACAATCATATTCAGTATAGCAAGCTCTCCGTGAGAAAGAGCACTTAACTTTCGTTTTAATAAAAAAGAAAGGGATCGATTCTTAAAATAATTTGATGTTCGGGTTTCTAATCTACTTTTATCGATAGATTTAACAACATCGTTTACGGTAGATCCCTTGGAAATAGAGGCAATATTTGCCAAAGCTATTTCTGGATTTCTCTTTATTTTCCCCAACCAGTTTGTTTCAAATTCTTCATTCTCAAATTTCACCATGCCATTCGTTTGTTTAGTGAAACCGGCAAGAATATTAAAAAAGGTTGATTTCCCTGATCCGATTGGACCAATCATACCATAGATAGTCCCCCGATGGATTTCCAATCGACGAATATTTAATATGGAGTGATTCTCATAGGATTTTTTCAATCCTTTGATATCATATATTGTAGTTGTTCTTTGACTCATCTTTTACTCCTTTTCAGTAAAATGATGAATCGAAAAGTTATCTAGTTATTCTGGCTTTCTAAAAACCGTTCAACATCAATGGCTGCCATACAACCCGTTCCTGCCGCCGTAACTGCTTGTCTATATACATGATCCTGAATATCACCACAGGCAAATACCCCTTCAATATTAGTAGCGGTACTGCCATGATTGGTTATTAAATAACCTGCTTGGTCAGCATCAAGAATATCAATAAATAGTGCTGTGTTTGGATTATGACCAATGGCCATAAAAACACCATCACAAGATTTTTCACGAATGTCACCGGATTGGGTATCCTTCATCTTTACGCCATGTACCCCTTTTTCTTTGGTGCCCAGAATCTCTTCAATGACAGAATTCCATGCCACTTTAATTTTCGGATGAGCCAATGCGCGATCAGCCATTATCTTTGACGCACGGAATTCATCCCGACGGTGAACAATAATTACTTCTGACGCAAATTTGGTTAGAAAAGTTGCTTCTTCAAGAGCAGAATCTCCTCCACCTACTACGAGCACTGTTTTATCTCGGAAGAAAAACCCATCACATGTTGCACAGGCAGAAACACCGTATCCCATTAGCTCTGCTTCGCTTTCAAGTCCAAGCATTCGCGCAGAGGCCCCAGTGGCAAGTACGACAGATTCACCTGTAAATACTTCATCGCCCACCCACACTTTAAACGGTCGTTCACTAAAATCAACTTTAGTCACGTGTTTGAAATGGCATTCAGCACCAAATCGTTCAGCTTGTTTACGGAACAAATCCATCAGTTCAGGCCCCATAATTCCTTCAGGGAAACCCGGATAATTTTCGACATCAGTCGTAATGGTCAATTGACCCCCCGGCTGATTACCTTCCAACACCAATGGATTTAAGTTGGCCCGGGCTGAATACAATGCTGCAGTTAATCCTGCAGGACCCGAACCGATAATGATAACCTTTCGATTCATTTAAATTAAATAACTGAGTCGAGTATTTCAGTTATTTTTATTTTGGGGACAGCACCAACTATTTGATTGACTACTGCACCCTGATTGAATATTAAAAGCGCCGGAATACTCCGAACGCCAAATTGCATGGCCATTTGATTCTCATGGTCCACATTTAATTTGCCAACTTTGACTTTTCCGTCATATTCGTTGGCCACTTCTTCCACTATCGGTGCTATTGCACGACAGGGACCGCACCACTCTGCCCAAAAATCTACAAGCACAGGGGTATCGGAGTTAATTACGTCAGCATCAAAATTGGCTGAAGTAAATTCTTTGACATTTTCAGACATGTCTTCTCCTTTATTCGAGGTTAAAAATCGGCTGGAAATTTACCCGATTTATTACTGTGTATGAACATGAAAATTATATGATTTAAAGTTTTTTGTATAAACCATTAAGACTCATGCGTATTTATTCATCAAGATTTAATACTTTTCCATCAATTGATTTAGGAAAATCTATTTTTAATATTTTTGCCACTGTGGGCGCAATATCCACCGTTTTAACACGAACCGATTTCATTTTTGCCTTTTGCCCGGCACGGGCAAAAATCAATGGCACGTGGGTATCGTAATCATATGGTGAGCCATGACTGGCGCCTTGCGGATATTTCCACGTCCAATATTTTTTAGGGATAAGATAAATGTCAGGACTTTTCTCAGGATGAACCATATTTTTTAAACGCGTTTTATAAACGCTGTCTCCACCCTTTAACATATCGTCCTTTGTGATGACGGCATGAATACCTTCCAATTTAGATAAATTTGATTTTAAAATTTCTGTCGCCGCCTCCCGTTCCATCGGATCGATTGAATTATCATAATAGAAAAAATTGCCATAACGAGTGACCTTCTCCGGCCCAACCTGATTGTCAATTTTATTTTTTACAACGGTATAAAGAGAATCACGTTTCCATTGTGGAATCCGTCCTGAATCAATCCCTTGGGATTGCAAATATTCCGGTAAACTTAATGCACCGTGATCACTGGATAAAACATATAGCACTTTTCCAGAACCCACTTCCGATTCCAGTTTTTGAATAAAGGTACCCAAGTTTTTATCTAACCTGAGATGATTATCCAATTGTTCGTGAGAATGAGGACCAAATTCGTGACCGATTCCATCCGTTGCGGAAAGTCCCAAAAATAAAATATCGGGTATTTCATCTTTACCCATGTGATATTCATTTACTGCAGTTAAACCAAGTTTTAATACAGTGTTATCTCCAAAAGGTATATAGGCGTAAGAACCAATAATCGCTTCCGCCCCCATTTCCTTAAAATCAATCGGGAATGTTGGACTATAACCTTTGGACATTGTCCAATCCGCTTCACCATAAAAATTATCAGCTCTCGTATTTGACGTATAAATATCTTCGCTGACAAGGCGTCGCCATGTAGAATCAACAAACGATGCGATATTCAATTGGGAATTAAAATTCTGCACCCATCGGGGCAGGCTTGAGTGGTAATAAGTTGAAGATGTCCAACCACCGGCTCGATCATACCAAAGTGCTGCATCCGGGTTTTTCCCACCCAATAAAACGGACGCCCTGTCCTTCCCCGCCACAGATACTACTTTTGATTCTGGGTTGGCTTGTTTCATCCAATCGCCCAACGTAGTTGATTGAATTAACCGATAGGATCGACCAGTTGAACCATCTCTTAATACTTGAGAAAGCGTATCTTCAACGCAATACCATCCTCTCTTTAATTCTCGGTCAAACCATTGATTTCCAATTACGCCACCAGTACCTGGGTATCGTCCGGATGACAACACAAAATGGGCGGGGCCAGTACTTGTATAGCCATGCTCGTGGTAGGCCTGGCTGAATCGAACACCATTGCTTTTAAGCCATCGGTATCCACCCGTAAATAAATGATCATATTTTTCCAATAATTCAGGCATCCCTTGGTCAACGGCTATAAAAACAACCAACCGAGGCTGGCTAAGTAATTTAGTACATCCAATAAATAAAAATGCCGCTACAAGCGGCGTTAAAAACCATTTTTTCATTTAACCCCCAAAAATCTTCTTTTTCCTACTTTAATCACACCTTTGAATCCTTTAAATATAACAAAATTCATCTCATCTACTTTTTTGCCATCTATTCGCACTGCGCCCTGCTGAATCATCCGTCTTGCATCTCCCTTACTTTTAGTCAATCCTTCTGTTGTAATCAAATCAATAATAGATACATCAGCCTCAAGCGTCACTTCATCCATATCTTCCGGAGCATCTTTGTTAACGATAACACGGTCAAAGTGTTGCTCTGCCTGAATTGCTGCCGTATCACCATGGTAAAGTGCTACAATCGATCGTGCCAATTCACGTTTAATATCTCGTGGGTTTTGAGAAGAATCTTTTAATTGTTTTTTGATTCTCCTTAATGTTTTTGCATCAACATCTGCAGCCAGTACAAAATATTTTTCAATCATTCCGTCAGAAATAGACATGGATTTTCCATACATGTCCTCCGGCGAATCCGTCAATCCGATGTCATTTCCATAGGACTTTGACATTTTTTCTAAACCATCTATACCTTCCAAAAGAGGTAAGGTTATAATCGCTTGTGGCGCTTGATCATATTCCCGTTGTAGATCCCGACCAACCAAGAGATTGAATTTCTGATCTGTTCCTCCTAATTCGACATCCGCTTTTAGTTCGACTGAATCCATTCCTTGTGCCAATGGATACATAAATTCATGGATTGAGATAGGCGTTTCTGACCTGTACCGTTTTGTAAAATCATCCCGTTCCAGCATCCGTGCTACTGTATAATGACTTGAGAGTCGGATGACATCACTAAAACGCATCGCATTCAGCCAAGTGGAATTAAAAAGAATTTTAAGTGTTTTTATATTAAGGATATGGCCGGCCTGTTTAATATAGGATTCGGCATTTGCTTTGGCTTCTTCTAAGGTGAGTTGAGGGCGTGTTTTATTTCGTCCTGAAGGATCGCCGATCATAGCAGTAAAATCACCAATAACCAGAATTGCTTGATGGCCCAAATCTTGGAAATGCCTCAATTTTCTCAGGACGACTCCGTGTCCCACATGGAGATCCGGTCGACTGGGATCACAACCTAACTTCACAATTAAAGGTGTCCCGCTTTTGTGAGATTTTTCTAATTTTTCTCTTAGTTCTTTTTCAGGGAGAATCTCCTCAGCACCGCGGCTAATGAGTTCCCATTGTTTATCTACACTTAAAAATGCCATTATCTATTCCGTAATTCTCGTTGTGCATCTCGTTGGATATCTCTTTCCCTCATCGCTTTCTTCTTATCGTAAGTCTTTTTACCCTTTGCAATCCCAATCTCTAGTTTCGCCCTTCCATTCGGGTTAAAATATAATTGCAGTGGAATCGCCGTCAATCCTTTTTGATCCGTCAAATCTTTAATTTTTTTTATTTCACGCTTATGAAGTAATAATCGTCGATCTCTAACAGGATCATACCCCTCAAACCCAGTATGAGAATAGGGGTTTATGTGAATTCCAATCACTAAAGCTTGCCCGTTTCTTATGGTAATATAGGCTTGTTTTAAATTAGCATTACCTTCTCTGAGACTTTTAACCTCACTCCCCAATAATTCAATACCGGCTTCATATTTATCCAGTATGTGATATTCATGGTAGGCTTTGCGATTGGTAGCGGCAATCTGTGTTTCCATAGGCTTTATTTCGACGGCAAAAATAAGGAATTACCATCTGCCCTTCCAAGTTTATTCCTTGCTGATTTCACACACAAAAATGTAATTTTAGAACTCGTTTAAAGCCCGGGTGGCGGAATTGGTAGACGCGCTAGGTTCAGGATCTAGTGTTCGCAAGAACGTGCTGGTTCGATTCCAGTCTCGGGCACATTCATAATGTATTATTCTTACATTCTAAAATCTGAAAAAGATGCAATTTCTCGGGAGCGATTATTTTAAGTCCACCGAAGGACAGAAATGGCTCCTCGAACAAGGATATTAAAAGAGTTCGTATTTGCCTTTTTTATTCTGTTTTAAAATGTAATTAATCCTTTTTTCTACAGCTCTAATCTCTTTTGCTGTTAATCCTAGTTGAATCACATTGCCCTCTTGACGAACACCCTTATTCGGGTTAATATTTTTTGTTGGATCAACAGATTTTATCTCACCATCAGCAAATTCAAATTGGGCAATAACACCCATCTTTTTGTGAAGTTGTTCAGAAGTAAGTGAACTTAATCGATCGACAGTTTTCTTGGGTAAGCGTTTTACCCGGATGTATTTCCATTTGGCACCACGATCGCTTTTTGGGCTACTAAACGTCACACCATTATCGACCGTAAATACACGGGGATTTTTTTCATCGGTAGATGTAAGCAGATTCCCTTCATTGCTATCTTGGTGATTAATGATATAGGTCATGATATTCGTGTTGGCAAAATGTTTTGCATAAAGATGATCACTATTAAATTTCTTCTTGTTATATACTTCCCCACCAACGGTCACCTCATTTAGCCAGTATTGCATCATGACCAAAACAATATCAGGATTTTTAAATGTAGGGTCCGAGTCCGCTTCAATGGTTTTGTATTCCTCAAATGAATAGCATCTGGCCAAAGTAGGCGGAACAACAAAGTCACTTTCATCCAAGAATAATTTCTGTAATTCGTAGGCTGCAATTTCAAATCGTGGTGCATTGTTAAAAGTATGTCCACCTATTAACGCCCGCCGCCATTTGATTTGGAGATCTTTACGGTCTGAATATCGTAAAATGACGCGTTTTCCAATATCCCCTACAAAACGCAAGTCTCTGAAACTAAATATTTCAAATTCATCGTGTTTTAATTTTTTTTCAATTTCCGCTACTGGAAATGAAATATTAGAATCCTGGGCAAATAATAATCCGCCCAAAATAAACAAATGAATAATAATTGATTTAGTCATTGTTGCCTGTCTCATTGGAATCTCTCCTCTATCATTAAAAATTGTACCCACTGAATTTAATGGAATCTCCCCTTTGTAAAAAGATGAAATATCTGAAAGTCCAACCGTAAGTTATATAATGAAAATTTTACTTTTAGAGCCCTACTTTACCGGATCACACAAATGTTGGGCTTTGGGTTATCAACAACAAAGCGACCATACAATTGACATTTTATCCATGAAAGGTCAATTTTGGAAATGGCGCATGCATGGCGGCGCCGTAACTTTAGCCAATCAATTTAATAAATCCGGTTTAAAACCCGATCTCATTTTGGCAACAGATATGTTAGACTTTTCAACATTTTTGAGTTTGACTCGAAAAAAAACAGCATCAATCCCCAATGCCTTATATTTTCATGAAAACCAGTTATCCTACCCATGGTCACCTAGAGACAGAGATATGAAGGGAAATCGTGATAAGCACTATGGATTCATCAATTTCACTTCCGCATTATCGTCAGACAATGTTTTATTCAACTCCCGATATCATTTTGATTCCTTTATCCAGGAAGCAACGATGTTACTTAAGCATTTTCCCGATTACAATGAACTGGATTCGATTCGAATAATACAGGAGAAGAGCAAAACTCTTCACCTGGGTATTGACTTGAAGCGGTTTGATGCCCATAAATCAGAATATGACGGTCCCCCACTCATCCTTTGGAACCATCGCTGGGAATATGATAAAAATCCTGAATTGTTTTTTGAAACCCTTTTCCGATTAAATGAAGATGGTATCGATTTCAGAGTTGCAGTATTAGGTGAAAATTTTAAAAGTACACCATCTATTTTTGACGAGACTCAAAAAAAACTAAAAGAGAAAATAGTTCATTTCGGATATTGTGAATCATTTTCTGAATATGCAAAATTGGTGTGGAAAGCAGATATAATTCCTGTTACCAATATTCAGGACTTTTTTGGCATTAGCATTATGGAAGCGTTATACTGTAATACTTATCCCCTGCTTCCCGACAGGCTTGCATACCCGGAGCTACTTCCTGAAAAATTCCACAAAGATCATATTTATCGGGACAAAACGGATTTATTACAAAAACTAAAAGAATGCATTTTAAATATAGATGATAAAAGAAATAATCAATTTAGTCAAATCGCCCAACCATTTGATTGGAATACAATGGCGCCGATTTACGATAATCTATTTCGTGATCTTATTTCCTAACCTTCAAATAATTCCGGTTCATTTTTCAATGCAGTGGTTACTTTTTCAAAAGCATTAATAATATCCTGAGTGTCATTCTCATCTCCCAAAAGATGGTTCTGTTTCAGCCAGACTGCTTCCTTATCAGCTAACCTTTCTGTTACAGGCATTTTCATAGAAGAAAAATCATAATCCTTCAGCCATGGATATTCGTTACCATCCGTTACAAATAATTTTTCTCGATACAATGGTGTATATCCCATATAAGTATAAACCCCCTCCGCCTGCATGGCTTTATAAAATTTTTCTCGGGAAATATCATTAAAATGATCTGCGTTATACCGCACTAAATAAATATGATTTGCTTGGCGAGTTGTACCATCATAAGCACCGTTAATGGAAATACCATCAATTTGCCTTAAGACTGTATCTAACTTTTCCCGATTCCTATCCCGGAGTGCCATATCTCCTTGAATAGTGTTAATCTGGGGAATAAGCATGCTGGAAGCCATGGCATTTAGTCGAAAGTTGCCACCTAAGAATTGATGCTCATAAAAGGCACCGCCCTTTATTCTGCCACAATTATGATAGGCAAAGCAAATATCATAAAAGGTTTCATCATTAGAAATAATGGCACCCCCTTCGCCAGCTGACATATTTTTAGATGTTTGAAAACTGAAGATTCCACCAGTGCCAAGTGCGCCAACTTTGGTCCCATGCCATTCAGCACCGTGTGCTTGAGCCGCATCCTCGATAATTAAAATATTATGTTTTTTCCCAATAGATAAAATGCGATCCATATCCGCCGGATTCCCTGCAATATGAACCGGCATGATTACCTTTGTTTTTTCCGTGATAGCATCTTCGATTAAATCAGGATCAATATTAAATGTATTTTCATCAATATCTACAAAAATGGGCACCGCATTGGCCATGAGCACTGCAGATGCTGTGGCAATAAAAGTATAAGGTGGCACAATAACTTCATCACCGGCTTTAACACCGGCAGCTTTTAATGCCACCCAAAGCGCTGTGGTTCCAGAACTGGTGCTGATGCATAATTTTGCATCATGAAAATCAGCAAAACTTTCTTCGAATCTACTGATTGCTTTACTGCCAACTCCCCATCCTTCATTCTCCAGAGTGGATATAATTGCATCCTTCAGTTCAGACGTTGGGCTGGGCCATTCCGGGAATGGTTTGGTGCGTACAGGATCACCGCCGTGTATTGCGAGTTTTGACATGATATTAACTTTTTATCCTTTAATCGTGAGGAACAATATTACTTCAATAATAAAATGAGAACCAATAACCCTTTATTATCAGACTACTTTTCAGATGCCCACGCCATATTGCCATACGTGAATGTCATATAGACACTCCAATCTGTAAAATAGACAAAACATAAATCTTGGCATGAAGATTGCGTTGTATTGAGTGAAATATTTTTAAAACAATAAACAAAAGGAGTCAACAATGACTTTAGTAAAATGGACACCCACACGATCAATCACAACCGATTTCGATCGAATGCTTAACAATGTCTTTAATGATGGATGGAATGGCATGCCCTCATACAAACCCAACACAATCAATGTTGATGTTAATGAAAACGATAAAGCATTCATTATGACAGCAGATTTCCCGGGATTTGATAAAAAGGATGTGAGTTTAAAAGTAGAAGAAAGTGTATTAACACTTAGTGCAAATCGTGATTCTGATATTGAATCTAATGACGGTTCTTATAGAATTCGCGAACGCAGAACCGGATCTTTTAACCGGAGTTTCAACTTACCGGAGAATGTATTGGTGGACAATATTAATGCCAAATTCAAAAATGGATCATTAACGATTACGATTCCAAAAGCAGCAGAAGTAAAACCAGACATTCATCAAATCAAGATAGGTTAAATACAAAAAGGTGGGGAAGCATTATTGCTTCCCCTACCATATTTAAATCGAGTCAACTAACCCCTGAAGGATTCTCTTTACAGAGTCTTCATTCAGGGGTTTTTCTTTTGTAATAGAAATAGTGCGAGCCAAAACATTCGTCCCCATATACTCTAACTGACTGCGAAAAGCAGTCAAAAATCGATAGCCATCGCCAGCGCTATGGGTACCGATAACTGCAAATTTTCCATTAAATACATCCCGCCAATTTTTGGATTTGACGGAAATCCAAGTAACAGCATTCGATAGAACCGGCGGTACATTCCCATTGTATTCCGGCGCACAAAAAATCAATCCAGAAGCATGATTCATTTTCTCTATTATTTCTTCTACAACTCCTGATTCAATTTCCGCTTCATAACTGTATAATGGCAAATTCAATTTGTCTAATACCACAAGACCGCTATCTGTCCCCATTGCTGTCAACAAGGACTGGAGCTCATTCGCCAGTTCCAAATTTTTATCAGAAGTAGCAGAGATTATTAAAATTTTAGACATTAAACAACAACACCTCCATCCACATTCAAGACCGTACCACTGATATAGGATGCTTCGTCACTGGCTAGAAAACAATAGGCATTGGCCACATCTTCCGGATCACCCCACCGTTTAACCGGCACCTTTTCCCTCATCATTCTAATTATTTTTTCCGGCATTTGTGCGGTCATTTCTGTGGTAATGAATCCCGGAGCGATCGCATTGACCCGGATACCATCCTTGCCCAATTCACGTGCCCATACTTTTGTCATACCAATTACACCCGCTTTCGTTGCCACATAATTCGTTTGACCATAATTTCCATTATGAGCCACCACAGACGATGCATTCAAAATTACGCCGCTCCCCTGCTCTTTCATAATAGTTGCAGCACCGTGCCCGCAAAGGTATACGCCCTTTAAATTAACATTAATGACTGTGTCGAATTGCTCTTCCTCCATTTTCACCAAGGTACCATCCATAAGAATACCTGCATTATTCACCAAAACATCCACACAACCATATTCCGTCATTACCTTTTCAAAAAGTGAATTCACACTGGATTTGTCTATCACATTTGTTTGGATAAAAAAACCACCCACATCATTGGCTGCTTTCTGGCCGGTTTTTTCATCAAACTCTGCGATCACCACTTTTGCACCTTCTTCTGCAAATTTAACAGCAGTGGCATATCCAATCCCGCGCCCGGCTCCCGTGATGATACAAATTTTCCCATCCAATAAGTTCATTACCATAACTCCAATTTAATTTGGTTAATTTCGGAACTTAAAATTACTCACTGGAATTGATTTAATGAAAGCAAACACATGATTTTAGAAAATATTTTAGGCGCCATTGGAAACACACCTGTTGTGAAACTAAATTCTATCGGCAAGGATTTAAATTGTGAACTATATGCCAAATGCGAATTTTTTAACGCTGGTGGATCTTTGAAGGACCGTATTGGCCTCCGGATGATAGAAAATGCGGAAAAGTCAGGTAGAATTAAACCAGGCGATACATTGATCGAACCAACATCTGGAAACACTGGCATTGGCCTTGCCCTAGCTGCAGCAGTTAAAGGCTATCGAATGATCATTGTTATGCCTGAAAAAATGAGTATGGAAAAGGAAGTAACACTTCGAGCTTTGGGAGCTGAAATTATTCGCACACCTACCGAAGCAGGCCATGATGATCCCGAAGGATTATTTGAAGTTTCAAAACAGTTAAAAGAAGAGACACCCAATTCTCATATCCTGGACCAATATGGAAATCCGGATAACCCCGATGCCCACTACGAAGGAACAGCAGAAGAAATTTGGGACGAATTTGGATCTGACCTGGATATGATTGTTATTGGTGTGGGTACAGGCGGATCCATTACAGGAATTGCTAAAAAACTAAAAGAAAAGAATCCAAATATTCAAGTTGTAGGCGCGGATCCTTACGGTTCGATTTTAGGGGGTGGCGACGAAATTTACCCTTACCATGTGGAAGGTATTGGTTATGACTTTTTCCCTGACGTCTTGGACAATTCTTTGGTAGATCAATACGTAAAAGTTGATGATCAACATTCATTCAATTTTGCACGGAGATTAATCAAGGAAGAAGGACTACTATGCGGTGGTTCCAGCGGTACAGTAGTCTGGGCGGCACTTCAGGCTGCACGAACACTTGGAACGAATAAAAAATGTTTAGTCATCCTTGCTGATGGTATCAGGAATTATCTTGGAAAATTCGTATCTGATGCATGGATGAAGGATAACGGATTTAATATTTAATAAACAAAAAAGCCCCCGTGAGGAGGCTTCATTGTCGTTAGTGTAGCGTTCATACTACTTCAATAAGACCATCTTTCGGGTCTTAACAAAGTCTTTGGTCTGTAATTGATATAAATATACTCCTGCACCTACAGGGTCACCATAATCATTGGTGGCATTCCATTTTACGGAATGATAACCTGCGGAAGTATTCTGGTAATCAAAGGTTCTCACCTTTTGCCCCAGCATATTGTAAATAGTCAAGGTTATGTCACTTACCTCCGGTAGGTCAAAGCGGAGTGTGGTGGTAGGATTGAATGGATTCGGATAGTTTTCATGTAAGGCAAACTCAACTGGCACTCCTTCGGCTGCAGTTGAGAGGTATTCATAGCGATTTACATAGATAACTCTATTATCTCCAGTTACATCTACCGTATCAATACCATCAGTAGCTTTTACATTTAAACTCACTGTTGCACCATTAACGGGCCTCCCTTCAAATACATGCTCCAATATTTCTTCATAGACGAGTTGGAATGCTGTGTCTGTAATCTCCTCTACTTCTTCCGTTGGATACAAACCTATCTTTGCATAGATAAGATAATTAATGGTATCACCATCAACATCAGTGCTGGCACCCCATTGAAGAGTATAAGTGTCAGCAAGATTTGATTGAGTGATATTAATAGTATCTAAAGCGCTACTCACCCACTCAAAAGCTGTGGGTGCATCCTGCACTGGAGTTACAGTTAACCTAAATGATGTTGAATCCTTATAGCTACCATCAGAGGCATAAGCCTTGATGTTAGCCACCCCATGCCAATTGGAATTTGGTGTTAAGGTCAATGTTGCGGATGATACAGAAACGGTTACTGCATTTGTATCGGATACAGCAGAATAAGTAATCGCATCACCATCAATATCAGTTGCGCTTAAGGTAGCGGTACCAGTTCCATCTTCCGCTATAGTTAGGTCGCTTTGTGTAGCAATTACGGGAGGAGAATTCTGAGGTGTGCCATATTGGTTTTCATAGGCGCCCATATCGGGATTAGAGCCAGCGGGATTGGGACGTGAGTTTCCTTCAATGTCAGTGGTAGGGGCTCCAGTAGCTGTACCTGCTCCAATTGCTGGAGACCAATCAGCCAAATGATAATCACTTTCTTCATCACCAGTGGTAATTACTTTAACAAACTGAGGATTAACATCTATGTTTCCATCACCAGTGTATCCACCTTGAATAATTGAATTTTTAGCATTGACTGTTACAGTGCCATTAGATTCTGAAAAATACATGGATTTCCATTGGGAATTCCTAACAATTGTCGAGTCATCCCAAATTATGGAGTTAGTAATATTTATTGTTAAAGGCCCTGAAAAATACATATCATTGTATTCACCATAATTATTTGCAAATGTACAATTTATAATTTCAAAATTGTTGGCACTCCCCCAATCCATATTCATTATAGATGCCTGCCTAGATTTATTGCCGGAAAAAACTACATTTTTTATGGTACCATTATAGTCGTCTGCAGAAATACCGCCACCCATACCAGCCGACCACTTTCCTGAAGGGTCCGGATAAACAGTTTGGTTGTTACGAATGATACAATTTTCAATATTTGGTGAAGCCGAATTATATAATTTTATACCAGCTCCATTTAAAGCTTTATTATATTCAATAATTAGATCTTTTAGCAAAGGTTTAGCTTTCCCATTTATTTCTATACCTCCACCAGAGGTACCCTCTCCACCGATAGTTCCATTTCCATTTTCAAGAGTAAATCCTGCTAATACAGTGTTAACATAAGCATTGTCTGGCATATTGCCATTTGCATCACCATTGAATGTTACAACGGTTCCTTGTTCATCACCATTAATTATGGTTGTTTCTCTATTTGTCCCAATAATATGAATATCTTTTAGATTAAGATTAATATTTTCTTTATAGGTACCTGCTGCAACGGAAACGGTGTCACCTTTAATAGCATAATCAATCGCGCTTTGAATTGTCGCATATTCTGATGGAACTTTTAGTGTAGTTTTGCGAGGAGTGATTTTTCGAATTACATAATTCCAGCTATCAGATAAATAAATATTATCATTTTGATCAATAGAGATTCCATAAGGAGCAGCTAAGCTTGCAGTTGCAGCTATCGAATCAGTTTCTGAATAAGTCTCATTTCCATTTCCACTAATGCTACTCACAAATCCCTCTGGGGTAATCTTTCGAACGCGGTGGTTTGAACTATCGGTCACATAGAGATTGCCTTTAGAATCAATTACTAAAGTACTTGGGGAATAAAATCTTGCTTGAGTACCAGTAACGTCATCAACGAAGCCAGATTCCTGGGCGGTGCCAGCAAGCGTTGCAATGATTCCATTAGTGTCCACCTTGCGAATTAGGTGGTTCCCAGTATCTCCAATATATAGATTTCCATCAGCATCGAATGCTACACCAAGTGGACCATCAAGTTGAGCATCCGTTGCTTGTCCTCCATCGCCGCTATAGCCTCCACTTCCAGTTCCGGCAAAGGTAGAGATATTCCCATTTACATCGATCTTTCTAATCACATTATTGTCATTTTCTGCAAAATAAATATTATATGAAGCATCCACCGTAATTTGATAGGGAAAATTTATTTGTGCTGATGTGGCAGCGCCTCCATCGCCGCTATAGCCTCCACTTCCAGTTCCGGCAAAGGTAGAGATATTCCCACTATTATCAACTTTTCTAATACGATCATTGCCAGTATCACTTATGTAGAGATTGCCTTGAGAGTCTATCGCAACACCCCTCGGATTACTAAGTTGAGCACTAGTAGCAGCGCCTCCATCTCCATCAAATCCTTTTGTGCCATTACCAGCAACAGTGGTAATCACTCCATTGGTATCGATTTTGCGTATCATATGATTTCCTTGATCCGCTACATAATAATTTCCATCCTTACCAAAGGCAGAATTGCGTGGAATATAGACTCTAGCAGTGTTCGCTTGAATATTGGTTCCATTATATATATCTGTTCCTGCAACCGTTGACATACTACGAGTGTCACTTTGAGGTGTAAACACACCTCCTTCTACAATTTGTCTAACTCTTTGATTTTGCGTATCAGAAATATGGTATATTCGAGTAAAGCCCGTAGAGGTAGCCGTAAAATTGGTGATCATAGTTTCCGGAAAATCAAATCTTGCAGTTTCATCCCAATTAGTATCGCTGTCACCATCAAACCCAGATGTAGCTTCTTTGCCCCATAATATTTCTGCTTCTACATAAGCGTTACCGCTTTCAGGTTCACCGCTATCCTTACCTCTAAGAATGATCTGAACAACACAATGATTAAGATAATCTATAATATATAAAATATCTTCATCCAAACCTAAGGCGTCTATTTTTTCACGTTCGTAGGCAACACCGAATGGCATATAGAGCTTCTTTGGAGAGTCACTAGAAGTACCCCACTCCCCTCCAACGCCATAAACCAAAGTAATCACTCCATTGGTATCAATTTTTCGTACCACATGATGCGTGTAATCAGCAAAGTAAAGATTACCGAATTGATCTAAAACCATATGGGCAGGATTGCCTAAACCAGCACTCGTTGCAGCGCCTCCATCTCCAGAAAAATCGTCACCACCATCTCCAGCAAATGTTGTAATAATTCCATTGGTATCTATTTTACGAATTCTCCTCACTTCACTGACATATAGATTACCTGAAGCATCAAACGCGACATCGTATGGCGAATTAAGTTCAGCGCTTGTAGCAGCGCCTCCGTCACCAGAAAATCCATCATATCCTCCTTGACCAGCAACAGTACTTATGACTCCATTCGTATCAATTTTACGAATGATATGATTACCTTTATCTGCAATATAAAGATTACCCACGGCATCAAAATGAAGACCATGTGGAGAATTAAAACTTGCATCAATTGCAGCGCCTCCATCTCCAGCCAATGCTTTATCGCCGTTTCCTGCAAAAGTAGAGATACTCCCATCGGTTTCCACTTTTCTTATAACGTGTAAATCTGGAAGTGAGATATATAGATTTCCTGCGGCATCAAGAGCCATATCAAGTGGCCTTCCTAGTGGATTTGAAGTTGCGTCAACATTATTGGTTAGAAAATCCCAATGCTTTGATACATTGGAAATACGACCACCTGTAATCGATGGGTCTTTATATTTGTTTAATATAGAGGGAAGATAGTTTTTTTCTAGTACTTGTGAACCAGAAGTAAAGCCTGGGCCATCTACTGCACCGTGATCAACGTATTTTCCCTTTTGGGAAAAGACTAAACTTGAAAAGGCAATGAAAAGAATAGCGACTTTCTTCATTATGAACTCCTTGAGGTTTATAATACAATATAAATTTACTTAAAAAATAAATATATAAGTACAATCTTAACTGGATACAGAGTCTTTTGCCAATTCTATTATAGATTTAGCAATCAAATCTGGAAATCCCAATGTCTCTTTAATATTGTTTGGATCTAATTGTGCGATTGTTTTTACATCCGAATATTCCGACAATAATTTTTGCACACGCTTCTCCCCCATTCCCGGCAATTCATGAAATATGGATTTGGTGACAGAATCGGTTCGTTTTTGTTTTTGGTACGTAATGGCGAAACGGTGTGCTTCATCCCGAATTCGTCGCAATAAGATCAACCCCGGACTTTGTTTATGAATGGATTGGGCATCGGACTGCCCCGGTACGAATACTTCTTCTAATCGCTTCGCCAACCCAATTATGGGTAAATAGTCCAAACCCAATTCCCGAAGGGCTGATACGGCCATAGAAAGCTGCCCTTTTCCCCCATCAATCAGAATTAAATCAGGAAGTCCCGTGCCCTCTTCTTTCACTCTTTTATAGCGCCGAAATACAATTTCCCGCATGGATGCAAAATCATCAATACCTTCCACCGTTTTTACTTTGAATTTTCGGTATTCACCTTTTCTAGGTTTTCCATCGATATAACACACCATGGATGCCACCGTATTCGTGCCACCCAAATGGGAAATATCAAAAGCTTCAATCCGCCGCGGTGGTACTTTCATTTGCAGGTCATCTTGAAGCTGGCTAATCATTTTTGGGACCAACTCCCGACGCTTCTTTCGATTAATCATCCATTCGCCCAATAACAGTTTCGCATTCTGAAACGCCAAACGCACTTCCTTCGCTTTCTCACCTTTTTGGGGCACTGAAAGATGGATCGCTCCATTTCGTTTTTCTTTAAGCCAAGCAACCAACTGATCTTGGTTTTCTGGCACAAGAGGCAGAGATATGTCCTTTGGTACAAAATCAGTTTCTAAATAAAAACGAGACACGATGGTTTTCATGATAATAGCATCCGTTTCATCAAGATTCCGAAGGGACATTTTCTCACGACTGGTGATTCGACCATTTCTAATGCGTACGACAACAGCAATACCAGAATCCTCTTCTTTCGCTAAGGCAAAAACATCCCGATCTTCAAAGTCCGCAGATACTTTTCTCTGTCGATCTTTAAATATCCCAATGGCATGGAGTTGATCCCGATACATCCCCGCATCTTCAAAACGCATTTCTTTTGATGCCATCTCCATTTGATCTTGGATATACGTTTCCGTCTCCTTTGTTCGTCCATGCAAAAACTGGATCACCTGTTTTATCATTTCATTATAATCGTTTTCGGACTCCATTCCCTCGCAGGGACCCTTACATTTTTTAATATGATAATCCAGGCAAAGGCTCACCTTATTCGCGGCAATGGATTCATCGTTAATTAAATAGTCACAACTCCGAACCGGAAATATTTTATGGACGGCTTTTAACGACCGTCGCAGATGCATCACATCTGTATATGGACCAAAATATTTGGATCCATCTCGTATAATATTGCGAGTGATAAAAACCCGAGGATAGGGCTCTTTCGTAATTCGGATATAGGGGAAAGATTTATCATCCTTAAGACTCACATTATAATGGGGCTGATGTTTTTTAATAAAATTCGCTTCCGTCAAGAGCGCTTCAACTTCACTGCGAACCACGAGCCATTCCACATCGGTAATCCGTTTAATCATGGATATATTTTTTGCCGATTGATGTTTACTTTGTTGAAAATAAGATCGAACCCGATTCCTTAATTGTTTGGCTTTTCCAATATAAATGATCTTTCCTAATTCATCTTTGAAAAAGTAAACACCGGGCTTGGTGGGGATTTGTTTAATTTTATTTTTCATCATTTTAGAGATTCTTTGAATCTGAAACTTGATGGAATTTATCCATGTTCTCATTATAAACTAAATTATCGTTTCAACTTCTCTCCATTAGATTTAGAATATATATTTATTGAATATGAAAATAAAACCCACGTGTAATATATTCGCGCCCTTATTTGAGGATTATTCGATTCGATTCATTAACGGATCAACACATTATTTTACCCATAAATTCGGAGTTTTTAGTGATCTCAACTGCAAACATTTCAATCCAATTTGGCGAAAAACCATTATTTGAAAATATATCCATCACTTTTGGCAAAGGAAACCGATATGGACTTATTGGAGCAAATGGTTCCGGTAAATCAACATTGATGAAAATTCTCTCCGGTGAGCAAGATGCAACAACCGGCAATGTGACTATCGATAAAAATGATCGAGTTGGGAAATTGAACCAAGATCAATTCGCTTATGAAGAAATGACGGTTATTGATTGTGTTATAATGGGCCATGGCAAATTATGGGAAATTAAACGGGAGCGAGAACGTATCTATGCGCTTCCGGAGATGAGTGAAGAAGATGGGATGAGAGTGGGTGATTTAGAAATGGAATTCGCCGAAATGGATGGATACACCGCCGAATCCCGCGCTGGGGATTTACTATTAGGTGTGGGAATTACCTTAGAACAACATGAAGGTCTTATGAGTGCTATCGCACCTGGCTGGAAGTTGCGTGTTCTACTAGCACAGGCACTATTTGCTGATCCAGATATTTTGCTTTTAGATGAGCCCACCAATAACTTAGATATCAATACTATTCGCTGGTTAGAAGCTATTTTAACACGAAGAAACAGCACCATGATTATTATTTCTCATGATCGCCATTTTCTCAATAGTGTTTGTACCCATATGGCGGATTTGGACTATGGTGAGCTCCGCATTTACCCCGGGAATTATGACGATTTTATGACCGCATCTACCATGGCACGTGAGAGATTGGTCCAAGACAATGCAAAGAAAAAAGCGCAAATCGCTGAACTCCAATCATTTGTTAAACGATTTTCTGCCAACGCCTCTAAAGCAAAACAAGCCACATCTCGTGCAAATCAAATTTCCAAAATAAAATTAGATGATATTAAAAATTCCAGTCGCGTCTATCCTTTCATTCGATTTAACCAAAAAAAAAAACTATTCAATACCGCATTAGAGGTGAAAGACTTTACCAAGGGATACGACAACATATCCCTTTTCAAACAATTTAACTTATTAATTGAGACAGGCGAACGTGTGGCTATTATCGGACCGAATGGAATTGGGAAAACCACATTATTGGAATGTTTGGTCAATAGCCTTACGCCCGATAGTGGCGATATAAAGTGGTCAGACAATGCTAAGATTGGTTACTTCGCCCAAAACCATAGTGCAGACTTCGATTCCAATATGTCTCTGATTGACTGGATGAGCCAATGGAAACACGATGAAGATGACATGCAAGCCCTTCGAGGCACCTTGGGGCAATTGTTATTTTCTCAAAATGATATTAATAAACCGGTGAATGTGATTTCCGGCGGTGAACAAAGGCGTATGTTATTTGGAAAGCTAGTCCTTCAAAGGCCTAATGTAATCATCATGGACGAGCCCACAAATCACTTGGATATGGAATCCATAGAATCTCTGAATGCTGCATTGGATAGTTACCCTGGTACACTCATTTTTGTGAGCCACGATCGAGAGTTTGTATCCACATTGGCCACGCGGATTATCGAGATTATGCCGGATAAAGTTTTGGAATATAATAGCAATTACAATAGCTACCTTCATAGTCGCGGTGTGGAATAATATATAGATTAACAATCATCAGCCCTTCTCCATTTTTGAAGAAGTAAACGCCCGGGTGGATCCGCACAAGCCGGATTCTGTTTTGCTTGATTTACGTCACGGTAGTCATTATTATCTATGGAGAATTTATCGATGATTATTAAACTAAATAAATCATTCGCCATTTTAATCATCCTTAATTTATTAAGTCTATATATTTTAGGATGTACCAGCACTAAACCTAGTAGTGATCAGGACAATTTTGCTCCTGATTCTATATCAAATTTACTGACCGAATTATCTGATGGAAATATCGTCGAATATTACGAAAATGGTTTGTATGAGTACCGAAACAGTAACGGCGAATTACTAAATCAAGGAAAATACCTTTATAAGAAAATTGACGGTACACACGGAGAAGTGGTGTTTAATAATGGCGCTAATCCGTATATAAGAGTATCTTTTAATTTTAATAATCCAAACTTTGGGAATTATAAATGGAATGCTCCGCCATATAGATCCGGTGAGTTCGAGATTTTAAAACGCACAAAGGATAAAGCTGATTCATTTGATCAGGCATTGAAATATGTTTACGGTATTGGCAGTAGTAAGAATCAAGATCTTTCGCCACCGGTATTGCCCGATGGAGTTTATCGATTTTTTATTCAAACTGAGGAAAAACCCGTGAAAAGGGGCATTCTATTCTTCATAACAATCAAAGAAAATGGTCAATATAATTTTGAACAAAAACATAAGAACCCCATGGCACCCCATACAAACCATTACCGATATACTAAAAAAAACACAAACAAGGCGGAGCTTATTTTAAATGGGTTCGATCAGGAGATATTTTATCTTACTTTCCAAAACTTGGATTCTGGCATCTTTACCAAACAATCGATACAAAAAGATCATATTTATACCGGAATTTTTCTTAAAGAGTAATTGATATCTATTTATATTCCATTGATGAATCATTCAGTAAAAACCGCAAGTATAACACTCTTCTTTATTTCCACCCTATTTTCAGACAATATTGAAAAAGACCTTCAAACCCAATTTATTTTAGCCGAACCGGGAGATACAATTACCATTCCAGAAGGGGTACATCAAATCAGAGGTACACTCTCCATTGAAGGTAAAGAAAACCTTGTAATTCGTGGTTTCGATATGGATAAATCGATCCTTTCCTTTTCTGGACAAACGGATGGCGCCCAGGGATTAAGTATAACCAATTGTAAAAATATTGTATTAGAAAAATTCACGATTCAAGATTCCAAGGGGGATGCCATTAAAGCCCAATATGTGGATGGTATCGTATTTCGTTCCGTCAAAACAGAATGGACCGGTGGCCCAAAAGAAACCAATGGTGCGTACGGACTCTATCCTGTTCAGTGCACAAATGTACTTATCGAATTTTCAGTGGCTATTGGCGCCTCTGATGCGGGCATATATGTGGGGCAATCAAATGATATTATAGTCCGACATTCTACCGCATATCATAACGTGGCAGGCATTGAAATTGAAAATTCATTCGATGCGATGGTTTATGCTAATCATACTTATGAAAATACGGGAGGCATTCTCGTTTTTGACTTACCCGATTTGGTCCAGAAAAAAGGGGGGAACATCCGCGTTTATCACAATATTGTGCGAAACAATAATTTAGACAACTTCGCTCCGCCAGGAAATATTGTGGGTAAAGTACTACCGGGTACCGGCGTAATGGTTTTAGCCGCAAACGATGTGCATATCTATGAGAATACGATTCAAAATAACAAAAGTATTGGTACCGGTATAGTGAGCTATTTCATTACGGAAGAGGCCTTTACCGATAGTTTATATAATCCATACACCTCGGATATTCATATCTATAATAATGTATATAATCGTGAAGCTGGATTACCAACCCTGGATTATGAGATTGGCCAACTCATGGCGATCAAATATGGCCGCAATACACCAGATATTATTTATGACGGCATGCAGGATCCGGATGATGCAGAAGGTCTGTGTATTCAGAATAATTTTCGCGCAGATTTCACTAATTTGGATATTGAATATAATTTTGAAAAATGGTATTCTCCATTTCTATCCAACTTTTCTGAAGATCCTTCTCCACACGATTGCGGCATTCCCCACCTTTCTACATTAAAATAATGAATAAGATTTTGGGGAAATCTTTCATAGGATTCATTCTCCTTTTATCTATTACTCTAGGGGAGAATCCCCTCAAATACGCCAAACCAAAATTATCTGAATATGGATTTTTTATCGGCAAAATGGCGGATCATATTCCCCGTGATGGTGTTCTGCCCTATGATGTTTCCGCTCAGCTATTTTCTGATTATGCCCTGAAATCCAGATTTATCGTTTTACCAAATGATGAACAATTGTCCTATAAACTAGATGGATCGTTTGACTTCCCTCCTGAATCAATTTTAATAAAAACATTTTACTATCCGGAGGATTTTCGAAATCCCGAAGAAAATATTCGGCTTATGGAAACACGCCTTTTGATTCATACTCCTGAGGGTTGGATGGGCTTTCCTTATGTGTGGAACGAAGAACAAACAGAAGCTATCTTGGAGATTGCCGGCGAAAGAATGGATGCTTCCTTCATAGATAAAAATGGTGGGAAAACCAAATTTGAATATGTAGTCCCCAATTTCAACCAATGCAAAGGGTGTCATGTGAACCAGAACCGTATGATTCCCATTGGACATAAAGTGCGCTTACTGAATCATGAGTTTGATTATAATGATGGCAAAATGAACCAATTAAAAAAATGGTCTATACTGGATATGATACATGGATTGCCCAACATATCTACATTACCTCATACGCCGGATTATAGCGACGTCAGGGATGGCTCGACGGCAGACCGGGCTCGCGCATGGATTGACATCAATTGTGCCCATTGTCACCGATTGGGTGCCCCAGGGGAAACGTCCGGATTATTTTTGAATATTGAAGAAACTGATCCGACCAAATTAGGTATAATGAAACCGCCTGTGGCCGCCGGCCGTGGTGCAGGAGACCGGTTACATACCATTGTCCCCGGCGAACCAGAGAAATCAATTATGATTTATCGAATGGAATCCACTGATCCGGGAATAATGATGCCGGAATTAGGACGGAAATTGGTCCATAAAGAAGGAGTTGAGTTGGTCCGCAAATGGATAAAAGAAATGAAATAAACCACTCTTGATCAAAGGCTTATCAATCTAATTCATCCACCTTTTTAAATGAATTATAAATTTCAAAATCGGATGCTTTATATGGCACTTCCGTAATCGATTTCAATTCCCAAACCATCTTAAATCCATCATCATCTTCATCCTTCATTTCCATGGTATATTTGACCATCTGACCTGGAACGGATTCAAATTCCTGTTTTGCGCTGGTTAACATAGATTCAGAGAAACTCCTTGGAGTATTTAGTTTGTCCCCTCCATAAGATTGCACTAGATCTACCTCCACTTTTGATACAAAATGAAATAAAGTTGTATCGGTGGTGAACCATTCTTCAATTAACACTAGTCCATCGTTACTTTTTATCTTTGTAGTTACCTTTCGTACATCAAATCCAACAACACGCTCCATTGATTCAGAAATGGTACGATCGTATTCGGATTCTTCCTCTTCTTCATCCGAATTGTTATTTTCCCGCCCTTCTCTAGAGCCACCTCCCATGTTCATTCTACCCATGGTAGATTTCAATGTCGGATTCCCATCATTCTCACGAATGGCATCAAATGTTTCCATGGCGTATTCTTCATCTTTGGCATTATAAACGATTCTTGATTCAGATTTCCCATCCAGGATACTCCCCAACTTTTTATTTCCCCCCATGGCCATGCGGATCAAAAACCGATCCACATCTAGTGCAGATTCTTGCCTGAAATAATTATTTGCCGCATATTTGGTAATGGTGGTCGAGACTTCACCAACGTAAGGCGCGTCCATGAACATGACCTCCTGAACCACAACTTGGGTTTGGGCTGATATATTTACAACTAAACAGAAAAAAACAACAAATCGATAATTCATTTTTTTACCAAGGTAATTGATTTAAATCCACATTCCCACCAGAGAGAATTATTCCAACTTTCTTTCCGGAAAACTTGTCTTTACTTTTTAACAAAGCCCCAAGGGTGATCACACTGGATGGTTCGGCGATTATCTTCATACGCTCCCATACCATCTTCATTGCTTCAATAATCTCTGTTTCGGTTACGGTAATGATACCATCCACATATTTTTGAATAATTGGAAAAGTAATGGTACCAATCTGAGCTCGCAGTCCATCACAAATGGTCTCGATGGATTTATTCGTTTCTATCTTCCCTGATTTCAATGATCGATACGCATCATCCGCTTCTGAAGGTTCAGCCCCAAAAACAATTATATTGGGATTTATTCCTTTGGCGGCGATAAGCGTTCCACTTAACAAACCACCACCACTAACGGGACAAATAATCATATCCAGATTGGGCTCGTCTTCCATTAACTCCTTAGCACATGTTCCCTGCCCGGCCACAATGCGCTCATCATTGTAGGGATGAACAACAATGGCACCGGTTTGTTCAACAAGGTCTGCCAACACACTTTCACGAGAAGATTGTTCCGGTTCACACCATACAACGCTTCCCCCATTTCGCTCAACATTGTTAACTTTAATCTTCGGTGTATTGTTCGGCATTACCACTTTGGTTTTCCCCCCTCTTCTTGTCACTGCCATAGACAATGCTGCACCATGATTCCCGGAGGATGTGGTTGCCACACCTTTCTCTATTTCTGCTTGGGAAAGCTGTTCCACCGTATTGGTGGCACCGCGGATTTTAAATGCGCCTACTTTTTGGAAATTTTCACATTTAAAATAGAGACTAGCTCCACTCAATTCATTCAAGCTTTTGTTGGTTAAAATGGGTGTCCGATGAATAAAAGAACGGATGCGATCATGGGCTAATTCAATTTCTTTCAGTGTAACCATGGTTGAATATAAATTTGACATGAATAAAAAACATATTCTTTAAGGAATAAAATGAGTAAGCATTCAAACCAGCACATGAGCACCGATGAATTTCGAAAACAAGGCAAAAAAGTTATCGACTGGATTGCCGATTATTATGATCAAATTGAACAATACCCTGTCCTTTCCCAGGTAAAGCCGGAAGACATTCGTTCCAATCTTCCCCAATCTGCTCCCATAAAAGGACGAGATTATGGAGATATTTTATCTGATATGGATAAAATGATGCCCGGTATTACCCATTGGCAATCACCCAATTTTCATGGATTCTTCCCTTGTGCCACCAGTGGTCCCGCCATTCTTGGGGATCTTATTTCTACGGGTTTGGGCATTAATGGCATGAATTGGACCACCAGCCCTTCTTGCACCGAAGTAGAAACCCATGTATTAGATTGGCTTGTGGATATGATGGACTTACCGAATAAATTTAAATCCAATTCTACCGGAGGAGGTGTTTTGCAGGATACGGCATCCAGCTCCAGCCTCGTGGCATTAATTGCGGCGCGAGAAAAGGCATCCAATGGACAAACAAACAAAAACGGTGGCAATCAGCGATTAACAGCCTACAGCTCTTCTCAGGCACACTCATCCATAGAAAAGGCCGTAAAAATAGCAGGAATTGGTAAAGACAGCCTTCGCCTGATAAAGGTGGATGACTCTTTTGCCATGAATCCAAAACACTTGAGAGAATCCATTGAAACCGATATTTCCAATGGGTTCACCCCCGCATTTGTATGTGCAACCGTCGGAACCACATCCAGCACCGCATTGGATCCCATTGAAGATATCGGAAAAATTTGTCTAGAATTCAACATATGGCTCCACGTAGATGCTGCCTTAGCCGGACCAGCCGCTTTATGTCCTGAATTTCGTTTTATCCACGACGGATTGGAATATGCAGACAGTTATACATTTAATCCCCACAAATGGATGCTCACCAGTTTTGACTGCAGTGTTTTTTATGTAGCCAATAGAAAAGTATTAATTGATTCTTTATCCATTTTACCGGAGTACTTAAAGAACAAAGATACTGGTTCCGAGATGGTAATTAACTATCGTGATTGGGGAATTCCTCTCGGTCGACGGTTTCGTGCACTGAAATTGTGGCATGTAATTAATTATTATGGTGTGGAAGGATTGCAGACATTTATTCGAGGACATGTGGAAAATACGCAAAAATTGAAATCATGGATCGAAGCAGATGACCGGTTTGAGATTGTGGCTCCGGTTCCCCTAAACCTCATTTGTTTTCGTCATAAAAACGGGAATAATCTTAACGAAAGATTAATCAATACGCTCAATAGAAGCGGAAAAATGTATCTCACACATACCCGATTGAATGATCAATTTATTATTCGCTTTTCTGTGGGACAAACCACCACCACGATAAATCATTTAAAGAAAAGTTGGGATTATATATTAGATACAGTAAATGAGATGGAAAAAGGTTAAGACTTTTCGGCCAGTTCCACCAAGACACCACCCGTACTTTTTGGGTGAATAAAGACCACTTTATACCCTTCTGCACCGATGGTTGGTTCACTCGATAATACTTGAATATTTAAATCTTTAAGTTCTTTTATTGCTTTATTTATACTCTCTACTTCAAAACATACATGATGTAATCCTGCTCCCCGATTTTCCAAATATTTACCGATTGGTGTATCGGAGTCCATGGCTTCTAATAATTCAACTTTGCCATGCCCTGTATCGTATATATCAGTCGTCACCCCTTGGTTCTCCACCGCTTCCGTCCCAAGATGGGGCAAATTAAGTATGTGTTTCCAGAACGGTGCATCCTTATCAATGCTATTCACCGCAATTCCAATATGTTCTATGCCCAATATTTTCATATTATTTTAAATGATTCTGATCGGAATTTAATGAAACGCCCAGACCATTCCTTTGGGGTAAAACCAATTTCCCATTTTCAACTAAAACGCCCTTATACGGATCGTTATTAATAAGGAGGTTTCCATCCAAATCGGCATAATCCACTAAAGGTGACAAATGGGCTGCTGCCGTTATTCCGACTGAAGACTCAATCATACATCCCAGCATGATGGTCATATCCCTTTCCCGCGCCATCGTAACCATTTTCTGTGCTTCGAATAGATTCCCACACTTCATCAGTTTAATATTGATCCCATCAAAAATACCGTGTATTCCCGGTATATCGCTGGAATTCAGACTATTTTCATCCGCAACCAAAGGAAGGGGTGATTGTTTCCTTAAAGTAGCCGTATCCTTAAGATTAGAGGATTTAAAGGGTTGTTCTACGAATTCTACGTTTCGTTCGGCAAGCCATCTACACATTGTGATGCCTGTTTCAAGATCCCAACCTTCATTCGCATCCACGCGGATTAATGTATCCGTTTCCGCTCGAATTGCATTCATAATGGCTTTATCCTGTTTTTCACCCATACCCAATTTAATTTTTAGAATATGATAAGGCGCCGCTTCTTCAACTTTTTCTGGAATAAGATCCATATCTCCTATTGAAATGGTAAACGATGTTTTCGGTGTTTTGTCTGGATTCGCACCAAAATATTCAAAAAGTGAAATCCCCTCCTTCTGGCACCACCAATCCAAGATAGCCATAGACAAGGCCACTTCTAAAGACTTAATCCCTTTAGATTGAGGCAGAACAACATTTGAAAATTCAACCGGGTCATCCATGGTGTCCGGCAAAGAAATACCCTCTTCAAGGATCTTTGTTATTCCTTCTATAAATTCATTATACCGAGCAGAAGGCGCTGCTTCTCCGCGACCCATAATCCCCTCTCCTTCGAGATACACATAAACAATGTCATAATAATCGTGAGATCCTCTGGAAATTCCAAATGGATGGGTACAATTAACTCTATATGTGGAAAAAGATAATTTCATCATTTAATTTGGTGCGCCAGCACTGCCCTCCCAATCGGGGTCTGCCACACCAATCCAATCTCCTGTTTTATTATTCTTAATTATTGCATGAACACGACCGAATTTTCCTTTTTGTTTTTGGATGGTTACAGCATGTCCCATCTCGGTATAATATATACTATCAGCAATTGTCCATCCATTCACACCGGTCCATTCTAAATCTATACCTTCCTTTGTTGGATATACCCTTGGGAGAGTCATGGCCTTTTCCAAAGAATGATTCTGGTCAATAACGCGACTGACCACTGCGATAATGGAAGAAGGAATTCTGGCACCACCCGCCGCCCCCAATGCTAAAATGGGTGAACCATCTTTTGATACAATTATGGGTGAAATATGAGATGATGCTCTTTGACCGGCTTTTACTTCCCCCAAATATCCACCCAAAGTTTGAGCATAGACAAATCCCAATCCCGGTGTAACAACTTTCGATCCCATGGTCGTACCTACCGTTTGAGTAAGGGAAACAACCATTCCATTTTTATCCGTCACAGTTAAGTGTGTTGTATGCCCCATGGGTGCCGTAAAAGATTCAGGTAAATCATCCCAATCTACAAATGCTTGTTCATTATGTATTTCAGCCGCTCGCTTCTCTGCCCATTTTTTAGATGTGAGTTTTTCGGCATCCAATAATGATTTTTGATTTTTTCGATCTAAATAAGCGGATTCAATGGCGTGATAAACCGCCTCTCCCCAATCCAAATTATTTGTTAAATCCTCAGAAAAGGTCTCAAGTATATGTAAAGCCTCAATGGTTATGGCACCAAAGGAAGGCATCCAAAGTGCCGAAAGATCATACCCTCGATATGAGCCTGTTACAATGTGAGAAACTTCAGCCTCGTATTCGGCCAGTGCTTTCATACTAAGCACACCGCCATTAGCTTGATTATCTGCCACAATTTTTTCTGCAATCCATCCAGAATAAAAGACATCAGGACCATCATCTGCAATTGCTTGCAATACCTTCGCCAAGTCTTTTTGTACAAACCATTGTCCTGGCACCATGGGAGAACCATCCGTTTGGAGAAAATGCTGCCGCGTCCCTTCGAATTCGTTTAATTGTTTATTCACCATGGATTGACGAATCGCTTCTCCAGAAATGAGCGCATGGCCTTTATCTGCAATCTCAATGGCTGGATTCATAATGGATTTCAGATCTAATGAACCAAAATCTGCCTGTGCTTTTGTTAATCCTTTTACCACGCCCGGAATACCAATACTGGGATACCCATAGCGTTTTTTGGGTGCATTTTCATAATCGTAATCGTGGGGTGCTGCCGTGGTACCGTCAATCCCATGGTACCCTGTTTCTGGAGAATAAATTAATATTTGGTTTCGGCCACCAATACCATTCATGGATGGTTCAACAACGGATAGTGTAAATGCTGCAGCCACTGCCGCATCAACTGCATTCCCTCCTTTCGCCAAAATATCCACACCTGCTTTGGTCGCCAATGGATGCCCCGTAACAACCATACCATTTTTAGAATGGTGTACTTTTTGTGATGATTCAAAATAAACACCACCATTAGATGGACCCGATGATGAGCATCCAATGAAAATTAGTACTAATATGGCACAATATCGTTTCATCATATCAACTCCTTTTCAATTGCATCCATAAAATTCATATCCCCAAATCTAATTAAATCTGTTGTGGCAATCCCATATTCTTTTTCTGTTTTCTCAATCTCGGACGTCGCTTCTTCATTAGATAATTTCAATGTCAGTAGATTAATACCCAAGAATTTTGATTCTCTAAAATTCTTCATTAAATCCACATGAAGTTCCATAACCTGGCTCATCGAAGAAATAGGTAAATTAGTAACATCTTCCGGTCGGCCCGGATCGTGGGTCATAACCATATAGTTCGGCATAGCGCCATGAAGTAAACCCAATGTAACGCCAGCATAATATTGATTAGTCAAAGACCCTTGGCCTTCTACAATCACTAATTCAGTTTCATCTGGACATTGATCTATAACATGCTCTATTTCCCCGGCCATAAAATCAGCCGTAACTGCATCAATGGGTACACCGGAACCACTGAGCAATATTCCAGTTTGGCCTGTCCCAATAAATTCTACTTTTCGTCCACGCTCTTTTAACCGTTGCGTAATTTCCCAGCCTGTCGTCATTTTGCCTGAATCACAATCGGTACCTACTACGAGCAACACAGGAATGGTTCGATTCTGCCATGACCCCTTTGGGAAATTCGGCGGTTTTGGTGGCCGTCTCAAATCAGTTAAGGTTACATTGTATTCTTTCGCCAAATTAGCCAATTCAGGGTCATCTTGAAGAAATTGATGCATACCACTAATAATGTTACACCCAGACATAATGGCATTTTTGACTTCGTTTCGATATTCATCACTAATAAATCCACCTTGTGAGGCATTCCCTATTACAAGTGTATCAGGATTGAGTCCATTACATGATGCAAAATTTTCCAATACGGGTATATCGCCACCATAACCCAATTCAGATTCAGCAGTTTTGCCAGCCTTACTTTTATCAATAACGGCCACAACATCTTCAGGACGATAGCGAATAAGCATATTCCCTGTTTTATTCAATATATAGTTAAATGCGCGGTGGCATAAAATGACAATTCTTTTTTCTGTGTTATTCATATAATTATTTATTCGGTAATTTGATTTTATAATTTGGCAACGTCTTCTAAATTTTGCCACAATAATTTAGTGATAAATTAACAAAATGATAAATATTTTACACTTTATTTCTTTTTTAAGATTAATACCGTTATGTTGCTTAACTATAATGATTTCATGCACAGAGTCGCTGACGGATCCTGAAGAGGAAATTGTAAAAACGACGCCTCTGGTACCTCAGGGAATAAGTAAATTTGAATTCGACAATTATCCGACATTATCAAACGCACCCTTAACTGTCCATACATACCTGGCTGACTCTACGATCAAAAATATTCCAATTGTGTTTATAATGCATGGCGCCAGTAGAAATGCTTACGATTATTGTATCGATTGGGTTGAGCCGGCACGAAAACATAATTTCCTTATTGTATGTCCAGAAATTGATGTAAATCGATATCCTGGGTCTGCAGGATATAACTTGGGCGGGATGTATGACGCGAGCACATTATTAGATTCTACCCAATGGACATTCTCCTTTATTGAGCCCATATTTGAATATTTAATAGAGAATGAGGTCTCTACTGTTGAAACCTATGGGATATATGGTCATTCCGCTGGATCTCAATTTGTCCACCGATTCGCTTTATTCACCCATCCAACGCATGCAAAAATATTTATCTCTGCCAATGCAGGATGGTACACCATGACTGATTTTAAAGAACCATTTCCATATGGTTTTCAAAACTCACCGATGACGGAAGAAAATATTATAGGAAAATTCAAACTGGATTTAGTAATTCTCCTGGGAGAAAACGATACAGATCCCAATGCTTCTACACTCAGAAAAACCGAAGAAGCTATGCGCCAGGGGAAACACCGTTTTGAAAGGGGGAATTCTTTTTACACCAAGGCCAAATCGATGGCGGATTCCCTGGGGACAGAATTTAAATGGACTAAAGTTACAGTACCGGAAGTGGGCCACTCTAACTTTGGAATGGCACCTGCCGCGGCTAAATTATTTTATGATACATTGAAAAATTAATTAATCAAGTTACGCTTTAAGTGTTTTGTGTAATATATATATATTGTTGACACAAACGCTGATGAAAATTTTGACCATGTAGTTTGATCCTCCCGTATCCCTGGTTTGGGGGCCTCCACTTGAATTGCGCTGATCATTCCTCCGTTCTTCGATCCGTGGCGGACCGTATTATATCCACCAGAAAAATAGCGCATACCATTAGGTCCGGGATCATTCACACTTGGGACACTTTTAAACCCTATACTATCTAATATTGCACCGAAGCTGTTGGCCCCTCTGAGTACCTCAATAAATGAAGAAGACGATGAATCCACGAGGGCGCGGATGCTGGATTCATTCTTAAAACTATTGGTATTCAAAACCGCATCTGATAAATCTAATTCACTTCCAGATAGTAAATATCCCAACCAATTTCTAAGATCATAGAAACCATCGGGATTCTTTCCATGGCCGTGCATATCAAAGAATAGACCACTCCCATAATCCGTCTCAATTTTCTTTTTTGCAATACCAATATAATGATGATACTCCTGCCAGGCCCGTAGGGCATATTTATCATCTTGAGCCGCTTCTACACTGTCGCGGTTTGCATCCAATTTTGTCCGTTTTAATCGACAGAGAATCACATGAGGCCGACCGCCAAACCTTGCGACCATTGTATCCATAACGGTCTTGGTTAATTCGTATGTATTATCATCTGTTACGGTTGTGCCATAAGTCCGGTCAGGGATTTCATCAGGTGTAAGCCGGCCGCCGTGGGGCGCTGATAGAATTATAGGTAAATCCCCCGCGTGGTATTCAACATATTCCTCCCTGCCATAATAAACGGAATCGGGATAATAAGGTCCGTCGTACCCGAGGGATGGAAAAGTATCCTGTTTTACAGTGTCAACAGGTGGAGGATCAATTTTTTCCGGTTCATCTTTCGGCTCATCACATCCAATCAGTACGGACAGCCATAAGACTCCTAAGGTAATTATCGATTTAAATGGAATCATTTTTAGATAAATCATGGCGTTTATGCGAAAAGACTGACTGCAGTAAAAACGACGATAATGCCAAAAATATTAAGAATAAGTCCCGCCCTTAACATTTGTCGCTGACTGATAATTCCTGTACCATATGCCAGTGCGTTTGGTGGCGTTGCCACGGGTAGCATAAAGGCACATGTGGCTGCAACCCCAACCCCGAAAACCAATGCGTAAGTAATCGCTGGGTTAAATTGGTTTGACAATGCAATCATGACAGGGATTAAAATAGCGGCGGATCCTGTATTCGATGCCAGTTCAGTTAAAAATATCATTAATGTAATACTTGCTATGATGACAACCCAATCGGGAGACCCGGCAATGGTTTGAATCATCTGAGTCGCAAGCCATTTCGAGGTACCCGTTTCGCTCAAAATGACTGAAAGACATAGCCCCCCACCAAATAAGATGAGGATGCCCCATTCAATCTTTTTCTCCAAATCTTTCCAAGAGATTAAACCCAGAATGGGTGCAAGGGCTGTAATGAATATCGCAATCATTCGGTCAAATTGTTTTAACCCGAGAAAATGCCCGATTTGACTGGAGAATATCCAACAGAAAACAGTAAAAATAAATAACGCGACACTTCCCTTTGCATGGGCATTCCATTCCATAGAAAAATTATTATTTCCTCCCGGTTGGTTAACCATTGCATTCTTTTCAGGTCGAATGACAACCCACATAGCTAATATGACAAGGGGAAACATCATAATGGCTGATGGGAAACCCACTTTAAACCAGGTAAAAAAATCGATATCCAATGCAGAAACAGCAATCCCATTGGGCGGCGACCCCACCGCAGTGGCCAATCCTCCAATATTTGCGGCGTACGCTGTACCTAAAACGACATAGGCCCGCATTCTGGGATATTCTTTCCCCACCAACGCAATGGCAATGGGTAACATCATGGCCGTGGTAGATGTATTGCTCATCCACATGGATAAAAAGCTGGTGACTACAAAAAATCCAATTACCGACCACCAAAGATGTCCACCAGATGCGGTGGTTACTTTTTTTGCTAACCAAATATCAATTTTATATTTATTTAATAAAGCAGCTAAGGTGAATCCACCCATAAATAAATACACGATTGAATTTGAAAAGGGGGATAGTGCTGCTTTCGGACCAAGAATTTGAGTAAAATATGCAAGAAGAGGGACAAGTAATGCTGTTGCAGGTAAAGGAATAATTTCTGTCATCCACAATCCAGCACAGATTAAGAGTATGAAAAAGCCTTTCTGTGTTATTTCGACGTCTAATATTAACTGGCTTAAGAGATAACTAAATATACCCCAAAGTAAAATTACTATGAGTTTTTTGGGAAGTGCCATTTGACTCATCTTATAGTTCTCTAACTTTATTTATTCTACAACTAATAATTCAACTTCAAAAACTAGAGTAGCGTTTGCTGGAATTACGTGCATGTCTCGATTTCCATACCCCATTATTGGTGGTATTGTTAATTTTCTTTTACCGCCTACTTTCATTCCTGCCACTCCTTCATCCCAACCCTTGATAACTTGGCCTGCACCAAGAGTAAAACGAAAAGGTTCTCGTCCTGTGTTTAATGAAGAATCAAATTTTGTGCCATCTCTCAACCATCCTGTGTAATTAACGGTAATAACACTATTATTTTCAGCTTCGGCGCCATCGCCAACTATTAAATCCTCTATGATTAATTCACCATTCATTTCTTGATCATACTTACTGCCTTTTATTTCTTCCCAGCTCTTTAATAATTCAGAAAATTTATCTTTATGTGTGTCAGTCGGTGGAAAAAATGATCCCTGTCTTACGCCGCCTCCTTGAAGTTCTCTAGATAGACGCATTAAGCCAGAACGTATGCTATTTACTTTTTTCTGCTGACCTTTAATAGCTATTAACTTTTTATCATCATCCTTCATTCTTTTACTTGATTGCTTTACCATTTCTTTTAGCTTCTCATTCAGTGTAAAGGCTTGCTTGTGAAGGGCATGCAATTCAAGTAGAAATGTTTCTCTTTGACGATAATCACCGGTCCTTAAGTTGAGCTTAGGGTCACCATTGACTCTCACTGTTTGTGAATGCGATTTATTACCAACTGATACTGTAACAGTATAAACTCCAGGACTAACGTGAGGTCCTTTTGCATCTAAACTATGAGGTGGGATTGGTAATAATTCAGACTTGTCTGGCTTTATTAAACCTGGTGTCTCCTTATTATTTTCGATAAACGGTGGCGGTGGATGTTTTAAATCCCAAACAAAGCGATTAATCACACCAGGAGAAACCGATAATTGGTATGATCTGATTGTTTTATTTCTTCTTTTAATTTCAATGAATGCTTGGCCTTCATTAGAATTGACAATAAAATTAATAATTGCACCATAGTCAGGATTAGGGCCAGTCCACTCCTCTTGGCCGCGATAGGATGTATCTTTCCAATAATGAAACAATGTTGTTGGACGAATAGAATAAATATGAACAGGACTATCTAAAGATTCAGACCATTCAGCCAATGGTGCTGTATCATCTAATACCCAAAAACTTCTTCCATGTGTACCCAACACTAGATCTTTCTCTCTTGGATGAATGACCATATCATCATAAAGAGTTGTTGGAAGATTTGAATTGAACTCCACCCAATCATTACCACTATTCATTGATATAAATACCGCATGCTCAGTCCCTAAGAACAAGACATTAGGATTATCTGGGTGTTCTAAGATAACATTAATAGATCCCGAAGGTAAGTCGTCAGATAGGTCTTGCCATGTTTGTCCATAGTCATCTGTTCGAAAAACATAGGGAGACCAATCACCTTCTCTATGACGATCAAAAGTTACGTAAGCTGTACCTCTCCCTTTTTTTGAAGATATTACTCTACTCACATATGAATCACTAGGCAGACCATAAATATTTTGGCTGACCTCATTCCAATTTTTTCCACCATCTCTAGATACTTGAACATTTCCATCATCAGTCCCTACCCATAAAATCTTGTACCAAAGTGGCGATTCATCCATTGAAATAATTTCTCCATATGATGAGGTTCCATCATTGCGTGAAATTTTAGTATCTACTCCAAGTACATCCATAATTTTCAATGAGTCTCTGTTAATTGCTTTTGTCAAATCTTTTGTTCGATCCCAAGACACTCCGCCATTATTGCTAATAAATAAACGATTTCCTCCAAGATAAACTCTATTGGGACTTTGCTTTGAAATCATTATAGGCGTGACCCAATCGTATCGATTCTTATCTTTAGGATCATCAGAGAAAGGCTTTATTCCTTGTATGTTGCCCGTTTTTCTATCAATGCGGACAATATTCCCATTTTGAGTCGCATTGTACAAAATACTCGAATTTGGAGCAGGTTGCTGATACATACCATCCCCAAAGCCTATTTGTCTCCAATCATCTGATAATATTCCCAACCAATGTCTCGTGGCGCTGGGTCCCACCCAAGAATGATTGTCCTGCATGCCACCGTAAATATTATAGGGAATATCCATATCAACACCAATTCCGTAAAATTGACCAATTGGAATATTATTTAGTCGATTATACGATTTACCATAATCCCAAGACTCATGTAAACCTGCATCACCCGCTAAATAAAAATGTTTAGAGTTATTTGAGTCTATCCATAATGTATGATGATCACTATGCACACCCACATCATAGGTTGGACGTGTTGGCATTTGATAGAAAGTTTTACCTTTATCTTCCGTGCGATAAAATTCAGTGGCCAGCATATAAACAATATCGTCATCATTGGGGTCAACAAAGATATGACTATAGTACATTGGGCGTGGATTCAACTTATTCATTCTTTCCCAGCTACGCCCACCGTTGCCGCTTCGATAAAACCCACTGGAATCAGCATGCTCAATTGTAGCATAAATTATATTTGATCTTGTTCGTGAAGCTGCCAGCCCAATCCTTCCTTTATCTCCAGGAGGTAAGCCGTCGGTTAATTCATTCCATGTTTTACCGCCATCAGTGGTTTTATAGATACCGCTGCCAGACCCTCCGCCATTAAATCCCCATGCTTTCCGCATCCGTTGATAAGTCGCTGCATAGACCGTATTGGGGTCATTTTTATCCATTGTCAAATCAACCACACCTGTTTCATCATCAATATAAAGTATTTTTTTCCATGACTGTCCTCCGTTTGTCGTTTTATACACTCCTCGTTGTTCAGAGGATTTCCAGAGGTTTCCTAAAGCAGCCACGAATACAATATTAGGATTTTTAGGATGGATAATAACACGGGCAATGTGATGGGTATTCTCTAACCCAATTGAAGTCCACGTCTCCCCTTGATCGGTTGATTTATAGATACCATTTCCCCATGAAGTACTTTGACGATTTTGCTGTTCACCTGTACCTGCATAAATGATATTTGTATTGGATTGTGATATTGATAGATCACCAAATGTGGATACCTTTTGATCATCAAAAACAGGCTTCCACATTGTTCCTTTGCTACTTGACTTCCAAATTCCCCCGGAAGCGGAGGCGATAAACATTATTTCAGGGTTTTCTGGAACCACTTCTACATCGTGAATACGACCGCCGGCAACGGAGGGTCCAATATTGCGGAACGCCAATTGACTCAGTTGATCAGTCGTAATTGATTGGCTCGTTAAACCAATGACAAGAACGAAGTGAATTATATATTTTTTCATAGTAGGCCTTTGTTATTTTATGATTATATAAAGCAAAAAGCCTCCAAATAAATGAAGGCTTTTTGATTTAACGATCTACAAATATTGGAGAGCAGAGGTCGCTATTTATTTACGGCCGTCTTAGCATATAAGCCTGGATCTTCGGGTGCGTTTTCATTCGATGATAATTCACCTTGAGACCATTGCATACGCTCTACATGTTTCGTCGCACCCACCGTGTTCAAAGGAAACGGAGGAACTAAATCTGATTCACCTGCGCCACGAAGACGGCGATGATCATTAAACGGCATATATGAGCCGAAACCGGACACGTACCGTTCTTCAATGATTTCACGAAGTAATGCTTTGTCCTTTGAGACGCCATCAGCATTTTCCATGCCACCGCTTGTAAAATCAGCTTCAACATATGCACCATACATATAATTGTCTGCATCATCAAAAGTGGCATTGAGGCGCCCCCCACCTGATAACCATGCTCGATAACTATTCAAGGCACTTAATCCTGAAGCAAAACCAGATCTTGCGGATGCTTCAGCCTTGATTAATTGATTTTCGCTATAGGTAGCAATGGGTTGTGGCTCAAACTGTTCAATCACACCCGTATTACCTGAGGAGGAAGATTCATCTATTGTATAGTAACCATGCCTTGCCGTTTCATTGGTTTTAGCATTGCCACGATATTTAGCATTTGAAGAATCTAGTATGGCCAATAGAAAACTTCCATCATTTCCAAGATCACCTGCTCGTGACCCGGCTATAATGGTATAGAAAAGGTTTTTATCACCTGCATTAATTGCTGCGTCACCACGTGGTATATACAACATATCACCAGATGATGAAGATATTCCATTGCCTGCAGCAGCTAAAGCGCCTGCATAATCTTTATTTGCCAGAGCATACCGAGCTTTTAGTGTGTAGGCGGCCGCGATCCACTTATCTTTATCTCCATTAAAATATATATCGAAGGATTCTTTGCGACTACTCGCACCATTCAAATCAGAGATTGCACCATCAAGCAAAGTCGACATTGAAGCCAATACTTCTATTTGAGCATCAAATTTCGGGTCCGATATGGCACTCTGACCAATTTCTGAATATGGCACATCGCCCGTCAATAATGCCAGAGTTCCAATCGCATTGGCTTCTAACACTTTTGATATTCCTACCAATAGTTTATCATTAGGCGCCGAATCCTGAATATGCCTTGCGTTTGTTATTACACCAATATAGGCACTATTCCATTCTCCATTTGTTTCAACCGTTGAGAGCGCATACCCATAGATATTGGAATACAACGATGTATAGCCAATCAACTGCCCAGAGTACATCCCGCATATTCGATTTAAGTGAGATACTTGTACAATTGCGTTAGCAAGCTGAGCACCATTGAGAAATAGTTTTGGATCAACATCAGCAAGGGTAATGTCATTTGGATTATCATTAATTGATTTATCCACATCACAACCTGTTGTTAAAAGCGCAATTGCGGTTAGGGGAATTAATATTTTTTTCATTGTTTTTAAACCTTTAATTGTTGTTTTCATTATGATATCCTCCGCTTAGAAATTAGCCGAAACTGAGAATAAAAATGACTTGGTAACAGGGTTAGAAAAGTATTCTAATCCGGAACCCGTTTGGATACCACCAACGTTAACACCTGGATCAACACCCACTAAATCCTTGTACCAGGCGAATAGATTACGACCAGTAGCCGTAAATGTAAGGCTATTTAAACCCGTCATATCCGTTATTGCATCTGATTTCATAAGATAAGAAAGGGATAACTCTCTTATACGTGAATAGGTCGCATCTTTAATTGAGAAGTTATACGCCTGGTTATCTCCAAATCCACCGCCAATACCATGGCGAAACCATGCTTCATCAAGAAGCACGTCGCCACCGCCAAAGTCTTCGATAAATCCTCTAACTGTGGTACCTGATGGAATCGTTTTGCCATCCACATTTTTAAGGTCTTTTGTAAGCGTAACTTCATTATCTGTATCACTGGTCGTACCAAATCGTCTAAGAACCCATAATGTACGCGGTGAGTATTCACCACCTTCTGAATGTTCAAAGAGCATATTAACCGTGAAATTACTCAAACGAGCCGTCAAACCTAAAGTACCACGCCAATCCGGATTGGGGTCACCCAAAATCATTTTAGTTGGTGTAATTTGAGGGAATCCATTATCATCTAAAATAAATTTACCATTCACTGAGCCATCTTCCGTTTGTGACCCGATTCCCCAAAGAGAACCAATGGGGTAACCTTCTCTCGCAACGGAGTTCACTGAACCTGAACCAAGATTCAACACATCCGTACCAGACAAGCTAAGAACCTTATTTTTATTTGTAGCCCAATTGAACGATAAGTCAAGGCCCGTGGTTGCCTCATTCATCACGCTCCATGAACCATCAATTTCAAGACCTTTATTCTCCATTGAAGCCGAATTCGAATATTGCGTATCATAGCCAGATGTTGGCGTAAGTGCATTGCTAATCAACATATCAGTAATTTCATTTTGATAGCTGGTCAAACTAAGTGACAGTTTGTCATCCATAAACCGAAAATCAACACCGAACTCAGTTTCAGTTTTTACTTCAGGCTTTAATTCTGGGTTACCCTTATCATCATCCACGCGATAGCCACCGCCCCACTGACCGACAGATACTGGATCGCTATAAGAGCTATAACCAAATCCACTCTCTGCTAAGGTTTCAAAACGATGTGCTCCGGGTCTCACACCCACCTGGCCATACGCTACACGTAATTTTGCAAAACTGATAAATCCCACACCGCTGAGTAAATCTGTCATTTGATAAGCCACATCTACTGCAGGGTACATGTAAGAATCACTGATTGTCGAATGCGTTTCACTCGCCATTGATACATTAACAAAAATTTGATCCAATGCATCAAGCGAAAGGACCCCATAAGCCCGGGTTGAACGAAGAAACAATCTACCATTAGACACTGAAGAGGCTTCTGCAGCCGTATTAACACTGGTTGTATGTTTATCAGTATTCACCAAAAACCCATCAATCCATGATGATGATCTACTATATTCACGATCATTTAAGTTCCAACCAGCCGTAGCAACCATAGAAATATTTGAATTTAATTCCACATTCTGGCGTGCAATTACGTCGTAATTCGTTTCACGGTTTGTAATTCGAGCCATATCGAATGCCCCGGAGTTTATACCGGAACCAGCACTCCCAATGGGATAAAAGCTTTCTCGGTTATCGGTAAATTGGTCAAGACCGCCACGAAGAACCACTTCAGTGCCAGGGAATGGCGTTATATTCATTTCGTTTGACATCATCAAGCGATTAACCCGCGTTAAATTTTTATGCTCATTAACAGTCCAAAGGGGATTGCTATAAATTGGATTTGTGCTTGAGCCTCCAAGGTAACGACGGTAAGCCCGATGGCGATTCGTATATTCAGTGCCACCACTTACGTATGTACCTTTGTAATGAGTCATATCAAAATCAGGAGCATTTCTTAAAAGACCTAACATCAAACCTGCAACATTAGAACCCCTCTGAATACGATTAGATTCACTGTAGGTATATCCCACTTTAGACGACATCGTTATTTTATTCGAGAGTTTAAACCTTGTATTTAATCTTACATTATCTCGATCGTAAAAAGAATTGCGAATCATACCGTCCTGACGTAATCGGCTATAGCTAAATAGATACGTCTTCGATTGATCGCCACCAGAAACTTGGAAATCATCCTGATTAAGTTTCCCTGTTCCAAAAATCTGGTTAAAGTTATCGTTTACAAAGGTCTTTTTTGAATTTTTCTGTGTAATAGTATACTGAGTAAAAGGGGTATCACCAATGTCAGATACGAAGTAAGCTTTATCTTTGTTATATGTATCTTCACCACCAGCCCGATCTGAAATTTTATCACCCCAGGATTCAGCATGGGTGGTCCATTTCCCATTACGTCCTTGGCCATAGGTAGTTTGCATAGGTATTTTCTCATGAATCTCGTCATAGGAGGTTGTATGCTTATAGCTCATTTTCATATTACCTGCGGCACCATCTTTTGTTTGAATCACAATTACACCGTTGGCGGCTCTTGAGCCCCAAAGTGCGGCTGCAGATGCGCCTTTTAATACTTCTACTGATTTTACATCATTGGCATTAAGGTCATTCATTCTAGACTGTTGCGTCACCCCGCCAAACCGAGAAGAATTACCATAAATTTGGGAGTTATTTATTGGCATACCATCAACAACAACAAGCGGCTGACTGGTACCCGAAATTGTATTATTGCCACGTATTCTAATGGAAGAACCAGAGCCTGGGTCACCACTTACAGCATTAACAATCACATTTGATGCCTTAGATGATAAAGAATTCATTATCAAAGCCTCACCTGAACGCGTCATATCAGATGGTGTTACAGAAACACTTGTGGACCCCTGTTTATCGCGATTCGCTTCAAAACCCAACGCCGTTACGCTGATTCCTTTCAATCCGATCGCATCCACAGTTAAGGAGAAATTTTGAGTAATAGAGCCATTTGTAGGCACATCAACACTTACTGACTGGCTTGTATGTCCAATATAAGAGGCCGTTAAGGTTACGGTATTCCCTCCCATGGTTCCACTGGATATGTCGATCCGATAGGTTCCATCTGTATCCGCTGCTGAACCAACTGAAGTGCCGTCAATAAGAACATTTGCACCTGCCAGTGCATTGCCGTTATTATCTGTTACCGTACCTTCAATGGATGACTGAGCGCTTGCTACTCCAATAATTACTGAAAATAGTAGTGATATTTTGATATATCTGTTCATTAGAATTACTCTCCTGTGATTTATTTAAATCTATGTTCTCAAAATACTGTTGAATCATTCATAATATTTTTGACGATAAAATAGAAGAATGATGCTCCTGATTGAACTAATTATAGATATAATTATGATTGTATGCAAACCTATTTTTTTTTACAATGTAAATTTATTTACAATATATAAATTTTAAGGCTTAATCATTATTTTGAATTTGTTTAATATATTTATATACAGTGGGTCGTGTTATCGAAAGGGCCTCTCCAATAATTGTCACTGCTCCCCTTTTATTTAAATGCCCTCCCTTTACTAGATAGGCAATAACATTCACTTTATCTTTTCGCGATAATACTTTACTGGTTAGACCATGGCTCACCCGAAAATGATTAATGGCAATTTGGATATCTTCTTTTGTACTACCATAAAAAAACGCTTCTTTTTCTTTTATTGAGGAACTATCATCTGTCTGGGTGAAGAATGACAATACTTCTGAGAATTGATTAAAAACAGAAACATCATAGTTCAAACCTAGTGAACCGATAATCTTGTTATCGGAATTCCTAATAGTTAATGTGGAAGATTTCAATGGCTTACCATCAGGACTTTCATTTTTATAATTAATTACCTTTTCCGGAATTTTTCCTTTTATTTTTTTATAACCAATATCAGATGTACCACTCCCCACCGATCTTCCTGTAATATGATTATTAAAAATAGCAATTATTGAATGTTCTGGGAATCGTAAATCATGGATAATCACTTCCAAATGGGGTCTAAACATTTCAGAAACAACTTCCCCCATTTTTATATAGTGTGATAGAATTTCACTATCTGTTAATATGTCTTTTTGAGCCATAAAAACTATTTTAATTTCCCAATATCCACTAACTCTCCAGCGGGTTCGTCGAGCTTTTCTATTTTTATATTCAATAAACCATATATAATTGCTACAACAGGATTAATTAGATTAAAAAAGCAAAAAGGTAAATATGCAAATGTTGCAATACCTAAGGATGCAGACATATAAGCACCACAAGTATTCCAAGGTATTAATGGGGAAGTAATCGTTCCAGCATCTTCAAGTGTTCGAGATAAATTCTTTGGATGAAGATTCCGCCTAGCAAATTCCGTCTTATACATTCTACCAGGAAGTACAATAGAAATATATTGATCGGCAGTAATAATATTTACACCAATACAGGTTGCTATTGTAGTTACAATTAATGAGCCTGTAGATTTTGAAAAAGTTAATAACGATTTAACAATAATATTTAATAGACCAGTAGTCTCTAATACTGCACCATAGGTTAGCGCGCAGATCACAAGCCAAATTGTGTTTAGCATACTTGACATTCCACCTCGAGTTAATAGCGCATCTACGACCTCGACGCCACTATTAAATGAAAATCCGGAATGAAGCGCTGTCCAAACACCAGAAAGCATCGTCAAACCTTTTGAGAGTTCAGGCTTATTAACAAAATTTGAAACAATTTGAGGCTGAAGGAATGCAGCAAAAACGCCACCTAATAATGCGCCAATTAATACAGTTGGGAAAGCGGGCATTTTCTTATAGGCTAAAATAAATACCACGACTAAAGGGATAAAAGAAAACAGGCTAATATTAAATGAGTTGATTATTGTATTTTGAATGATTGCTAATCCAGCTGTATCACCATTTGATATTGGTTGAAAACCAAGAATCAAAAATATTATTAATGCTATTAATAAACTGGGACCTGTTGTCCATATCATATGTCTAATGTGAGTAAAAAGATCAGTACCAGCAATTGCAGGAGCTAAATTTGTAGT
>Ga0315339_1000370_pt1 | contig 60021 bp, 55 predicted proteins | sample ASW17metaG_FD_204514 | JGI IMG/M metagenome (GOLD analysis project Ga0315339, IMG submission 204514) | Ammonia-oxidizing marine archaeal communities from Pacific Ocean, United States - ASW #17 | ecosystem: Environmental > Aquatic > Marine > Oceanic | place: USA: California | collected 2016-12-05 | reverse complement strand
GTTTCAATATTCACATAACGTACCCCATGACGCATGGCCGCCCAGGATAGTGAGCCATCATCTTTTTTCGGCATTTTTTCCTGAAGGACCACATTGAAAGGCGATTTGGCTAACACCTCATAATCTGTGCGGTTGGTGCAGATGAAAAAGTCCCGGGGATTTTGGTTTTTCTTAATGGATACGGCATCGCTATTGTGGATTTCCTTTTTAATGTTATATCCTTTATAATTGTTGTGGAGGGCGATTAATAATCCGCCATTTTTCGGTAGAATTTTATCTAAAAATGGCCCCCGGTCTTGATTGATTATTTCAAGTGTTTCGGCTTTTTTCGCCCGGGACCATTTTCGATTATATTTTTGAATATTGGCTTTGGATCCTTCGGATGAAAAAATCCGATTGGGATCAATAATACCGCCAAAAAATTCAGCTTCACGCAAAATTCCCGTTACAAGAAACGCCGTACCTTCCTGTGTTTTCATGTGGTTTTCTAATGCCATCTTCGCCGTCTGTTCGTCGCCGTGGACCCAAATATATCGATGATTCGAATTACCATTTTGAATGACTTTAAATGGAATGCCCGCCAATTGAACGATGTCGTGCCCATGAGGAATTAAACTAAGTATACTAAAAATAAAGACTAATTTTACCAATTTTAATTCAAAACGAGATTATGGGGTAACAATCACCCATTCCCCCGAACCGATCACATATTCCACCGCTTTGCCTTCGGCAACTTTTCCACGAATAAGCCCTATTAATACACCGCCGGGAACCGTATAAATACCTGAAAATAATGTCATTAACCCACCACAGAGAAATGCTTCTGTCCCTGCACCCTGAGTCAACGCAAGTATAGTATAAACGCCTCCTATTCCGACAGCAACCAAGCCACCAAACTTTACGCCACCCCAAACATATTCTTTGGTACTTTTTGTTTTTCCTGTAAAAATCGAACCAATTTCATCTATGGGGATTTCCCTTTCAAAAGATTCACCTTTTTCCTGGATGCGAAGGGCATCAACCGTCATACCTATATATAAACCACCAATAGTATTACTGGGGTCATAGGCACTGGAGACCACCACCCATTCATCCAAGGAAATCAATACCTGTTCTCCATCCTTTTCAAGGATGAGACCATTTTCCCCTTCTTGGGCAATAAGAGGTTGGGGTTCCAGTTGAAGAGATCCCGTTTCAAATAAAGTGATGATTAGCATTAAGGTTGCCAATCCTGATATGAGAAATGTGCGTGTTTTATTCATTTTGTGCCTTCTTCAACGTTTTATAGCCAGTCATCAATGAATATTCACCGAGTCGTTTTTTCTTGGTTTGCCTCATTTTGTAGACTGATTTTTTTGCAGATGCGGTTGCGGATAAAACAACCTTCATTTCCATCCAAAACTCTTCCAATGTCCCCATTTCCACACCAAATATTTCATCCATTGCTTCATCACAGGACATACCAAAACTTTCATATTCCTCACACATATCCTCATATTGAGATAATATGAGTGTTTCTCCGGATATATCATATTTGAATTCTGGTCCCTCATCGCATTCTATCTGGCCATCATATTCTTCACAGATTGTCCAAGTAAATGTTGAGTCTGTCGACACCCATTCAATATCATATTTCTCTCTGTCTCCTTCAAAAGTTTCATCTATTTCTCCTGTGCCATCTTCATTGATTATAATGATGATTTCATCGGGCATAAAGAATTCATCCTCTAAGAGAATATTTTCATTGGCTAATATTTCCATACCCATTTCAGTTAAAGACCCGGAGACAATGGCATGTCTTGTAGAATCAATGACATATCCAGTATTATCAACATATAATTGTCGTATTAATGTATCTGCATTAATTGTTAATGAATGCTCTCCAATGGTATAATTGTAATTTTGACCTACAAATTCTAAATATCCTAAACTCCTCGTAGAAATATTTACTCTAGAGCCGTTATATTGGTCGAGTGGACTATTATAATCAGTGATATTATAATTCATACTATAATCTTCTTCATATCCCTGAACAGCTATTACCATCCCATCAAACGTTTCATCAATATAAAATTCACTTAAACCATATATACCGTCAGGTGTGCCGTTATGGAATGTGGAAACTTTCATGTCACCACTCATTTCTCCCATATACAACATTTGAGTTTTATTTAATTTTAAATACAGACCGCCATCGACAGATGTCATATTCCAGGTGCCAACCAGAGGATTAATCTCTTCTTTATCCTCACAGGCCAGCATAATTAATGCTGAGAGAATCAGCGTTCGTTTTATCATGTTAAGTCTCTTTGTTTTGTGGGTGTTTTTTGGCCATTCAATTCGCCATTCGATTTAATGATTCCATTTCCATTTTGAGAAATAAATCCATAAGGTGTGGGCATGGGCACTTTTTTAGGCACATTCCCGTTCTGCCAATGCTTCACCTCGTGGGTTTCACGGTAGAGCACATTGTAAGCATCAAAGGGGATGGTCCTGCCGTCAGGCATGGCAAACCCAATGCAGCATTTTTTCACCACCTTCATATCCCAGTTATACTTGTCCTGGAACTGGATTAAAATAATGCGAAATGCATTTTCGTCGGCAATCTTCTGGCGCCCTTTTTCCGTAAAGAAATCCTTTTTCACCGGGATACCGCAGACACATGAAAAATCATAAAGTGTCTTCATAGAGCTAAAACTGGATGAAGCGGACCATAATCCTTCGATGGCCTTTTTATAAATGGGCCGGGGATCTGTATAAATAGTATTGATGAATTGGTCCATGTAAGGGTCCAGATTCACAAACCGGGGAATAGGTTTTACTTTTTTCCCCTTAATGTAGGCGTAGGTGAGTGCGATCTCAGACGGATGGCTGCAGGGCAGCGGCATAAAGTCCGTCTTTCGGAAGATACCATCGGTTTGCTTTTCCAACCTATCCATAATTTCTGTATTGGTGACTCGATCCATTGGATTCATATCGTGGTCATAACGTCCGGCGAAAAAGGCGGGCTGAAAGTTGACGCCGCGTATGCCTTTGGTTTCAATGCCGAATTCCACAATTTTACCTACTTGATCTTCATTCACACCCCGTTGAATCACCGCCGCCAAATTGATGGGCAAGCCGTACTTCAGCATATTCTCGATCGCTTTCATTTTAATGTCCGCCAACTTCGCCCCGCGAATGGCCTGGTGCACCTCGTCCGTAAAGCCGTCAAACTGGAGGTAGATCTCTAATTTATTTTCACTTACATCCACCAGCCGTTTGATTAAATCTTCATCCTGAGCAAATTTGATACCATTGGTATTGATCATGACTACTTCTGTGGGGCGTGTCACCGCTTCTTTCACCGCTTCCACAATTTCCGGATGCATGGTGGGTTCTCCACCGGAAAATTGAATCACAGCGCCCACGCCCTCCTGCTCGATGAAGCCATCTAAGGATGCTTTAACTTGATCTATGGTGAGATAGGCGGACCCTTTGCTGTCAGCAAAACAGGTGGGGCAGGCCAAATTGCAGTCATCGGTGAGGTCTATTAGGCCCAGGCACATATGCTGCTCGTGATCGGGACAAACACCGCAGTCGTAGGGGCAGCCTCTTTCGACTTCTGTGGGGAATTTTAAAGGAATGTCACCGGGTCGGTTATACTTCTGGGCGTGGAGGTACCAGTCCGCATCGGAATGGAGGAGACACGATTCAAAACCGTGTTCTGCGCACCATTTTCTTAAGACAATTTTATTGTCATCGGTGCGGAGGATTTTTGCATCCACCACACGCAAGCATTTGGAGCAGAGGCTTTGGGTATGCTCCAGATAAACATAATTTCGCCGCTGTCGGGGATTCTCTAATATATTCGTCTGTTCTACAGGAAACATGGTTATCACCCTTATTTTGTTAGTACTCCCTCGTGATTCTCTCTGCCAATTTAAATCATTGAATCAAACAATAAGCCTATCTAAATCAAAATTTGTAATAGAATGCAATATGGGGCCGCTGAAAATGAATTCCCAATTGAAGGGTTTCGCTATAAGCGTAAATGAATCCAAAATCGAAATCGAATTCAGAGATTTCTTTTTCTTCTGCAACCTCCAAATTAGATGCCCAATAGGGATCGTAGAAAGCTTCAAAGATTAACTTGAGGTTTCGCCTCGCGTCTGCATGAATGGCGTAATAAGCCCGCGGCATGGGATCATACCCGGGATAAGTGGTGAGTATGGCACCAATGGTATGATTGATTCTCCCTTGTCCTGATTTCTTTAAATTGGAGATTGTATAAGCAGCAAAATATTCCATCCACATTTTATCGCCATCCATCGGATCATCGTTAATATATACATCATCAACTGTACCATCATTATCCCAATCATTATTCTCAATGGTATATCCAATTCGAACCCATCTTTTATCACTAAGTCCAAAAATACTATTATTATCCACTAATTGATATTTTGCCGGCCTACCTCGCATATGGAAATGCCCCCCAATTGCAAAAGCATGTTCCGATTTTAAAGTCCCTTTTTTAAATACCATATATTTGGGTCTGAAGTTTAGATCTCCCCAAAAATAACCACCCCATTTAGAGGTAATCTGAAAACGGTCTGACAAACCATACCCCCATGATAAAAGGCTTAAATACAAAACATTATCCCCCACCGTATAACCTGTGGGATCAAAGTATATATCAATGAGCCGTTCCTTGCCATAATACCAGCGGCCATCTTCCATTTGCCCCGGTCGTTGAAATCCTCGGGCCACCGCGCCCATACTTTTAAAGTCAATGCGGTCGATTTTTTCTTTCGAAATAGATACTTCCCCAAATTGGGCTTTCACTTTAATCCCATCATCACTTTCAGATAAAATAACACCTTTCAGCTTGTCGCCGGATTTAAGGTAAATAATCGCTTCTTCCGGTTTAATATCTTTCTTATTAATGGTGACGGAGCCAAAAGTGGTTTCAATTGCATAGGTGGAATCTGTTTCGGCGCTGATGTTTCCTGATACTTTATCGCCAGATTTGAGATAAAATGTTTTTTCCTGGGCAAAAAGAATCCCGGGATAAAAAAGAAGCATTAATAATATTGTTTTTTTCATGGTCTTTCCTTTAAAAATCTCCATCCTAATTATCAATTAAGTTGAAGAATTATTCATATTACTTGAATAATATTACTGTATATGTTAATTTATTTCAAGTATTATTTAATATTATGGTAAAAGTTCAAGAAATAATCTCCCAAGTCATGGCCGATAAGGGCTATCGCCACAAATATGAAGTGGCGAAATATTTTGGTGTGACGCCCCAGGCCCTGAGCACCTGGCTTACCACAGGCCGAATTCCATCCAAACATCTGCTTAAAGTCCGGACTGAAATTCAACGTCCAGACCTTCTCCCAACTATCGATCCCACAAAAGAGGACAAACAGACTGTAATTAACTACTTTATTAATGAAAATGTCCACCTAAAAAATGAAATCATCAAGCTAAAAGATAAAATCCATAACCTCCAATCCACCAAGAATAAAGATGACCTGATTGACAAGATCAATGCCCGATCCCTGTTTATTGCCGGACGCCTATCCGATGGCGTCATTACCGAAGTGAGTGGCGATTGGGAAAAATCCATGGGATACGGAGAAACAGACCTGGTGGGCCACCGTTATGATGAAGATTTTATTCACCCAGATGAATTTGAAAGGACCAAACGCCACCAAAATAATATTCAACAATCGACTGCGGTAAAAGAAACGAGGTTTAGCACGGTTCAGCGGTGGAAAAATGGACAGACGGGTGATTACATTATGCTGAGCATGATCTGGTATGTGGATGTGAAAAAGGATCTGGTGGAAATTATATCCAAACCCATTGATAATAATTTTGGGGAAATTGGTATACTGAATTAAAATCCGTGACAACTCTTTGATCATAGCCCATCTAAATATTTAAGGGGAACATTTCGTTCTTTTCAGTGGTTTAAGAACTAAAAAGGAGAATCATCATGAAAAAACGAATAAGTATTATTCTTGCCACCATGCTATTCGTTGGCTGCGCGAACCCACCACAAGAGTCCAACAAGCTTACCATGGGAATCGTTCAATCCAGTGTGACGAAAGGGGCAAACCAAACAGAAATCACCAAAGCATTGGGGGCTCCCAATATTATATCCAAGGATAAACAAGGTAGAGAAACCTGGACGTATGATCGTATATCAAGAGAGTCAGAAGCTAAATCTATGACATTTTTTGGGATTATAAACCCCATCAACTGGTTTACTGGTGCGGGAACGGGTAGCAAATCATCCGCAAGTACATCCTCAAAGTCACTCACGGTTATTATCACATTTGACGATAATAAAAGTGTGGTGGATTATGCCTATCAAAGTCTATCCTTTTAAATGTTAAGAAGCATTATACAACCTAAGACCCAATCTGGTCGATTCTTCTACATATCACTTATTGCTTATTTGGTCATGGGCATTTCTGGCTGTACCAATATGCCTCGAACCGATAAACCGGCTACGTCCATTGCCAGGGCAATGGAAACTCGGCCTTTCCCCGGTGATTTAAAATCCGTATTAAAAGCAGCCATCAATTCACTTCAAGACATGGACTATACCATTGAAGTCTTGAATTCTGATATTGGGTTAATTACCGCCAGTCGAACAACGGAACATGCAAAGGCGGGATTGGCCAATGAAAAACCAGAAGGAGAACTAAGTGCTGGCCAAAAAGCATGTCTTGCCATTGGCGCAGTGGCTGTCATTGCAATCATTGCAGCCATGATTTTTGGTGACGATGGTAGCGATGGTAGCGATGATTCAAGACCACTATTGGGGGGTAATCATGGTCATAATAATGGCCCTGACGGACCAAAGATTTATCGATACAAAGTGACCATCAATTTGACCGAATTAGTCGATGGTGAAACCAATGTCCGTGTTAGTGCCAGTGGTGAGATTGAACAAGATGGGAAGATTTTATCTACCGGTGGCGTACATGAAATGGAATTTTTCCAGAAGTTTTTTGCCGGCATGAACCAAGGTTTATTCTTAGATCAAAACGTCCCCATAAATAATTAATGTAGAAACGTATTGCAATGCGTTTCTACAAAATTATAATTCCGCCAGAATGTCCTCGGCATGGGATTTGACATTGACTTTTTTATAGACTTTTTCAATCACACCGTTTTCGTCAATTACGTATGTATTCCGAAAAATTCCATCATACTCCCGGCCCATGAATTTCTTTTGTCCCCACACACCGTAGGCTTTCAGCACATCCTTGCCTTCATCGCCTAACATTGGATATTCGAAACCTTGTTTATCACAGAATTTTTTCTGCTTTTTTGGGGCATCGGCGCTCATACCAACTACCACTGCATTTTTATCTTCAAATTTTTGGAGTTCATCCCGGAACCCCTTACCTTCAATTGTTCATCCGGGTGTACTGGCTTTAGGGAAAAACCATAGGACTACTTTCTTACCAATATAATCACTTAAGGATACATCATTCCCATCTTGATCAGGAAGTGTAAAATCCGGTGCTTTAGTGCCTAGTTCTAACATTATATTTTTCTCCTTTTGTATTTTAAATAGATGGCCCGATTTATCGAGACGTCTTTACAAATCTACTTTTGACCAGCGCATACGATCATCATCGCTGATTACCATATCATGCACAGTTCTAATACCTTTTTTCTGGCCATTCCAAACCAAAGTGTTCAGGGCCTCTTTAATGGTTACCCACTTGAAATCAATATGTTCTTCTGATAGCATAACTTCATCAGAATCTACCTCCATCCCAAAAACGGGAACAAGGTTTACCCGATCCTCGTGGACTTCATAAAAACGACTCACATGATCCGCCACAAACATATTCACTGAATCCAATCCTGTCTCTTCTTTCAATTCACGTATGGCTGCTTCTGGCGCTGTTTCACCATCTTCAATTTTCCCCGCCACTCCCTGCCAGAGATTTTCATATATCTTATTCAAATTTCGTTTCATCAATAAAAATTTCAAGCCATCATCTGTTTGCCGATAAACATAACAATCCACTACTCTGACGGTTACATCAGCCATCTTATTTTAACAAAACCATTTTTCGGGTAAGGACCCTTTTTTCCGATTCCATTCGGACAAAATAAATGCCAGCAGGCATGGGTTGAGCCCCATCATTATTCCCGTTCCAAACCACTTTATTCGAATTGGGGATTCCATTGACCAACGTGGCCACCACTCGTCCATTGATATCAATTATTTGTAGAGAAATATAGCCATGGTTCTCACCATTATCTACAACACCAAATTCAATCGTGGTGGTTGGATTAAACGGGTTTGGATAATTGGTGAGCAATTCAAACCGCTCCGGTAATTCATCTCCCACAGCCGTTACAGGATCATTAAAATCGTCACCATTTCTTGGCATCAGTTTGTATTTCCCATAAGAATAATGAAGCACACCGGTTATACTGATAAAATGGGTACCATATTCTGGCAAAGGCCAGTCCCCATCGAAGATATAACCATCTATCATGGCAGTTCCCGTATAATCAGATGCAAACCATTGACCATCCTTATTAGCAGTTTGGTTGACCTCTACATTCACGATCCGAACTAGCATACCTTCATACTTTTCTACCCAGACACGACAGTCCCCCGATACAGAGCTGGCCGTGACGGTTATCGGTTCAACAGAAACACCGCTTGATAAAATTTCTGTGGATACAATATTCTTCATCTCTGTCATACCAAAATATTCTGAAATATCTCCTTTGAGCTTTACCTGATCTCCTATATTCGGTGGCGTGTACCCTATATCAATATATACAAACATACCGGCCCATTCTATCTTGGTAGGATCCTGAAAAAAGAAATTAGGATATTCTTGATCCGGGCGAACTGCCGTCACCACACCGGTGACTTCCACATTCTGCCCTTCGAATTCCGATGGATAACAATTCTCTCCCGCACCCTGGTTTTCCGTGAATTGAATATCGTATGGGGTGTAGCCGCCCACAATCGGTACCACGACATTCACAAAATCGGTTGCCCCTTCTCCATCGTTATCTGACACAGTTAATTTAAATGTAAATGATGTGGTACGGTTTACGTCAGGCACGACAAAGTTTGCTTTAGCCGACCCACCCATGTTTAAAGTCACTGTCGGTCCAGAGGTCTGATCCCAAACATAATAAATGATTGTACCATTTGGATCATAACTTTGGCTTCCATCTAAATAAACTGTATCTCCAATGGACACCACCACATCTCCCCCAGCGTGGGCAATGGGACTGGTTGACGACTTGCTGGTATACGCTATTTTCGCCACAACTGGATAATGATCAGATGCCAAGTAAATAGCTTCGGCGATGCTGTCCGGGACTGCACTATTCCCACCATCAATGAGTGCCTGATCATAATGGTTTCCATCATTCCCAATGACTGTGTAGGAATCATCCACATATTTCAAATCCGGATCGCTGGATGTAAAGTGGTCTGAAAATAGGATAAAATCAAATCGGTCATCTAACCCGCCTGTGGAACCGCCATCTCCTATACTTTCTGTCCTTGTGGATTGGGTATATTTCATTACATGGGCACTTTCTTTTCGCACCCAATGCCCCACCACATCTTCCAAGTCCACTGTCATACTATCTGTTAATAATTTATAGGCCGGCTCCTCCGTATCGTATAAATTGAAATCACCTCCAAATATATAATGATAATTTTGATCTTTTTGTGCAACATACTTATATAGTTCTTTTGCTTCTTCCCATCGCTGTTCCGATTCACTGGTCCCATCGCTTGCCTTCAAGTGGGCACCGAATACCGTAAATGGCTTTACGTTTGAATGGGCATTCTTAATGGATAAGGTATAGCCAGGAATACTCCGCAAGACGGTAGAAAGAACAACATGAGATGAGAGATCCAATTTGGATTTTCGATAAATAATGCCAGTTTTCATGTAAGAGGAACTAGGCAATGTTCCTGCCGCAAAGGCCGTACTGTCCACATTAAACACATCACTCAATAGTAAATCGATACCGCTCTGGTGTTCCAGTTCTTCAAAAATCACTATATCGGGTTGTGCATAATCCATCACTTTCTTAATGGATTGGGCACGACCAGTTGTATTGCCTGAAAAGTGAAGCACATTATACGTCATAATGGTTAATGTATCCTGACTGTAGATTCCGGTATATAAAAAGATGAATAACAGAAATCGCTTCATTTTAAAAATCAATTACTGTAGAAATTTTACCTACAGAAATCTTTCGATGGTTTTTTAAAACCGGTTCACTATATTTCTTCAATGATTGATTCTCTTCATCCGTCAGTAATTCCATTTCATTTAAAAATGCCATAGAAGAGGGCTCAAGTGCCCGAATATTTCCATCCAATACTTTAACGACCACCCCTATTACAGAACCGTCAGACTTCCGAATCCCAAATCCGCGGATGGCTTCTCCTCCTACCTTACATACCGCTTTTCCATTTAAGGCTGTAATGAAATCCGTGTCAAATCTTTTCCGTCCCCCAATCATATAAGGATGGTTGGACATGGCATTAAATAATATATCCAATTCAGGATATTTTCCAGACGCTAATTTTTGAAACATTTCTGCAATGATGGAAAGGGTTAAAAATGGTGTTGGTGCGCTGCAACCATCAATGGCTGTGTATAATTTTTCCAATCCGGTCAGGTGTTTTAATTGATCAAAAATTGTCTGCTGAACTGGATGAACCGAATCGATATAATCTTTCGGGTCTGCGCCTAGCTTTTTACATAATGAAAGCATCCCTGCATGTTTGCCGCTACAATTATTATGAAGTGGACTTGGTGCCACTCCACTTTTAATAAGGGCATGATGGGATGCATCATCATAAGGTGCATGGCTTCCACAGAAATAATTATCTAGTGTTAAACCCAGTTTACTCAGCATAGATTTGGCGGTATTCACGTGAACCTCCTCTCCATTATGTGAGGCGCACATGAGGGCAATTTCAACTTCAGAAAAACCGGCTGATTCAACGGCGCCAGCTTTTACAGCTGCTGATGCCTGAAATGGTTTACATGAAGATCGGATACAGGTTAAATAATGAGGATCGCCTGTGGCATAAACCACATCCCCTTTTTCATCCACAGCAACCCCGTATGCCACATGAATGCTTTCAATAAAATCTCCCCGCATTAATTTTGATAAAATGGGCATGATCCATTATTTCACGTTTTGGGATGCAAATTCAAATTGAAATCCTTTGGCCAGTAAATCGGGAATTTCTTTTCTGAGAACGGCTAAGGTATTGGGCCTCGCATGGCCAATGCCCAAAGCTATTCCTTGTTTCCCAGCAATTTTAATCAATTGTTCCAGTTGGTTCGCAATTTTCTTTTTATCTGATTCATTATCTAAAAATATATGGCGTCGCATGGTTGGTACCCCCAAAGACCGCATAGTCTTTTCACCCACAGTAGCAGAAGATGTACGGCTATCAACAAAATATTTTCCCTCTTGTTTCAAGACTGACCCCACCACACTCATGACTTTTCCATTCATCGTTGCTTTGGATCCTTGATGATTATTCATCCCAACAGCTTCGGGCATTTCATTGAATACTTCCCGTATACGCCATTCAATTTCTTCGCTGATCATTCCTGTTTTGATTTTATAGTCCTCTTCACCGGACTCGCGAACGGTCGATTCCATGGGCATATGAATAATGACTTCCTGACCTGCGGCCTTGGCTTTTTGAGCAAATTCCCTGCTTTGGGCATGTCCGGGAATTATGGCACATGTTATAGGAATGCCCAAGTCTAAAAATCCATCAGAAACTTGATCGTTTCGATATCCAAAATCATCAATCACCAGGACAATTGTACCTACGCGTTTTTTGGGCTTGATCTTTGATTCTGGCTTTGAAATAATTTCTTTTTTCACATCTTCAACAAGGGCGAGACCCTGAGTCGCCAAATCCAATTTTCGCAATGCTAAATAGTTTGTCAGGAGCAAAAACAAAACGGCGATACTGAGAAAGCCGATAACTTTTTTATATTCAGCCGGTTTCATACTCATGGCAGGCGAATGGTAATATCCATCATTTGGGGCATGCCCAAATGCTGATCTCCCCATTGAAATCCGTAGGTGATGGAATAAATACCAAACTGAATACCGGCACCGCCAGAAATAGATTTTACTCCTTTCGAAGTCATAGCAGTAAATCCATAAATTAAATTTTTATATCGACTATTCCCGCCACCGTATAAAATGGGGTCCTTTACAATACTGTTTGATTCCACAGCTGCAAACATGACATATTGATTCCTTTCATAAGCTAATGAACCGATTATCCGTTGGGGCAATTGGGGAGATTCGGAAACCAGCTTTCCCATTTTTCCTAAATTGAGGGCAGAAAAACGGATACGGATATATTCTGCTGCATTCCATTCCAATCCAAAGTCTATCGCAGTTCCGCTAGATTTTTTCTGGTAAATTTGGAAATCCACCCGTTTTACACCAACACCCATACGAAAAGCACTTTTTTGCCAACTATACACACCTCCAATGGAAGAACCATAAGCGGCATAATGGGCCAGTGGTTCAGAAGTGGGTTTATTGGGGCGCAATTCAATATCATCCATCCCCACATATCGAATATTAATACCTCCGCTACCATTTTTGATTTGGCCTTTCCAACGAAAACCAACGGATTGAACACCGGCCAGCCAATTCCCATAGGCCAACCCCAATTCCGGTACTTTATTTAATTGATTCAGCACAGCAGGATTCCGCCAATGGGAATTAAAAAAAATCAAATCCCGAGCGGAGGGGGGAATCGATAAAAATTGGGTACCCACTGCCCCAACCTGGGAGAAAAGGAAAAAAATTAACTTAAAATGAAAACGCATAAGTAAATATATGAGCTGTGCCGGCGGGATTCTCAAAAACAAAAGCATAATCCAGTTTGCCATCATTATCTTTCAGCAAGGACCAATCTACACCAACACCAACGGACATTCTTCCGTTACCCAATCCAGCCCGAATAAAATAATGATCGAGGTAGGGGTATTCACCTCCAATGCGTAAAGAATACCCGAGTAATTCATTGCCATTCATCACCATACCACCATCTGCAGCAACATACACCTTACCATACTGAAATGTGGTTCCGACACGATACAGCGTTGGAAATTGCTCCACATACACTTTACCCCGTTCAAAAATTTTATCTGTTTTCCATTGGTATCTGGAGTTCAAATCCTGGACCATAAAAGCTAGGTTTGCACCTTTTTCTGTATGGATAAATACACCAAAATCAGCGCCCATCCCCTTACCAGCCAAGTCCATGGTATTCATGGGTAATTGATGCTTAAGAATTTTAATATTTAATCCAGCGGAAAACCATGGCAGAATTTTCTGAGCAAAAGAAATAATAAATGCATCTTCTGAAGTGGATAAATATTGAGTATGCTCCCCGGCAATGGTACGGCCATCAATTTGATCTGTACCAGCGCTGACCCAAGCAACGCCCAAACTGGCTGATGGAGGCAATGGTGTTGTAAAATTGGCAGCCATAAACCGTCGAGAGAGAGGCAGAAAATGATGACTGAATCCCAGTTGCCGGTTTTGAATAAACACCAGCGAAGCGGGATTATGGTATGCGGCAAATCCTTTATCAATCTCGGCGGTGAAACCACTACCCATTGCCATGGCGCGTGCAGATGAACCCATCCGCAAAAATCCACCCGCATAAGATCCTTTAGATCCGGCACTTAACCATGTAAATGCCATTAAACTAAAAATGATATATTGTTTAATCCGATACATTATTTAATGACGATCAGTTTCATCCATTTGATTTTTTGGTCATATTCTAATCGAATAAAATAGGTGCCATTATCCACGACCCTGCCATTGGAATCCTTTCCATCCCATTTTAGGGAACCAGTCGTGGCCTGGCGGCGGTCAAAGTTTTTACTGTACACCGGCTCCATGGAAAAATTGAATATATTCATTTTAACTATAAATGAAATTTTCACGTCCGCATGAATGTGGACATAGCCGGTGCCCCCAACCTGATTATGCTCATAAGGAGAAAATGGATTCGGATAGGCATATACCTCATCCACATCAAAATTGGCGCGATAAATCTGCCAATTTATTCCATGGGGATCCATGGCACGCGCCAGACCATCCCATGATCCAATCCAAATCGTAGCGGGGGAGGCATAAAAAGGCCGAGTGTCATAGGCAACCCCTAGCACAGGATCGCTAAAAAGTTCATCCATACGATACGTCCCCTTAGAACCAATCATTATGGCTTGTTTCGCCGGATTATATTTTGCCCATGGCTTGGCCACATCCAACGGATTATCCGTCACTGTTTTCCATAATCCAGATTGGCTAGCCACCAGCACAATAGAATCTGCTGCAGTAATATTATAGACCCGTTCAGCATGAAGCGTTGTATGCCATGTATCACCCCCATCCACAGTATAACTAACTCCGTTTGATTCACCGGGCTGAGCCGCCACCGTGGCCGCCCACACAATTTGATGACCTTGATATTCCTGTAGCGAAAGTCCTACCACAAATCCACCGGATAATCCATGTGAAGTGGGAGAATAATGAGTCCAATCCACACAGCCATTGGCACCGATAATACCCCGATTAACCCCATTGGCCGTTCCCACCCAAACTGTATCACTATAGGCAATGACCGAGAAAGCTTTATGATTATGATGACCATAGGCGTGGAGTTTGTCTGATTTGTCTGATATACCATCCCAGGGATCCCGTGGATTCAGATAAAAATCTTTTAAAATATCACCACTTTGAGTGTCTTCATAATTGGATGATTCACAGGTAAACAGAATCTGATCACCATCCTGAGGGAGTGGCACTCGTTCCCACACCTTTTGGGAAATATTATAACGGCGCAAACCGCCGGCCCAACTCGTGATCCAGATATAATTACCAGAAATTGCCGCATCGTAAGTCACATTAAATCCAGCCACAGTAATGGGTAATGTTTTAAAGTATCGTTTTGCAAATGGCGCCAATGAATCCCCTTCCGTATCCACTGGTTGATCAAAATAAGTCCAGTCGATTGAATTCCCAGTTGCATCCGTGGAATAAATAAGTCCATTCCCAAAAGTGGTGTCCTTTATCGTTGTGGCAAAAGCTGCAAATAGTGCTTTTTGACTTGCTGCCAAAGCGGTGACACCACCCGCAGGCGTTTCATTGGATAATTGTCCTGTGGTGGCGGCGGCATTGGACGTGATGGTAAAAATGGAGGACGTATCCCGTAAAACAGCCAACCCGGCCCCAGTGCCTAGCCAAACAAGGGTATCTGCCAAAGGAACAATATCACTGATCGAATTACTTTTGAGTCCTTTAAAAGAGGTGGGGTCAAAGTCATCGTCTGCCATTTTATATGTGCCCGGAAGCAATCCCTGTGGAAAAACTAAATTCATTAATAATATTATGTGGAGTAATAGCCTCATTGGACCACCAACACTTTCTTGACACTATCACTATAAGCATTGGAAAAATCTTGTGCTTCAAATGTCCAGTAATAAGTGCCTGTGGTAGCATTTGCAGTCATAGAAATGTTAACGGTGTAAGTGCCATCTCCTTTTTGCAAATCTCCAGAGCCCTCCGGTCCGGATCCATCATCATAAAGTAATATGGGATTTCCCCCATTCATCATGGAGTCCAACTTAACGTGGTAGGTTCGAAAAAATACACGCTGAATATCCTCAAGTCCGTTTGGATCCGATACGGATGCCGTCACCGAAAATTTTACCGTATTGATTTTATTCCCATCCGGGTTCTTCGCGGGCCGGGTCACCGTATTTGGAACAGAAATGCTCCCCAATTTTGGACGAATATTACCAAGCACAAAGATGGACGCTGCCGTCTGTTTTTTACCGCCGTATAGGCTAAGAATAGAGAAAAATATAGAATCTTTGGCTGTGGTGGGAATCGCATTTTTCAGTCCAGCCTCATTGTTAAATTTTCGACTGAACATCTGGTCTTTGGACAGAATATCTCCTTGGGTTCCATCATCAAATAATCTCAATGTATCCCCTATGTTTGTGGCGCTAATCCCCTGCCACAAGACCATAACTGAATCCAAGGATCTGCCCTGATATCCGGAAGATACTGTTGCAGAAACAAACAATTTATTTGATGCTTGGAGAAAAGCAAAATCAACGTCTGAAATGGGTGTTGATTCCGTAATGGGTATAGATTCTTCACACCCACACATCATGAGGAATGCAAATGCAATCGATACATTGAATCTGGATTTATAACCTGTCATTGCTGGTTGTATATATGGTGAACCATGAGGGTACCCACTTGCCTTAGACTTTCGGGAGAACAATTTTCCACAATATCATTATAGGTGTGATGGTAATTGGTTTTTTCATCGGGATAATCAAAATCAATAATATCCACAGCAGGGATGCCTGCAAGTTCATATAGCGGTACATGATCATCAAAAATGGAGTATTTAGCCATTTTTTTAAACCCACTTAGCTTTAATTCTTCAGCCAATCCCCATAAATCTAAGACCAGTGAGGGGTTTTGCTTATATGAAATGCGTTCAATATAGATTTCTAAATTGGCATCCCCCACCATGTCCAAATTAATGGCATATTCCGGAAGTGTAATGGGTAGGTTTTTTGCAAAATATTGTGATCCTTTGCAGTATGACCAGGAATCACCGCTTGACCCAAAATCCTCCGCATCAAACAGCACTAGGTTTACACCAATTTTTTGAGGATTTTCATGAAGAATCTTTGCTAATTCTAAAAGGATGGCCACACCACTCGCCCCATCGTTCGCTCCCAGAATGGGCTGATCTTTTCTCATGATACTTAAACTACGATCACCCCAGGGACGGGTATCCCAATGAGCGGATATCATAATTTGCTTTTTTGCCTTTGGGTTGAATTGTGCTATAATATTATGCATTTCCACTTTTTGTTTTGTCCGCGGCATTATTTCTGTAAATGATTGTGTCGACACTGTATCTGCCACAGTCGTCAGAACATTTAAAAAATAATCTAATGCTTTTTGATGTCCAACTGAACCGGGGTTGCGGGGACCAAAATCACATTGAGCTACTAAATGGGCAAAGGCTGCATTTCCGTTAAAAACAGGAATTCTTGTTTGGCATCCGATTGAAGATGCGAGTAAAAATATCATTGAATAGATATGGTGTTTCATTATCCTCTTATGGCCAGATTTACATCAAATCCAAAATCTCTATCGATTTTCTTTCCAGTATGTTTTGAATCATTTTCCCTGTATTCCCAAATCATGCTTCCGCTAACAGTTTTTGAAAATGTGTATGTTAATCGGATGCCTGTTTTCCAACTGGACGTATAGGCTGTTTCAGCAAACTTTGTTGCCTCCTGAGCTTTCTGAAGTGTACGGTTTTTATTCATATCAAAATTAAAGGTGAAGTTAACCTGATTATTGACCTTATAATTATCAAAAAATGGAAGTGGAATTGTAAAGCCGCCACGGTGCATATAATTCGCCGTGATCAGATAGGATTGGTCCTGAAATATTTTTTGTCCCCCATTGGCAGATTCTTCCCTTGAGAGTGTTTGGTTATGGCGCATGGTGACGGCAACTCCTTTTTTTAATGCCATAGTGACCCCGATCAATGGTGAAAAATTCATATTCACGCGAGAGGTTCGCTCGTTGTCTTTATAATCGGTAATAAAATCATCCACATTAAAAAATGCAATGGATGGACCACTGAATTGATCAAACTGCCAGGCCCGCGTTTCCTTTCCGTTGGTGGCATGATCTAAACTCAGGGTGCGGACAAATCGTTTGAGAAATTTATTTCTTTCTAATCCAGTCAAGCGAATAGACCACCCTACAAATGGCAATCCATTTTCTAAATGCTTCCCATAAGAAAAATAATCACGGGACATGGATCGCTGTTCCAATCCCGACCCTCGTCGATTACTGGATACATTCTGGGCATAATTAAAAGAAATTGACATTGCACGGGTGAGATTTAATCCAGATCGAACAGAAAAATTACGTTTATGATCCCAATTCCCCGTATTAGATCCCACCTGTTCGGAGTGATCCAAACCATGATCCCGGTTAAATCCCAGACGATACCCCAAGGGTGTATCACCAATTACTCCCATGCCTGTTTTATTAACATTTTCAGTATAAGAAAAATTAATGGGGTTAACTTTTCTGGCCCATCCATGCACTTTTTTCAGCAGGTTGCTTTCAGCAATTTTTGACTTTTTCTCCTTCGTCTCTTTTTGGCTTTCTTTTTGCTGCGACTCCGGTACAATTCGTCCTCGACCCCGGCCCCTATCTTCTGAATCTTCCTCAGATTTTTCTTTTTCAATATCAGAATCCCGTGTTCTGGGTGGGGGTACCATTCGGGTTCGTTGGGGTATACGCCCACCTTGTGATGGTTTATAAACCAATTCAACCAGCTTAACAGGGGAAAGGCTGATGCCGGATGAAAACCGAAGCTGATTACCGATATTTGCTCCATCCACACTGCTGTCCCTCGCTTTATTCCACCGGTAATTTGCAGAATAATTAAAGGTGGGCTTTAGCCAATCCAGTAAAATGGGACTGAATGAAGAATTAAAACTTTCAGTGATATCTGTAACAATACCAGATTCTCGATTTTTGAGTGCATTGGCCATAAATCCCCGATAATCATTTAAATTACTTTTGATCGACCGGCTGTATTTTGAATTAATAGATTCTGTAATTTTATAATCCAACGCGTAAGATTGGTTGAGTCCAAAATTATAATCATCGGGAGATTTATTCCCCCGGCGTGGCGTTTTCTGAATTAGCCTTTCATTAAAATTTACCGACGCGTTAAAATTCGAGGGCGAGTAATAAAAATGTGTTTTCCCCAGTTTTTCACCAATCCATGGTACAGAAGAAACCCATTTGAAAGGCATAAAGTAATTATTTCTGCTAAAAGGAAGAGCATAACTCATCTGCCCCTGATAGGATTCATTCAATACTTCTTTTTGGATTTCATTTGACATGGATCGCCGGCTGGCTGAAAAACGCGTGTTCAAACGATCCAGTGTATATTTTACAAATTTATTATCAGATTTGGATGATTTTGCTGCAGATATGGAAACTGTCATTGCATTGGATTTTGCTAAAATAGAATCGGGGGTATTACTCTGATTCACCAATACATCCTGACCAGGAAAATATTTTGGCCGACTGACTGAATTGGAAAAAGTGGTGGTAACCGGGATTTTTACTCCCCAGGATGAGGGTAAAAATTTGTCCATATTAAGTCCTGTATTAATGTTGAAACTTTCGTTGGATTTATTCGAGCCAAGCCGCCGCTGAAGCATATGAAAATCTCCATCCTGTCTTTTAAAAGCAATAGATGTTTTGAGTATATCCCCCAGATTAAATCGGCTTTGGAGGCGCATGGATATTCCTTTATCCTTTTTCACCCCGCTAAGGCGTAATTCATCCAGCCACACTTCTCCTGTAATCGGTGTTTCAGACAGATTCCGAATCCCCAATACAAAATATTTAGTACGGTTCAATGCCGGCTGCCCTTTTATACGAATTACCTTGTTCGTTTCCACACCCAATTCATCCGTGAACCGATATTCCTTAAAATCGGTAGAGTCCATAAAAATATCCGTTTCTAGATATTTTTTTACAGAGGATGAATCTTGCAATTTGAGCCGGGTCAACCATTCCAAATCTAAATTCACTGCATTACGGTTTTTTACTTCATCCCATCCATCATAAACAGGCTGAATCACTTCATAATAATTTTCACCAAAACCAAACCGCATAAACATTTCAACATCCGTATTTTCATTGCTGATCCATGGACTGGTTCCATAAACATACATTTTCATTTTTTCATAAGAGAGATAACTTCTGGCCCGATCCCCGGTCATAGAGATAAGTGTTTTCATGGCAGCGCCACTTGCTCTGCCTGGGAGATCTGTAAATTTTAATATGAGTGATTGTTCTTTGGATCTGATTTGGTTGATGCGATCAAATTCTCCCTGGACGCCTTTCGGTGGACGGTAGTCTGCATTGTCATCTGTATTTATTATAGAAACGGCAAATATGGAGTCGGCATTTTCTTTACTGAATTTTTCCTTACTATCTGCTGCAATACCTAATTCCTGCCATTGGTTACCTACTAATTCTACCTTTGCTATTTGAATAATGGTGGACTTATCCACATCACTGATCGTCAAGCGTAAATGATTAATATTATTCCATTCCCTTTGTTGGGATTCATCACTTTGATCAAACTCCGATAGGGGTACCCGATACAATCGCCATCCCGTCGGAATACCGTCTTTTTTTGTTTCACCTGCAAAATAGGTCGTATCAGTTAGGTTAAATGATTTGGTAAAATAATCATTTGTCCGGTCTAAAAATCCGGTACGATCTAAATCCTCTGTATCGGGATATCGGCCCGCATCCAATGCATTTTTTTCAGTCCCATTTATACGGGAATAGTCATTGCTCCCTTCAGAATATTCCCAATTATCACCATTAGGATCTTCCGGGTTCACATCACTAAAGGTATTAATTAATACTTGTTCACCGCCGTCTGCATAATCCGAATATGATGGGCCTTCCGGATCCAAACAGGATCCCCATCCATTTTCGAATGCATCGGGGCACCCGTCCAACCCAATGTCTTCCTCATCATCCAGAATCCCGTCACCAATCAGTCCACCCACAGGAATATCTTCTGTATTTAAAATACCATTCCCATCCCGATCTTCACTGATTTGACCCAAATCAATGGTGAGTTTTCCTCCATCTCCTTTGACCCACATTTCAAAGAACTTTGTCTCTGTCTGGTCATAGTCACCGGAATAAAATGGTGTAATAATTCCTCCCCAGATAGAGTCTTGGAGAACATCAGACTGATGCTCTCGATGATCAAACTGAAGAAGCATAATATCTGTGGTTTCATTCTGGGCTTGAATTGACGTGGATAAATTCGGCCAGATATCCTTGGTCCGCACCTGAACAAATGGATTGAACCAATTCAATTTCCCACGATTACGCTGAGTAAATAATTTTCCTGTTTTATAGTCAGATGGGGCTGAGGATTCTCTCCAAAAACGTCTCATAATCGGTATGGATGTGGTACGCTTCGACCCTTCAAAATCATCAATAAATGCTACACCATTCGGGTCTCCGGTTGCTCGGTTATTAATAGGATTGGGGTTCGGTAAAATTTGTGCAAATTCACCTTCAAAAGAAAACGCCGATAGTTGTTCCGTCTCAATCAAGGGTAATCCATCCAAAGTACGGGTGAGTTTGGGAAAATCCTTTTGGAAGCGACCATTCAACCCCCAAATAAAGTTGCGCATGGGTTCATATCCTACTTCAACTTTTTCATTCACAACAGATTGATTATAATACAGGGCCGTTCCGCCAATAAAAGATTTTTCTCCAAAATCCATTTGGGATCGAATACCTAAAATCGTCTTTTTATCAAATGTAACCAATTGATGCTTATCATAAATCACCTTGATTTCCGCATTGGGATCCACGTCATCAGATAACACAATCGTACCGCTGAAATAATCTACCTGATAGTCCACCCCTTTTTTAAGGGGGATTCCCCCTTTATAAACTTGTTCACTGCCTTCCACAATCATAAATCCCAAATTGATTGTGGCACTTTGGTTGGCATAATCTACTTCGATGGTAAACCGACTGTCATTATTGATCTGGGTCCGTTGAGTAGTAAAATACATTTTACCTTCGCCCAATGACCCTTTCAAGCCCGGCGCCTGATTTCCTCCGGTAACCGTATCTGGTGCAAAAGGCTGAAACGTGGGGAAAAATAATTCACCTTCTACCAGACTAATTATATTGGGATTAGCCAAATCTATTTTTTGGTCAGAAATCCGGGCACCACTTTCATTTAAACTGTCTAATCCAAATTGGGTAATATAGGGATTTCCTTGAGGACCCAAGTGACTAGGTACAGGTAAACGATCATTCACAATCCGTAATTCGAATCCTTCTTTATTGATATTTGTGGCTCCCAAATAATAGACATTTTTAAACATGAGGGGCCACACAGGATGATTGGGCGTCAGTTTTCGAGGTTTCAGCATTTTCATCATCAATTGATCAGAATCTCCTGAGATTCCTTTTCCAATCGTTTTTAAAGTGTCTCCAGTAACACGATTTTCCAGAACAAATGTACACCCTAGCACCTCATCATTGGCTCTTTGCCTTAGTCGAACAAATCCCAAATCTTCGCTTAGAATATAATCCTGCCCCTGTTCAAGCCGTTTAAAATTTCCTGATTGATCATAGCTTTCATTTGGATTCTCCAAATCAGCAAAAGCGGTGCCGGGGTTTGTTTCTGAATTTGTAGTTTGATCCAACTGATACAGTTCAAAATTACGAACAACAATATTTCCAATTTGGTGGAGGCCATCTTTTAAAGGATAAAATGGTGGTACAAATACGGTGGAACCTCCGGCTTGAGTAACAACACCATCCCGAAACCACTCATGAATAAAGAAATATTTATTTTCCACATAGCGATGATCCTGGATTTTAATGGTTTGCGCTTCACTCTTCCCTTTGTATTCCTGTGATTTCTTTTCCGTATTAACCACAGATGCAATGGCTGTAATATCCATCGGACCCAGTTTAGAAACCGTTTTAACACCAAATAACCCCTGGTGGCTGGCAGATCCCATGAGGGATTGAGAACCGGGTAAAGATAGAGATACATTTCCCGCATCAACGGTTTGAACAATATCGTCCTCTTCCCCTTTGTAGGAAATTCGAATATTATTTTCCCAGTCAAAATCCCGCTCTGAATCATGATCCACATTGATAGAAACCCGGTCGCCGATTTTTCCTTCCACACTAATGCGCTGAGTCTGGTCAAATTCTAAATGGGTATTTTGAGTTTCGCTCAATTTGGAGCGAATGAGTTCTTGATCCTGAAATACCAAATTCCCTTTCACCGTTACATTCCCCCGGGCTGTGAGGGAAACACGTCCGATATTACCCATATCCACCCCAATCACTTCGATACCTTTCCCCCGGCGATCCTGGAGTATTTGTGTTTGAGGTGATCCACTTCTGGTCGTATCGTGAATTGCTTTAACAAATGCCAATTCTCTATTGAGTTTGACTTGTTTTTCGAAATACCAATCCACGGGAGCCGCGAATGGCATGGTATATAATTTCCCAAATAATTTTCCGGAGAGCGTTATGGTGGACCAATCTTTAGAAATTTCCGCCGATTGAATAATGAGGAATGGTTTTCGGATTAATCCCCGGGGAGAATAGGATAGTGAATCATAAGGCATGACCAAAGATGGCCAGTCCGTTTCATAAGGATTATGGATAAAAGGTGTTTGAGGGTGCCAACTATTCGGGAGGTTTTGGGTGGACGGATTCCCCTGGCCAGTGGTAGAAAATACCACGGTCACCCATAAGAGTAAGCTGACGAACCGGATCCTTTTTCGCAAGGAATCCACCTCCATATTTATTGTTAACAATACCCACTTGGGTATAGTATTACCGCTATTGCGGTGAGATTAAACCGTTAACTTTGAGGCGATATAGTCAGCTCCTTATGTTTGACACTATTTATTAAATCCATTTTTCTAGGATTCCACAGAAGTTACGCAAAGCTTTCCCACGATGTGAAATACTATTCTTTTCGACCGAATTCAGCTCTGCGAAGGTTTTTCTAAGGGGTGGATAGTAAAAAATTGGATCATATCCAAATCCGCCAATACCTCTTTTCTCCTCGATAATTCGACCTTCTGCTACACCTTGGACCCATTCTTTTTCGCCACGATTTACAAATGCAATCACGGTGCAGAACCGGGCCGTTCGTCTTTCTAAGGGAATACTATGCAATTCTTTCAGCATTTTTTGGCAATTATCATCAAAAGTTGCATCCGCGCCGGCATAACGAGCGGAATAAATCCCTGGTGCTCCGTTGAGTGCATCTACTTCTAATCCTGTATCGTCAGCCAATGCGGGTAAACCAGTCAATCGATGGACTGTTTCTGCCTTAATAAATGCATTTTCTTTCAGCGTATTCCCGGTTTCGGGAATATCACCAATTTCAGGAAATGCATCTAATGTAAGGAGTTCAACAGGAAGTTGCCCCAAGATAGCGGCCATTTCTTCCATTTTACCCCGGTTATGGGTGGCTAAAACTATTTGCAATTTAATACCTCGAAAAACGTCGGGGAAACTACAGGTTTTTCAGAGGAGACCCAATGAGAATTCAGGCCTCATTTTAGATTTTATTCACATTCTCCTTTTGTCCAACTTTCCAACCCGGCATTTTCGGCCATACATGGATTCGAATAAGTTTTATCATTGCAACCGCATACGGGATCATAATTTTTTGGACAGGGATCATTTTTAATTTTACTTTCATCTATACAGGATTCTTCCCGCATTTCTTCGCACCCGAAAATAAGTAAAGTGAATATGATTAATTTAAACAGACATTTCATTTATTATTTGGCAAATTGATATCATGCCAATGACCATGCTCAAAAGACCACTCTTTTCCTTCTGGTACTGACCCTTTGGGTTGTGGAATATTGGTCGAAGTTGATTCGGATAGAGGATTTGAGGTCGGGGTAATATCATGCCAATGGCCGTGTTCTGTAGACCATATTTTTCCTTCTGGAGCTGGGCCTTCCGGCTGGGGAACATTCAAAGACCGCTGCGCATCGGAAGGCAAGGGAGGAATGGGGGTGCGACTGGGTTGAATATCATGATAATGTCCATGTTCTTCTGACCAGATTTTTCCCGGCGGAGCATTGGAGCCTTTATCTGTATTTATTATATTAAGTATAAACCATATAACCACAATGCCTATACCGCCATAAATCGCCATTTTCTTCCATTGTTTGTCCTTTTCCAAGGCGCCGTGGCAATCCTTAAACTTTTTTTCACTCCCGCAATGGCAGGAATCATTTCGTCCAATTTTCATTGTTGATACTCCTTATGGATATGAGCCAACTGCACATATTTATGGGCCCATTTTAAATTTTTTTCAAATATATCTTGTGTTAACATTTTTACAATTTTTCCCGGTACACCCACCACAAGTGACAATTCAGGTATAATCATATTTTCTTTTACCACGGCACCGGCGCCAATGACGGATCCTTTTCCTACGACAGCACCATTCATAATGATAGCTCCCATGCCAATGAGAACGCCATCTTCTATGCAACAACCGTGAATAATGGCGTTATGTCCTACCGTCACGTCATCACCAACGATCACGCCCTGATCGTTTTCTAAATGAATTACACTATTATCTTGGATGTTTGTCCGTTCACCAATCACAATCTGATTAATATCTCCCCGGCAAACGGTATTGTACCAAATAGAACTATCGGCCTTTAAAATGACATCGCCAATGACTTGAGCGCCTTTGGCCACAAAAGCAGAATCATGAATCTGGGGCTGTTGTATGGTTATATTGTCTTTTAATTCTGTTTTATCCATGGATTAATTTGATTCTCTTATAATGATATCTCAAAAAGAAAGTTTGACAAATCCCTGAAATTACAAAAACGTTGATGGTCCAATAAATTCCTGGAAAGGTGGCTAATTTTGTGCCGAGCCATAAACCGAATAAGGCCATGGATACATAAACCAAAACGGCTTCACTGATACCTCGCGTTTTGTGGTGATAGACCAGCATACCCCCATACCATGATTGATACACTTGATATCCAGGCATAAGGATAGCAAACATGACCGTTACTGAGGATAAATGGGTTAATTCAGGCGACAATCCTGATACGCGGCTAAACCATATTTCTCCCAAAGGTGTCAATGCTACCATTGCCATCACAGTCATGGTCACAAGGGCAAGTATCCGAGCAAATCGCTGGAGTTCAATTTTTCCGGCTGGCTTCCCGGCCATGGATACCACCACTTCGTTGAATGCAAACCCAAATCCTCGGGTTATAAATATTAATCCATATACCACAGGCCAGGAAGCCAGTGAAGCCAATGTGTCCGGCATACGGCTCATCCCCGCTGCGCCGGCAGGGTGAATGAGTAATGTCATGAGAGGCGTCATGGCTAATGGCAAATAAAAATGGGTAAAAGATTTCAGTGTTATAGGTTTGACATCACTTGATAAAGGTAAAGTTTTGTGTAAAATATTTTGGACCATAAAATGAGCGAAAATCGCTTCCATTGTCACCGAAATGGCTACCGCCACCGCACCCACCTTTGCACCGGACCAATCTGTATAGCTAATCCCAAAAAATAATACGAATACAAGTGTAATAAGTCGAATGACCGTACCCAAAGCGACTAACTGAGAATTTCCATATTTAATCATAACACCCTGGTTTAAACGCCGCCAAGCGATCATAATCGTCCATGGTGTCATAATTTGGAGTCCAATTCGCCCCGGTTCATGTAGTGCCACTGGTACTTTTAACAATCCATTGGCGACCACATAAAATAGTGGCGTAAAAGCAATAAGCACATGGATTACGGTCAGAACCAGAGACATAACTACCATGTATTTGAACAGTTTTCTATATGCTGTTTTATCTGTCGCCAAAGCGGTACTGGCCGCCAATAACATTATAATAGGGCCTTCCACAGCCAAAGAAATGGGATAAATAAGAGAGCCCCATGCGGCCAGGTTGATTTCCGGTAAGGCCATTCTTGCTACAAAAGCCGTGAGCGTGGGCGATTCGATCCCCATGAGAAACCAGCTTCCGGCCAATGGGAGCCACAGCCGGAATATCTGATTTAAAGTTATATTCCCTTTTATATTCAAAATAACACCAACAAAAAAATGGAAGACATTGAATAATTCCCTGTTTTATTAAGCGGGAAAATTAAACAGAAACATTATCCAATCTATTGATGAATCGGTGCCCTTGGACGTCGGTTATTTATATAACTTCTGCCAATAGATCCAGTAAGGACTAAAATACTCCCAATGAATGCCCATTCACCTACAGCTTCTCCCACAAATAGAAATACCCACATTGGATTTAGAATGGGTTCAATCGCACCCAATAGAATGGCATCAATAGCAGGGACATATTTTAATGCTTTGGTGAATAAAATATAGGGGATGCCCAGTTGCACCACGCCCAATATCAGGATGATCCATCCATCCGATAATGTGATCAGTGGTATGGATGGAATTAAATAGGGTAGTGCAATTACAGCTGTCAATACATTCCCCAAAAATACAATTTCGAATGAGGAGGCCCCCTTTTCTTTCCGTACAATGACAATGACCAATGCCATGCATAAACCCGATCCCAATGCCATGATATTTCCCCAAAAACCCTGAAGCGTCAACTTATCCACAAAGAACAGACCTAAACCGATAAAAATGATTATCATAGCGGAGCAATCCAATTTTGTCACCCTTTCCTTCAGAATATAATAGCCGAAAATCACTACATGGATTGGTGCCGTAAACTGAAGGAATATTGCATTGGCAGCTGTGGTTAATTTGGTGGAGGCTACAAATAAGAATACGGTTCCACTATAGGCAATCACCCCCATAATCATATATTTATTCCAGATGAATTTTGGCCGTCGGATATAAATGAATAAAACGAGGGCAGCTACAAAGCTTCTGGCACCGCTCAGGGCGATGGGATGTAGATCTACCACTTTTATAAAAACACCGCCAAGGCTCCACAAGATTGCAGCTATCACTAAAAGCAGGTGGGCCGTAGACGATTTCATCCGTTAATAATTTTGATTATTATTTTTCTTTTAGCGAAAGGGTAATGGTGAATTCAGCCACTGGTTCATCTCCAAATTTATCCGGAACGGTGGCAATCACTTTCACAGGAAGATTCACCCTTTCACCTGTTGATATTGTTTCATTCACGGCCTCGGTAATTGATTTTCCCTCTTTGCAAATAAAATGAACATTCCCTTCTGCACGCTTATAAAAGTCACTTTTTAAATCCTTAAAAATCAGAATCACATTCCGCTTCGATTCACGGATTCTAAGCATGGCTGTAAACCCAGTGACCATATCAACCCCCACAACCATGGCACCGATATACATGGAATTCACATGGTTACGGGTCCGCCGATCTAACGGCATAAACAAATCCACGCCTTCTTCAGTTATATCATATATTTTGGGACGGCAATAATGGATCAGCCGGACTTTTGTCCATGAAAAATACCATAGGTAAAGGTTGTACTTTAATCGTTCAGACCACGTTAAAGCCATTATTAGTCGGCCTCTCTTTTTGCTCTTATTTTTTTATTCAATTCAATCACTTTTTCATTTCCCTCGCACCAGGGCGGCAAGTTTTCCCAATCGGGGATACCATCATCAATCAACGTTTTGCTCTTTGCTTTTCGTGGAAAACCTTTTGCCGGCAATGCACCCAAAATGAGACAAACCAATTCAGAATCGTCATGAGCCTTGACGGCCCGTTTGGCAATTGGATCCACCTTCACAATATCACCTGGTAACAAATCAATATGCTCACCATCAATGTATAAAAGCCCCTTACCTGAAAGCACAACATACACCTCTTCCTGTATTTCATGCTGGTGCATGAATGTATAGCCTCTTCCTGCAGGGATCCGGGCGAACCCCATGGCGACACCTTTCAAATCAAGGTCATCTCTTAATAAATTCAACCATGGATTGAGATTTTTAAAATCATATGATTGTTTTTTGTAATTCATACTGACTCCTTTATTACCAGGGAAGCTCTTCTCCCTTGAAATTAATAAACTTTCCACTGATATCATTTTGCTCTTCCAATACTTTTATCATACCCGATACAGATCGTTTTTTGGACACAGGGGCGATGGGTGTACCCATGTTTGTCCTGACCCATCCCGGGTGTAAAGCGACAACGGTTATCCCTTTGCTATTTAGATCCTGATGAAGATTTTTAGTCACCATATTCAATGCTGCTTTAGAAATTCTATAACTATATGATCCGCCGCTGCTGTCATCAATACTGCCCATGAGGGATGAAATATTTACAACGGTTGATCCCTTGCCCAGCAATGACCAGCAATGCTTCGTTACAAACAATGGGCCTAATGTATTGGTTTGAAAAGTATCCAGATGATCATCCATCTCAACTTTTTTCAATCCGTCCCGACTTCCGATTATACCTGCGTTATTAATCAACAGGTCCAAATGATTGACTCTAGACATTAGCTCGGTCACCATATCAATGATGGATTGCTCATCAATCACATTTAGATACAGAATATTTTCATTCGGAATGATTTTTTTTAATTTATCTATACTTTTAGGATTTCGGAATCCAGCCAAAACATGATGACCTTTTTCGGAAAGCTGTTTCGCAAATTCTAGTCCGATCCCCCGGTTTCCTCCAGTAATGAAACAATTCATCTAATTCGCTACGCTAAAATATTGATCCATGACCCCGGTAATAGACAAATTATGCTCCAATCGTCTTCGATCTATAAAAACGGCCGGTAGTTGGAGAATCTTACTGTTGTCAATATCAATCACCTGTGGATCAATTTTCGAATCTTTAAACGCACCATCCTGTTTGTGAACTGTCCGCCATTGAGACAGAATATTGGTCGATATCAAATTGTCAAAACGAGGATAATCGGTACATTTTTTTTTCAGACGCGTGTGCCCTGCGAGAGGTACTGCAAGGGAATGAATATTCATCGTTACATTGAATTCATCATCGGAAGAAGTGATTGCAATCACACCGCCAAAGCTGTGTCCAAACATATTGGTATAGCTGATTTTGTTAACTGATGAATCCAAATATCTTATTTACTTTTTTATTTATCAATTTTATAATTCATTCAGATTTTACTGAGCTTATATCTACTAATCCGACTTAAATAGTGCTTTGAGTACATACCCGGCAATGGCTGGATTTTTTCGGAGCCGCCGAATAGAGTAAGGATACCAAGCCGGCCCAAATGGAACAGCCACACGTAATCGGTGCCCTGCCTCACGAATAGATTGCCGAAGCGATGGCGTTACACCATAAAGCATTTGAAATTCATACTGGGTTGGATTCAATCCTAAATCATCGATGGTTTGGAATGCATTCTGAACAAGCCATTCATCATGGGTGGCTATTCCCACATAACAGCCGGCGGTCAGTAACTCCTTCAATAAGGTACTATAGTTCTCCCGAATATTTTGATAATCATTGTAAGCGATATTCCGCGGTTCAATATAAATACCCTTGCACAATCTCACATTCGCCTTCAATGCATTAAGTTTTTGAATATCGGCCATGCTACGCCTCATGCAGGCTTGAATAACGATACCTACATTCTCAAATTCACGCTGTGCTTTTTCAAAAATAGATAATGTATTATCCGTACACGATGAATCTTCCATATCAATGCGGACAAAATTATGAGTCTCTTCAGCCTTTTTTAGAATGGACTTTAAATTTGAATAACATAATTCTTTATCAATTGTCAATCCCAAATGTGTTAGTTTAACGTGAATGTTGCTATCCAAATTTCGGGATTGAATTTCGCTTAACACTTCTATATAGTCCACCTTTGCTTCTATCGCCTGCTTTTGTTCATTTACAAATTCACCCAAAATACTGGTAGCCACACTGAACCCATTTAAATTTAAATCCTCCACAACATTCACCAATTCTTCCAGAGTTTCCCCGGCAATATAGGGTTTGGCAATTTGCCTCACCAGTGGTTTTGGAACCAGAGGAAGTATTGCTTTTATTGTGGGATTAAATATATTCATCAGCGTTTCACCATTTTCCTATTCCATAAATGTTGACCCAAAGGATTAAGATAATGGGTCTCGTTACATTCAAAATTTGGAATATATTCTACCATGAAAACAAGCTTGTTATTCTTTTTGATTACTACTATCCCCATGGTGGATATACTCATTTCTTTCAAAACCAATCAATACCCCAAAACGATGCCTAAAACGAAAATTGGCAAGAGCATTTTTGCGTTGGTGGCGACAGGCGCATGGATTGTTGCATTGATCTTTACGATTATAGATTACTTTTAATTGAATCAAACCAATATGTCTTGCTTAAACCACACTTGAATGCATATCCTCTAATTGTAATTTGAAGGAGGAATTCATGAAGTTAGGCAAATTGGCCACTTTTTTAATGGTCATAATCTCGTTTTTACCTGCTCAGCTTGAAAAAGTTGAACATAAACCAAATCCAACTAAAATGGTTGATTTTGGTGATCTTGCAGAAGGGCCATATCAAAAACTAGTTATCCGAAATGTAATGGTCATTCCAGGACATGGTGGTCCAGCAAATGGTCCATTTGATATACTAGTAACAGGAAACGTTATCGCTAAAATTCAACGGCATGATCCAAAAAAGCCTGATAAAATGAAAGGTGATCGTATAATTGAAGGTGACAATTTATTTGTAATGCCTGGGATGCTAAATCTACATTTGCATTTAAGAAATGAATCACTACCTTTAGATTATATTTTTTATCTTCAGTTAGCTACAGGCGTTACTTCTATCGGACCGGCCGAAGAAAAAAGGGTTCAGAAAATCTTGGAAGCGGAACGAAACAATGAAGTCATTTCACCGCGGCTCTTTCCCCTCTACGGCTGGGGAAGTAAAACTGATTTTGATGAAGAGTTTATAATGGATCCTACTAATGCTGATAAAGTAGCAAAAAAAATGATCAAGAATGGTGTTAGGCAGGTTTATATAAATAACCTTTGTTGGAACCCAACAATCTTTGGAGCAGCCGCGAAAGCAATTGAAAAAGCTGGTGGTCTTACTGCGGTTCATATTCAACCATCATCTACATCGCAAGTAAATGCTTTAGATGCAGCCCGATTAGGTGTGAGCATGATTGTTCACCATTATGGATATGCAGAGTCAGCTTTAAATCGAGGAGTAATGAATTATCCAGTAGATTATAACATGTCTAATGAAAATATTCGATTTAGAGAAGCAGCTCAGGTTTGGATAGAAGCTGGGGATAATCCTGAAACTCGTCACAGATTATTAAATGATATAGCCGATTCATTGGTTTACTATGGTGTAACAATGCAACCAAATAGAGCAACTTATGAAGCAAATAGAGATATTGTTCGTGCACATGGTCTACCTTGGCATGAGAAATATACACACCAAGCACTTTGGGAAATGCACCTGCCCAACCCCCATGCCCATGCATCTTTCCAGTATAATTGGTCATCCCTTGATGAATATCGCTGGCATTACATGTATGATCTATGGGGTGATTTAATCTTTGAGTTCAATAAACGTGGTGGTCGTGTTGCTTACGGTACTGATGATAATTATCAATGGTCAACAGGAGGTTTTGGAAATATTCGTGAACTTCAACTTGTTCTTGAATCAGGAATGCATCCATTAGAAGTCCTGCAAAGTGCAACTCATAATAGCGCCCAAACTATCTTAGAGCCAAAGCTTGGTATGATTCAAAAAGGATATATAGCAGATATTCTAGTGGTTGATGGAAGTCCCGCAGAAAATTTCCGCTACCTCTATCCTTTTGGTGCAATCAATATGGATAAAGAAACAGAAGCGATGTATCGTACACGAGGAATTATTCATACAATCAAAGATGGTGTAGTCTTTGAAAATAAAAATCTGATGCGAGAAGTCGAACGTATTGTGAAAGAATCTAAAAAAGATGCTGGCCCAGACATTGTAACTGAGCCATTTAAATAATTGGTTTAATTAATAAGCCATAACCATGGCCACCCATGATGTAGGCGACCATTCTAAAATGCTCCTGTCCGGAATGGTATTTAACATCAAGCTTACTCTACGCGTACCGGAAGATAAAATCTATATTCGGCTTGAAGACCTTATTGTTATCACCGAAACAGGCACAGAAATTGTATCTGACTTTGTCCCTATGGATATCAAAGGTATTGAAAAACTTATGTGTGAAAGAGGCATGGTGGATCAATACAAACCACTCAATGAAAAAGATTATGACAAATACTTGAATCGATGAACCGAAAACAAACCCTTTCCTTTTTCCAGATCATCCTCCCCGTCCTCTTCCTGGGAGTGTTGATCCTCTACGGTATGGTTATCCGACCTAAGTTTTTAGGACAAACTGGTTTTCCTTTAGAGATTGTTTTTATGCTGGCGGCGGTGTTTGCCATTGGCGAATTAATGATTATCGGATTTAAATGGAAAGATATACAACACGCTTTTATTCAAAAACTCTCTCGGGGATTTCCCGCGCTTCTGATTCTTTTTGCCATTGGAATCATTATCGGAACATGGATAATCAGCGGCACGATCCCCATGCTCATTTATTATGGGGTTCAATCCATCAATCCATCTTATATCTATGTTTTGGCATTTCTAATTCCCATTATTTTCTCTACATTAACCGGTACATCATGGGGATCAATCGGTACTATCGGAGTGGTGATTATCGGTATCGCATCAGTCATTGAGGCCAACTTAGGCATCACCGCAGGTGCCATTGTGGGCGGCGCCTATTTTGGAGACAAACTATCTCCCCTTTCAGATACAACCAATATTGCAGCCATGGCAACGGAGGTGAATCTTTATGACCATATTAGATCTATGATGTTTACGACCCTCCCCTCCGCACTTATTGCCTTGGTTATTTATTTTATCCTGGGATTCACCCACCCACCAACAGGATCTGAAATTGATCCAAGACAAATTGAACCAACTTTAAATGCAGTGGCATCCATGTTTAATTTTAATGGATTACTACTCATACCACCCATCATTGTTTTATATGGTTCTATTCGGAAAATGGCCCCATTACCCACATTACTTACATCCTCATTATCCGCCGCAGGACTAGCTCTGATATTTCAACCCTACTCCATGGGAGATATTATGACAGCTCTTCACACGGGTTTTAATGTTGATATGGCCTATTGGGTCACTGCAATGCCTAGAAGTATTGACACTTTATTCACGCGGGGTGGACTGTATGAATTGATTGAAGCCATTATTTTTACTTTTATGGTATTTATTTTTATCGGCACCATTGATCTCATTGATGCCATGCCCACCATTGTGGATCGTTTATTCGGGGAAATTAAATCAAAGGCATCCACCATTGTTTCTTCCCTTTTTGCCACTGCTTTTGCGAATGGAATTACCTCCAATCAATCTGCAGCCAGTTTTATTGTGGGTGATGCTTTTGTTAAACGATATGATAAGGCCGGAATTTCACGGAAGGTGCTTTCCAGATCCATTGAGGATTATGGCACCATGCTTGAGAGTTTAGTCCCGTGGCATGCTACGGTTATTTTTCTTACCACAACTCTGGGTGTGTCCTATGGTGAATACTGGTATTGGCAGATATTATCTCTGGTTAATTTAATTGTGGCGCCGACACTGGCAATACTGGGGAAGGGATGTTTTTATGACAAGGATTGAATTGAGTTAATTAACTCACCCCATCGCAAAAAATTATAGTGTAATCTAAATCAAATTCTTCAATACATCAATCAATCGATCTACGTCCGCTTCTGAATTATAGCCCTGAATTGATATACGAAATGCTGTGTGTTCTTTATGCGTCATTACTGGCATTTCGATCTGATAATCATTATATAAAGTCTTTTTAAAAGCAACCGTATCTTCTATTGGGAAAAGAATAGTTGCCATTTGCCCAAGCCAATTGTCAGGACATATTTTAGGTAGTTTGGTAATTTCAGTAATACGGTTCCTTGCTTCTATAACCATATTAAAACATCGTGATCGTACTGTATCCCAATCATGTTCTTTTTGAAATCGTATGGCTTCTAGAACAGTAAAAAATACACTCATGTCCTTTGTCCCTTGCCATTGGAAAACATTAATAAACCGACTTGGACTATGCAATTGAGCTGAAGGTTTAAATTCTTCATATTCCTCTCCCCAGCCCCAACTTTTAACCATGGGCTGAATACCTTCTTGATGCTCTTTTTTAATATAAAGAAAAGAAATACCTTTGGGGCAGCACAACCATTTGTGTAATGCTCCTGTATAATAATCAGGATCTAACTCTTTAATATTTAGAGATATATGGGCTGGTACATGAGCACCATCTATTATGGTTTTTATTCCTCTTTTTTTAGCTTCAACTACAATTTCAGGTATAGGTAAAATCATTCCTGTAGTACTTGTAATCTGGCTGATAAAAACATATTTGGTTTGATCATTTGCAAAAGACCAAAACTCATTTAAAAATATTTCTTTATCTTCAATAGGTAGATTGATCTCAGCCTGGATATATTTATAGCCTCTTTGTTCAGCATCATAAGTCCACATTCGATCGCAAGATCCATATTCTAAATTTGTGGAAAGGACCTCCTCCCCAGGCTCAAGGTCCACATTGTGTATCACCGTGCCCACTGCATGGGTGGGGTTTGGTACATAGATTATATCTTCCTTATCACAATTAATATAGGCCCCAAGGGCTGCTCGAGACCGTTCCAAGAGTTCATAGACCGTCTCCTGCATGAATTGGACAGGGTGACGTTCAAGGTCTTTTTGGTATTGCTGATAGGCCTTAAATACGGGTTTGGGACAGGCACCATAGGAACCATGATTCAAGAAAACGATATCAGGATCAAGATTAAATAACAGTCTAAGGCTTTGGGAATCATTTTTCATGTCATTTAAAATAGGGGGGTTAGTCTAAACAAAAAAGCCCCCAAATAGAGACTAATTTATGATTTACAATTCTGTTAACTAGTCTACTCTTTTCATCGTACGTTTTGTTTGATCAGTTATAACTTTCCCGTTTTGAACAATATTTACAAATTGGCTTTCAAATTGATCATCAACATCAGTCGACATTTGAAATTCATTAGTATAGCGTGTATGCGTACCGTTAATAGTTAATTCTTCAATGTGATGACGAAAGGTTTTCCAAGGGGTAGGCCCACCTGACGTCATATGAATCCAGATTTCTTTTTCAAGCCAGCCATTTCCTGACCAATATACCTTGCCATCATAACCAAAATGCTTTGTTTTGATTGAATTGGTCGCCGGGTCAAGAGTGTATAGAATACTTCCCACATTAATTCTTTCTTTTCCATCCAAAGAAGTGGATTCCCATGTTTCAAGAATTGCGGACTCATCTGTAATCCATTCGTATTCTACATTAAAAATAATATCAGTATTATCAGGTAAACCTTCAAACAACCCATAACTGGATTGCTTCGATTCCCATTTTCCAATATATGGGCTTAGGTCTCTTAATGCATCATTGGCCTCACTTTGTGAGAACAATAATCCACTAAAAATAAATAGGGCTAAATATTTTTTATTGATTTTTTTCATCACTTTTATCCTTTTTGTAGAAAATTTATTTTTTGAGGACTCTCAAATGGTCCATTCTTTCACAGCCCTCAAATATTGATATATTGAAATCTAGTTATTTCACCATGGTTAATACTTCTTGTGTCCTATTGAATGTATGATCTGCAAGAACTTTAATTATATTTTTTTCAAAACTACCTTCGCCATAGATTTTTTCATAATCCGCTCTAAATCCATTAGGTAATCCCAAAGCTCCAGCCTTTTCAAACCTTGTCCAACTCTTAAAAGGATAGACAAGCTGAAAATCAAATTGGCCTTCATTTGAGAATTTATTTCTATAAATACGTCTAGCAATTTTTGCATTTGTTTTTCTTAAGACTTTAGTGATTGACCCGAATGCTTCTTCAACTGCAGCTAAATGTCCTGGCCCTTGTTTTACTGAATACCTTTTAGCCAGGATATTTTCACCAACCGTTTCATTCTCTGGGTTGTAAGTTAGCTCTTCATCTCTAATCATATAAATCACATCAGTCTCATCAGCATATGGGCTCACATTCTTCTCCCAATCTATTACATGATCATCAGTTAAAGCTTGATCCATATGAGCAAATGTGGTGGGTCCAACTGCCCAACTATAATTACCAGAATTTGGACCAGTATTTACATACCAAACGTATGCTTTTGGTCCATCTTTACCATTATGGTACTTAGCATTGTGTTTCTTAACACCTGCTTGAAGTTTAGCATTTTTTCCATCTCTAAGCTTAAGAGTTGAAGTTTGGAACATGATGTAATCCTGTGCGAACAGGGTCGCACAAGTCATTAAGGGGATTAAAATCCCTACGATTCGTTTTACCATTGTTTTCTCCTTTTGGTCTAATGAAAGTAGTATTATTTTTTTAATCATGATTTTTTTCTTAATTAGATTTGGAACTCAGATCAGGCCTGACTTTCCTCAATTCACTGGTTGTTTTTTTAACTGCACCGCTGAAAATATTTTGCAGCCTTTTTACCTCTTTTTCGCCAAACGCCTTTCTCATGGATGAACCCATCTCATACATTCCTTCAAATTTATCCAAAGGGTGAACTGAAGCGTAAACACCCCCTTCACCGCCCATTACTGTTCTGTAGAAGTGGTGCTTATGACCATCTTTCAACTTTATATGTGATTCATTCGCTTTCCCTATGAAATAAGTAAAGTCAGCGTCCTTGCCTGGCCTAACGTAAAAGTAGGTGACCCTGTACATATTGAAGTTTGCTTCATAAGGAAGGCTCAACTCAGGCATATAAGCTACATAACTTGTCTGAATGGAAGAGGAGTTCTCATCAACGTAAGGCAAAAGATTCATCTGCCAGTCCTTAACATCTTTTTCTGATCTCACCCGATTGTCAAAATCAACCCAGCGGTGAGGAGAAGTGAAATGAAAGTATTGACCTGTCTTCTCCCCCGCAATCACTTCGTGAACATATTCAGGCCATTTCCCATCGTTGTGAAATTTCTGGATATGATTGGCCATCCCTTTTTCAAGCTGTCCTTCCTTTCCGTTTTTGGCTTTCAAATAGAAAATGCTGTGAATACGTTCTGGTACTGCTTGAGCAAATAAGACGGCACAAGTCATTAAGGAGATTAAAATCCCCAAGCTTCGTTTTATCATCGTTTTCTCCTTCTGGTTTAATTAATTTATTCTAATTCGTGCTGGCTTGACTCGTACCTGATCCACCCGAAATTGGAGACCAATGTGAAGCACGGATTTTCCATCCATCGCCCTCTTTGACGTACGCTTGTGTAACGCGTGTCATATAATGACTGACTGCTGGTGACCCCTTCGGTTTCATGGATCCTTCTGAATAATACATGGCAACAGCCGCTTTTCCCGGTACCAAAACGATGACTTCAATATGTTTTATGGACATATTGACTTTCTCGTAAGATTCTGGCCTTCCTGATGAACTAATTTCATGTATTAGACCACCACTGGACCAAAACTCTAGAGCACCTTTTGTAGAGTATTCTTGCATTGCTTTTTTATTTTTATTCAGATATGCGTTACCCTTCATTATTTGCTCTTTGATTTCCTCTTTATCACCAGCCATCAATGTCACTGGAATAGCGATACTCAAAACAATTAATGTCATTATAATCTTTTTCATCGTTTTCTCCTTTTGGTTATTCATGGATTGATTAGTTAGGGCTGCTACCACAATAATTGTGAGAGAAATTGAGCTTTGGATAGGCAGCCCCAACTGATACGTTTTTATCTCTTTGCGAGTTTAACCCAATTGGAATGGACAGCAATATCTTTATGACCCCAAGCAATATACTTATTACGTTTTTGAAAAAAGGCTTTTCGTTCCTCTTCATCGGGCCAAGCTTTTTTAACGGCATCTGCATTAATTGAATTATTATCCGCATCAACCATGTTTGCGTATTCAGTTACATTATGAACAGGGATTTTTCCACCACCCAGAGAACCGGACCAATAATGTTTCAATTCTCTTTGACTGATTATTTTATCATTCTTCATGATAACCTTATTAAAATACTCATCAAATAATGCTTCCCTTTCTTTCGCACTACCGCCTTCAACTTGACTCATGGGTTTAAGGTAGTATTCTATAACCGTAACAACTGAATTTTTAGTGATCTTCTTTTTATTCCTTTTTAAACGGCTCGTAACCATTTCCATAACCGCCAAGTCTTTATGTTTACCAGTCCAGTATTTTCCATAGGCCGTAAAAAAAGCTTTCCGTTTTTCATCATTGGGCCAGCCCTTTTTTCTCATATCGCCTCTGGATAAAATACTATTATCCGCATCCACTAGTGATTTCCATTCTGTGATATTTACTACTTCATTCAGCGAGCCTGACCACCTATGTCCCAGGACCAGGTTGCTAACCATCAGTTTGTCTATACGATTCATTTTGGAAGATTCTTCTTCCATTAACTCACCCATTTTAGTCCATGAACCATCTTCAACTTCATCCATATTGTTCATGTAATACATAGAAATTGTCACTACGTGGTTATCAGGGTTATACTGGCCAAACATGACACCTGTCATTATAGCCAAGGTAAATAGGAACTTTGTTTTCATTGTTTTCTCCTTCTTGGTTTGTTTACTTATTTTTACAATTATTGAATTCAATAAAATGTAGGATAAAATATTTTAAATATGATCAGAAGTCTGACCTAGATATTGGGGGAAGGGGTATGTTAAAAAGAGTGGACAGACAACTACTGTTGGGGTGATTCTCCCATGAGCAAACCCCCCGGTCTGTCTGTTGTATAATCAAATTACCTCATGCTTAATTGAATTAAGAATCAAGTGTGGATAGTCAAAAGTAGATTTTAAATTATAGGCAAGTCAAGAAGATAATAAACATCAGTCAAGAAGCCATTGTCTCTATATCATAATTTAATTGTATTTATATAATGAGAATATTTTGTGATTTTAATTATTGAGGAGGAACTTATGATTCATTCTTATCATCATCTACATTTTCAACACGGATAAAGTTTTTGAGTGTCCACCCTTTTTGGTTAGCAATTCGCCTAATGCTCGTTATGGCAATAATAATAATGACGATCCAAAAGATTTGTACAAATGTGAAATTCATAGCGGAAAATACGATATGGAATGAATTCGTAGTAATTCTAAAGTTTCCAACTCATTAGCTTTGGTCCAATTATTTAATGATGTAAATATCGCCCCTCTCTTTCAAGAGGAGGGGTCGAGGTGAATTAAAAAAATTACTTCTTAGGCACTGGCGGCGGGCCTGGGGCTATCATTGCTTCATATTTGCTTGAACCCTTCCGCTCATTGAATTCTGCTGTTACTTCTTTTACCAATTGGGGATCTTCAAATAAATCCACCATGGTCATACCCAATGCCTTTGACGCTTGAATCATTCCCTTATGTCCAATAGACATTCCTGTACAGGCCACCACAGCCCATGAATGCCAGGGTGCATCTTTAGGGGCTGCCGGTGTTGATAACCGTACCACAGGTACAATTTGACTCACATCCCCCACATCCGTGGAGCCACCTTGCGCCGGCTTGGTTTCTTTCAATGGATAAATGGCCCCATCCATACCTACCTCCGGTTTGCCTGTGGCCCGTTGAATCTCTTTCGCATATTCCATTTCTTTATTGGTGTATTTGATAGGACCCAACATTTCAAAATTGACCTGAATCGCAGCAGCACCACGACGGTTTGGTAAAATTTCATAAATACCGGAAATCAGATTAATCTCGTGCTCCACTTCTGCCATGAGGGCGCCTGCAGCGGCCATTCTCATCACTCGTTGATAAACCACATTTAAACTTTCTCGATCATTCTCTCGCACTCGGACCCAAATCTGTGCTTTGTCCGGAACTACATTCACAACATCACCCGCCTTTTCAATTTGATAGTGGATCCGGGCCGTGGGTTTAATATGCTCCCGATAATAATTGATGCCCGTGGTAAAAAGTTCCATTCCATCCACAGCGCTAAAACCATTGAAAGGATCCGCAGATGCATGGGCGGATTTGCCATAAAAATTGACGCGAAAATCGATGAGTGCTTTGCTGCTTTGTGTGGCGGCTTCCATATCATCCCCGGGGTGCCAATCCACACAAACATCGAGATCATTGAATAAACCGGCTCGGGCGAACCATACCTTGCCAAAGATGGTTTCTTCTGCAGGGGTGCCGTAAAAAACCACCGTCCCTTTGATCTTACCCTTGGCCATCAATTCTTTAATGGCGACGGCGGCACCAAGACTGCCCGTGCCAAATAAATTATGTCCGCAGCCATGCCCCGGGGCACCTTCAATTAAAGCTTCTTTTTCTGATTGCGCTTTCTGTGAAATGCCTGCGTTTGCGTCAAATTCCCCCAGGATTCCAATCCGCGGCCGGCCGGAACCGTATGTGGCGATGAATGCCGTGGGCATCCCTGCCACACCACGCTCTACGTTAAAACCGTTTTTTTCTGCATAGTCCGCCAGAATTTTGGATGACTTATGTTCTTCCAATGCTAATTCTGCATTGGACCAAATGGCATCACTAATTTTGATCAGCGCCTTCCGGTGCTTCTCCACTGACTTGTCGATGGCTCTTTTATTTTTGGACCAATCATCACCGGCCGTAAGTGCCACAATACTCAATAGACCAATAAAAACTAATTTCATTTTTGTTGACATTGTTCTTCTCCTTCTTTTAATTAATGGGTTAAGGTTTATTTAATTCCTTTAGACGATTTTTTTCGGTCCCAAAATTCCAACAATCAGGATGAGCCAAAATGTTTTTCATTTACTCTCCCTTTCGGGGTAGACGTTCATCCAGCATTGCGGTGTGATATACAAAGGCAGCCACTATCACCGCATTCTTTTGTATATCCTCAATGGGGATTGTATCATAATAATCGAGATTCGTATGGCCGCCGGTGCCACCAATTTTATCTTGTAAAAATTGAAAGGCGGGGAGGCCCACTCGATCAAAAGCAACATGGTCTGTACTGCCCAAACTTTGGGGCGAAATGGTGGTCATGCCCAAATCATGGAATGGTTTGATCCATGAGGTGAATGCGTCCCGCACATTTTCATTCCCCTGTAAATTCATGCCTCGAAACTGGCCCGGACCATAGTCCTGATTATAGTATGCCGATAATTTTTCGTAATCCGGTTTTAACCCAATCTCCGGGTCATTGGGATTTCCAAAATGCTTATGTACATATTCCCGAGAACCATGAATCCCCTGTTCTTCTCCAGACCACAAGGCAATCCGAATGGTGCGCCTAGGTGTCACCCCCACCGATTTCAGGATGCGCATGGCCTCCAGCATTACCGCTGTACCGGATGTATTATCCGATGCGTTTGGGCTGGCGTGCCAGGTATCAAAATGAGCACCCAGCATCACCACTTCATCTTTTAAATCGGAACCAGATATTTCACCAATCACATTCCGGGCCCATTGTCTTTCTCTTCCAATATCGGTTTTGATTTCTACCGCAATACGCACAGGAATATCCCGTTCAAGAATGCGGTACATGCGGTTGTAATGCTCCGGCGTTACGGTCACGATGGGTAAATGGTTTATGGTTCCCTGCCGATCCCATTTATCTTTTTTAGCACCGGGGCGGGCAAATCCTGGCACCATGGCCACACGGTTCCCTCTTGTTTCTAAGATGACCGAAACACCTTCTTTTTTATAGAATTCATTTCGTTCAATCGTACTAACCTGTTCCGGATCGGGCGGTGGCCGTTTGCGTCTTTTTCTTTTGGGCGGATCATTGGCTAATACAGTCAATTCTTCATCAGTAAATCGGGGTGTGCCATTTCGGATTCGTTCTTGATCAATTACCGGCATGGATACAGACAATACCGCTTTCCCTCTTAGCTTACCTCTATACTTTTCCAAATCACTTTTAGTTTTAATGTCCGCAATCGTCACCTTCATTTTCTGTCGGCCGTTGATCCCTGGTGTATGGGCGATGGGATACCCGACCATTATTTGGTAATCCGGCTCAAGCATATGAATGGAGAAAAATTCGTTATCCCAACTGACACCATAATCCATAAATGGTTCAATTTCGATATTGGTGAGTCCAATCCGTTTCATTTCTCCCGTCACCCACTTCTGGGCGCTGCGCATATCTTTTGAATTGGTAAGGCGGGCACCCAAAACGTCAGTCATAAAAGATAAAGTATTGGCAATCTGAGACCGTTCAAATCCTTCTTCCCGAATTTTGGCCACCATATTATGATCAACAGGGTATTTATCCTGCGCAATCACAAGTGTATAAAAAAGAATGAGCCATATTTTTTTCATATTAGTTATCTTATATTTTATTCTTTGTTAGAATATTTTTCATATTAATTCTCAATCATTTCCTGACGGATAAGTTCTACAGGAATATTCCCTGCCTTATTAAACGTATCTAAAAATTTACTAAGTACAAATGGTTTCCCTTCTGTTTCAAGCTTTTTCGCATATTCAGCCATGAGGTTTTCAATGAGATATTTTCCCGTTACATAACAGGTGCCGTATCCTGGCTGGCGAAGGTAAAGGTGCTGCTCAAATTGAAGAAGGTGGGGCTCCCGCTTCATCCACCCACGGGGAGTCCATTTCACATGAACCTGTCCTGCTTCAGCCATGGTCATCATATTAGCATGGGCATAGAGAGAACCCAATCCTCGGGCGGCGCGCTGGGCTAGCATAATCCAGACAATTTCTCTTGATCTCGGGCTGTCTTCATAGAGTCCCGTGTGCATAAACATTTCTTCTACTGATGTGGCGATTCCCTCATTTTTGGAATCGTACATATTGTACAAAGGTGGTCCTCTTCGGATGGGATTCTCATGTGGATTATCTCGAACTTCCGCCAAGTCGAACCAGTGGTACATATGAGAATAAAGCGGCAATGGATCAAAGTGCATCCCAATCGAAAAGAAATTGCGTTTTTCAACTGGAATAAATTCCCCCATATGTTCCCGTAGGGCTGGTTCCATATTTGGCTTGATGGGCATGATCTCTTTTTGTTCTAAAAACGCCATCATTTTTTTAACCGCTTTTTCTGTTAACGCTGCAAATTCTTTCGGCGTATCTGCTGAAACCATAGGTGGCAAGTCCATATTTCGCTGCTCCTCTAATTTTAGAGAGGTCCACGCCCGATCCAGTTCCCGTTGAAGCAATTGCACTTCTTCATCCCAAGTGAGGGGAACCCGGTGGACATTCTGCTGATACCATGTGTAATTATCCTTCCCAATCCCAGAAGGACCATTCTTTTTTGATGATTCTTTTTTTAACCATCGGATAAATACTTTATTTGCTTTTTTTGCATTGTCCAATGCCATGAATAATTCTGGATCTTTATTCCTGCTATGGTACTTACTCAATTCTTTTTGAATGGATTCTAAATGTTCTCCCTGTTGGACAAAATTTCGAATTCCTGCAATCCATAGATCTCGGGCATTGCCGGTGAGATTTGCTTGTGCCTGTTTAAGGAAAGGTGAAATGCTTTTTAATTCTCGGGTGAATTGCTTTTTTGATTCACTTGATAAGGGCAGTCTATAGGTCCAATATTCTAAGGTACCATGGTTTGTCGGACCTTCATGGGCTGGCACGTCACTTTGATACATCCAAATCGTTTGATAAAAAGCAGGGTCTCTTTCCCAAGATTTTAAAATACGGTAATTAAAATCGTATCCGTTCATTTCTGCTGCCACGATCTGCCAATCCACTTGGGACGAAATTGACCAACCGGTGGTATCGATTCGGGAAAGTCGTTTTTGAAGAAATTTGAATTGTTTATGTCTTTTTTTAAATTGGGTTTTCGTATAATCTGGTGCCCCATTTTTTAAAGGCGGAATTTCAAATGACCGCCACTCGGAAAAAAGTTTTTGAAGGTCATGATCATTGGATGGTGATTGGGAGAATAGGTAGACGGAAAAGGATAAAAGGGTAATGGTTATTAATGCTTTTTTCATGTTATGCTCCGTTTTGTGACTCCCTTTTTAAGGAGGGGATTATGGGATGCTTGACAATCAATGTATTCACAAGATTCATTGGATTACTATCCCAACACCTTATGGAATCCATGATTGAACCGTTCCATTTCTTCTGGTTTGGCCATGCTTAGACGGCACCAATCTGTATAAGGAGGAAATGGACGACCCACGATGACTCCGTAATTTTCCATGGCAGGCTGAAAATCTGAAATCTGAATTCCCGTTTTGATGAAAATAAAATTGGACTGGGAATCCAAATACTGGATTCCTTTTTCATCGAGAAAATCTGTAATGACTTTTCTGGCTCTATTATTTTGTTCGATGCTGAACGCCTGAAATCTTTCATCCTGATAAGAAGCAATGGCAGCACGAAGCCCCACAATGTTCAGTGAATCGGTGAGGTAAGATTCCATCCGTTTGGCAATCTCTGGAGTGGTGATGGCAAAACCAACACGCAAACCCGCAAGACCATGAACTTTGGATGCTGTTCTGGACACAATAATATTTTTCCCTTCTTTTACCAGTCCGATCATGGAACGGTAATTCGGGTCCATCACATATTCGTGATATGCTTCATCCACAAAAACGGTTGCTTTTTTTGAAATTTCAATACAAAATGATTCCAGGTTATCTGAATCCATCAGCTGTCCGGTGGGATTATTAGGATTGCAGAGATATACCAGTTTCGTTTTTTGGCTAACTGCAGATGCCATCCTATCCAAGTTTATGCCTATGTTGTCATCCATGGGGATACGTTTCACATTTGATTGCATGGTTTTGGCATAGCGGTTGATGGTTTCAAATGTGAGGGATGGCGAAACCAGTTCACCTTTGTCTAGACCATTCATTAGGGCCCCTTTTTTCAGAATCTCTCCAGAGCCGAATCCCACCGCAATATGATCCGATGTTACGCCGTTCTGCTTTGCCATAAGGACTTTGAATTCTCCCTTAGCACCGCGCATTGAATAAAGGTTTGCTTCTACAAATGCCCTTCGCATGGCCCGTCTGGCCACTTGAGACGGTCCGTATGGATTTTCGTTATACATCATCCGTACCGGATCATTGGCAGAACGGTTTGGGGCTGCTCCAAATAAGGGGTTATATCCGCCCATTGATCCTAAAATAGATCCACCCAAAACAGCCGCACTTTTATTGAGCCAATCTCGCCTGGTCATTCCTTTTTTCATAACTTTCTCCTAATTAATGGTTGCCCAACATTCGATCTCCACCTTGGCACCTATGGCCAATCCGCTGCCGGCAAAGGCAGATCGTGCAGGCTTATGGTTGGGAAAGAATTTTACATATTCCGCATTCATCTCTGCCCATTCGTTAATATCCTCAAGCATGCAAAGACACTTCACCACTTGATCCATAGAAGATCCGTACCGTTCCAGAATTTCTTTAATATTTTCCATAGTCTGTCGAGTTTCAAGTCCAATTCCACCGGGAACGACATTCATTTTGCCCGGTATATTTCCCACTTGGCCAGAGAGATAAAGCATATTCCCCACCCGAACTGCTTCAGAGAAGGGCATATTCTGTTTGGCAAATTTCCCGGATTGAAGATATTGGACCGGCTGTCTGGATTCGCAGCTGATGAAAAAAAATAGGCATAAAATAAAAAGGTAATGATGCTTCATAAGTTCCTCCTTGAGATTCAATTTACAACTGAAAAGGAGAAAATAAAAAAGCCCTAGCATTTCGCAGAGGGCTTTTTCTTTTTTTCCTATAAGAAAAGACTATTTAGGCCCATACATCATCATTATTCCAATAATTTTTTCAAGATTTCTCTGCTCGCATGGTCTGTAACTAACCGAGCTCGGTTCGGACGAAATTTATCTTCCACAATTAGGGCAATCACATCCATTTGGCTTGTCTCCAGGGCATTGTTACATATATCATCTGCACTTAATGTCATATTGCCCACCCGTTTTCTCAACTGGAACTCGATCCCACCTACGCCATTAAAAGCGCGGTAAATAATTTCGGTGCACACTTGGGTTGCCGCATCATTAAAATCAAAAGAAAAATCATATCCATTGCCCAGGTAGGAATGAACCATACCGATGGCTTTTTGGATTTGGGCAGGATTCAATTTGGGCCGAAGTATCACCATTCGATTGACTTTATGATCCAAAACGTGATCAATTGAATTGGAGATGACCCCTTCAGATACGGATTCAATAATATCATCGCCGGGCTGGATGAATTCTCTTTTTTCCGCCGATAAATGAAGTGAAGCCCAATCTTGTTCATTCCAGGATTTCCTGTCTCCCACATAAATAATCCCATGTTTAAATGTTCCAGGTAAAAAAATATTACTCATGTAACCCGCGGAATATGTTAAAATTATATCTCCCGGTCTCAGTATTTGTTTTATCTCATTTTTTTCCATACGGGTGAAATAAAGATTATCGGATACGGGAGATTTAATATCGCCCACCCATGTTAAAAGGAATGCTTTGAGTGCCTCATATTGACCACCAGATTGTTCGATTAAATATTTTGCCTGTTTTTTGATATCGCTATGGCGCAGGAGGTTTGTGATTTCTGGTGTCAGCAACACATAATGGTTCAAAATTTCTTCTCGATGGTTTACATGAAATGTTTGAAGTTCTTCTAATTCATTAATGAGTGGCACGTACAGTGTGTCTGACAAAAGCTGATTCAATGGGGATCCTGTTAGATGGAGTTCCTTAGTATAAAGCTCCCAGGCAATATCCAGCTCTTCCAAATTCTCCGGATTGGTGAGGCTATTGAATATTTTTTCAAATGTATTTTTAGGAATACCACTCCGAAAATAGGATTCGTTCAGTTTATCCACCAGTAGATCATCCTTCATATTGATGGTAATTAAATGGCCACTGGCTTTATAAAGGGTTAATGCAGCATAATACCCAATAACAAATGCTTTCATATTCGTTTCAGGATCATCGCTAAGTGTATTGTAATCTCTGTATTTTCCGATTACCTCCCACAGGGATTGGCGAAGGATTAAATAACGGAATAAAAGGTTTTCAATATGGTCATTTTCTATATTGGAAATATATTTTTTGTTAAGTCGAGATGAATCTTCATGGAGGGAAACCATCTCCTCAAACATTTCACGGAGGGCACCCTCAAAAATCTCTAATTGGTGAATATCGGATTCAAATGAATCCTGTACAGCCGGTAAGGGTGAAAAGAAAAAAGCCCCGGAAAGAATATGAAGGATGATTTTATTTTTAATTGAAGTCATTCAGAATATTTATCCAATTTTTTGACTATCCATTTTCCTAATAGTACTGCTTCAGTCAATCAATGGCTTGAATAACCGCCGGCAGAAAGGATGCCGAATATTAAGGTGGAAATGATGAGAATCAACCGCTTCATTGATTTAATTTTTAACCGAATCCTCTGATACGACAATAGTTATTCTGTCTCCCTTCGGGCTGACTGCAATTCGGGTAATGCCACCCAATCCGAAATCTGATACATCACCAATCTTAACCCAGTCCGTATGGTTATATGGATCAAAATTATATAGTTCACTCCCCTCTCCCATGATGATCGCACCAGAATAAGTGACGGCAAAATCTTCGGAACCCTTCAATGCGTGTATCATTATTTCGATCTCTCCTGATTTCGGATCAATGGTATTGATCCTCCATTGCTTTTCTTTTTTGCTGATATAGGCCACGCGATTGGATTTGGGCAATTTCAAAATGGTTCGACCGATGGTGGAGTCCATAATTTGATTCTTATCCGATTTGATATTATTCAACTGAAGTGTCAGTGGATCCCCCAATACAAAGGTTATGAGCTCCTTTCTATCAATCCAGCAGTGGTAACCAATTTTCAAATCTTTGACGAGCACCTTTGGTTTCCCAGAATACATGCTGTATTTATACAACAGCTGTGTACCGTCCGGATCTAACCGAATAGCAGAGAAGGCATTGCTTGTTCCAATCTGAAGAGGGGAATACTCACTCCCCTTGGTGTCCGTCATCCATATTTTCTTTCTGGATTTAATATGGTATAAGCAAATATCCTGCTGGCCATTCCGTGTGGAAGAGAATAAAATCTGCCTTCCATTTTTCATAAATGAGGGCTGGTTATCATAACCGGGATTATCCGAAATATTAACCGGATTGGCGATGGCATATTTATCATCAACCGATATTAGGTCAAAAAGATATATTTCTGATCCGGTCTGGGCATTAATAAAGGTCAGTATAATAACAAAGAGGATTTTTTTCATTTTCTGCTCCTTTATTTGAGCAATAGACATTTCATCTTTTATTGCATCATAATCTTTTTAAGCACTTCTTCATCATCAATTAACAATCCAGATCTAATTAATCTCGGCGTCATTTTTTTCAAGTTTGGATTTGATTTAAAAACCGACTTAAAAATTGGGAGCGCTTTATTAATACGCCCCCCATTTACTAACGCAACCGCAGACCAATAAGGTAATTCAGGATTTTCAGGATAATATTTGCTAGCTTTTGTATACTCGGTTAATGCATTATCAATTTGATCTAATTCCATATAATAATCACCTTTATTAGCATGTTTATATGCACGGTGAATTCTAATCAGACGTTTTAATTCTTTTAAGGGAGTAGGATGATCTTCAATACGAAGACTCATTTTGGTGTCTTTCCATTCTACACCAGTTGGCTCACCAGACATAATAACCATAGCTGCAGATTGCTTACCTCTAATATCTCCTCCTTCATTTTGCGCTGCTTCTAGTGCCGCCATCATTCTATCAGCTAAATCACCTGCTGAATTTTCGAAGGCGACGGCCATCGCTTTTGGTACCGTACTATTTTCCATCATATTTGCTTGTACTGAGTAATTATTTCCAACAACATGATTAGCATAAACAATACACCGTTCCCCTGTATGAGCTGCTACATTACCATTAATATCAATCATCCCAACCTGACGAACAGCCTCCGCCTCATCTTTATCTATTAAAGATTTTAGCGCTTCTTCAGCACTCATTCCACTCTCCATTAATTCCAATCCATCAGGTCCATAATCAACTTTTACAAAGGATTGTGTTGCAACTGCACCTACGCCTGCCTTTACCCATGGAACTAAAAAGCCAACTGAAAACCAGTGACTTTGTACTGCAGCACCTAATTCACCGGTTTCTTCATCAAGGGCAACAATTGAATATGTTGAAATTGGTCGATGATCAGTAACATTTTGTGATAAAGAAATTGTACCAAGGAAAAAACATATAACAATTGATCGTTTCATTTAATTAAATATGACCTTTTCTGATAAGAAATAATAATATTCCCCCAGTGAGTAAACCTGATATCAATGCATAAAACCATATGGATAATCCCGGCTGCAGAAACATAAATAATATATAGATGATGTTAACGACAAATCCACCCAATAACATTCTTTTAACCCATATCATCTTTATTCTCCTTTATTTAAGCCCGAGTTGGGTCATGTAATTATTTTGGTAAGTTTGATGCACCAGTTTCATGCGTATATACTTTTCCATCCTTGAAAGTAAAAAAGGCTAACACAGCCTGCACATTGCCATCCTCAAACGTTACAATTGCATGTTCTACACCAACCGCGTCATTTTCAAAAAGAATTCTAACTTTATCTCTATTAATATCTCCACTCATTCCCCAGGCAATAACCTCAGATTTTGATAGAATTTTACCAGCTGAATGTAGCGTAAATTTGTAATCATCATGTATACAGTCATTCATGCCCGCTTCATCGCGGGAATCGAGGGCCTTTCCCAATTTTTCTAGTATGGACATAATAATTCTCCTTTTATTTAAGCCAGAGGCATTTCATTAAATTAAGCAATACTCTCTTTTTGAGTTTGGGTGGTCAAATATGATCAATATATTCATTCAATACTTTCCTCAAAGTGGAATGTAAGCATAAATGTGGGAAAATAAAAAACCCCGCTACTGCGGGGTTCGATTGAGATAATTCTCTAATTAAAAGAGAATTAAAATTCTCCATGTTGATTTATGTTGGATTAATGAACTTATTTTTTGCGAACCAAGCATACCGGTCTTTTTCTGTATCTTTTATGTTTCGGGTGGAGGTGATAATTCTGTAATATTATATTTTATAGAGTCTAAACATTATAAATCTATTGGAAAATTACTTGTCCACAAGATCGCATCAAATACAAGACAATGAAATGAAATTATACCTAATCCAATCACAGATAATTTATGAACTTTAGTATTCTTAATACCCTTTGCAGTTGCTAATCCAACTGTCATAAATAATATGGATAGAGCGGTACACCAAAGCTCAATTCGAATCATATTCCATGAATACGCATTTGGAAATTCTAAATAATTAAAGGTTGAGTGAATCCACATCGAGGCAGAAACTAAAAATAAAATTAAGAGTGTTCTCATTATACTTGCTTCATATTTACCGCCAAAGAATTTTAGATTCAAACCTTCATTAAAGATCAAATAGTACATTCCATAACAATAACCAAAACCAGAAATAAACATAAACATCGTAATCCATGGCTGCCATGTTTCTGGAACTCCACCCCAAATTTGTGCTCTTAATACTGTATGTTCTAGTAATGCATAGACATATCCTCCAAGCACTGATAATCCACCAATGATATTTATCCACAAAAACTGTTTTTGAATACTCATAATTGATCTTTCTTTACTCAAATTGATAATAATTAAATAACATACCTTTTCCATTATATGAATTATCATAGAACTCACCTACACCCTTTTCACCATTTGGGTAAGTCATTACACCTTTTCCGTGATATTTACCTTGATCATTTACATCTCCCTTATAATTGGTTTTGGGAGCAGTAGTACAACTAACCAGTAATAGTATGATGAGCCAGAGGCGTTTCATTTAAGTAAAAGCATCATCCCCGATTTAATTGATACGCTTTATTCTTTTGTTCCAATTCCTTTGAAAAAAGTGTAGCAGAAAGTACCTCCATTTTCGGCTGTTCTATTTAGATCCTTAATTCCTTTTTCAAATTCTTTTTTACTAATGAGGCTTTTTGATACAGCCTCTTTTGAAATCCCTTTAATCATTGCTGTAAATGTATTTTTGGTAAACCCTTCTACCCATTCAGGATTAGAATCATCTACATAAACTTGTCTTGGTGAAACTTTAATACCTTTGAAACCTGACTGATTCAAAAGTGGATATAATTTTCTTCCAATATTGGCATCTCCGCCGTTTTGTTTCTGGAGTTCAACTTGACATTGAATTGCTTTTTTAGCTGCTTCACTATCTGGATGAAAATAGGTTGATCCATGATCACCTTCAATTACTGTAATTGTTCCTTCTTTCTTTAAAACCTTTTTTAATCTAATTAATGCTTCAACAGGATTTGATATATGCTCTAAAAGATAAGAAAGGAAAATATGATCAAAATATTCATCTTCGTATGGTAATTCAAAAATATCAGCTTGCTGAAATTCTACATTATTAATTTTGTTAGTATTTATTATAATTTTTGCTTGTTCGAGTGATTTTAGTGCTATATCAATTGAAAGAAATTTTGAACTTAAATTTTTAGGCGCAACGATTTTTGTTTGTGCACCTATGCCACACCCTGCTTCAAGTATTACAGAACCTTTCGCCCAAACAGAATCATAATGTAATAATTCTGCAAGAGAATCTGCTTGATCTCGTAGTCTATTTGCTTCATAGTCAGAATATCCGTGAACGTATTTATTCATATTATCAATGTAATCAATTATTTTATAAACAAAAAAGGCTCCGTGAGAAATTTATTTGAGCCAGAGGCGTTTTATTTATTTCAGCTGTTTCTCATTGCATCAAATACAATAATTTCGAAAACTGATTTTAATAGCTTTGTTCTACTATAGTTGAAGCACGAAAAAGATTATCTGCTGCTTGTAAAATCTTTAATTTTAAAGGTGGTGAATAGTTTGGATAGTCTTCAAAAAATTGATTAACTATAGTTCTCGCACTTATACTTTGATATCCTGAAAGTGTTGCGTTAATAAATCTAGCTGGAAAGAAAATATCTCCAGTCTTTTGAATCTCTTCAAGTAATTCTAAGCTAGGTTGAATATACTTTTCTGATTCTTTACCTCTCAATGGATGGTGAAGATAAGCAACTGCAGATTGAACCCAAGGTTCTACTGCACGGTTTTCTTCTTTTTTAATTAACTCAAAAAATTTATCTCTAATAATTAAATCATTAGACAATGAAGGTATTATAAATTTAAAACGTAATTTGCGATCAGGGTTTGATATTCGATTTAATTGCGTAGTTAAGATCTTTTGACTATCATTCTTCCCTCTTAAAGCTAACTCAGAAGCAATAGCAATATAATCTCGTTCTGATAAAGTTAATCCTTTGATTGAATCAGTTTTCATCCAAATAGATTTTAACCATTCATAACCATTATCTGTTAAAATCATAGAACGTAATGACCGAAAAAACATAGAACGATTCGTCAGAGTTGTCGCTTCATTAATATGGAATCTTAATATTGATTCTAATTCATTTGCTTTTACTTCGCGTTGCTCTTTTGTTAAATAATTCCAGAATGTAGAATTGAGTCGAACCAAAATTCTTTGTGTATTCAAAATGTCATTCTCAGTTTTTAAAGCATTAATACATAACTCAATCATATCAACCGGTTTGATATTTCCGTAAAGCATATCATCCCAAAGGTTTAACCAAATTATTCCCCTTAAATATGAGTCATCGATTTTTGGTAGATTTTCTAAAAGAAATGAACGACTTAATTGATCCATTTTATAGTAACCATATCCAACACCAACTCCATTAGGTAAAATGTAATTGGGTTTACTCATTCCTTTCGCTTCTACTATTCTGATCTCTTTATCTTTTAAATAAACTGGAAGTAAGATGTCACCATTGTCATACCCTAACCTAACTTTAAGATGTTGCATCCATATTCTGTTTTTCTTTTTTGAATCTGATTGTTTGAGTGTCAATTCTTGAATTAAAGTATCTTGATCAATTACTAAATCATATTCAATTTTAGGACGATCAGGCTCATCCACCCAAACTTTACTCCAAGCTGTTAGATCTTCATGAGATAGGTCATCTAATATTCTAATCAGATCTGGCCATGTAGCATTATCATAAGCATAATTAGAAAGATATATTTGCATTCCCTCTTGAAAGGTTTTCTCACCTACAAGTAATTCAAGTTGCTTCATTACAACGGGTGCTTTTGAATAAATGATTGAGCCATATAAGGTTCCAGCCATATTTAAGTTTTCCAAAGGCTGACGTATTTCGTTTGCTCCCAAACTCCGATCCACACCGTATGCTGAGGAGTAATTACTTAAAAAACGAAGTTCATGATTTATTTCTGGAAAACTTGGATTAACAATTTTGCTCCCCATAAAACCAGCAAAAACTTCTTTTGTCCAAACATCATCAAACCAGTTCATAGTGACAAGATCTCCAAACCACATATGAGCTGTTTCATGAGAGATTAATCCAGCACGACTTAAATATTGATTTTTAGTTGCTGATAATTCTAAAAATAGACTGGCATCTTTATAAAAAATAGCACCAGGATGTTCCATGCCACCATATTGAAAACCAGGGATCAGTGCAAAATCAAATTTTTGATAAGGATAATCAATTCCCGTATAATTTTCCATCCAAGAAATAGCACGGGAATGAAGATTAAATATTTCATTTTTATTTCGTTCCACTTTTTCAAGATCTGTTTCCCTGTGGAGCATTGTCATTTTTCGACCATCTTTTTCTTGAGAAACACGTTTAAATTTTCCAGCAGTAAAAGCAAATATATAGGTGCTCACTGGTCGTGTTTCACCAAAAACTATTACGCGCTTATCATTCATTACCTGTTCTGATTGGATAGGACCATTTGCAATTGCTGTCCAATCAGTTGGTATAGATAAAGTTAATAAATATCTACCCTTTAAGTTGGGCTGATCAAAACATGGTATCGCTGTTGATGCACGATCTGGGACAAATAATGTATAAAGAAACTCATCATTCCGATTTAGAGACATATCTCCTGCTCTGAAGGAAATAAAGATAGCATTTTCTCCTTTAGAAAAATAAGAAGCCTCAATTAAGATATGCTGATTAACTAATTTATATGGAACAGCTTTGCCTTCTACACTAACAGAACGAATATAATCAGCTGGTTGACGAAAATCTAAAACTACATCCTTAGATAAATCTAATAATTTGAAATGGATAAATTCTTCTACAGTAATAGGTTTGATTTTATCTTTAGGTATATCAAAATAAAGTTTATAACGAACATCCGATATGGTAGCCTTTCTATATTGAGCTAATTCCCATGATACCCCAGATGATATAATAGAGGTTTTTGATTGACACCCTATAAATAGGAATAATAAAAGCGAGAGGCGTTTCATATGTAAAATTACACAGAAATCACCCAACAATGTGTGGTCACATCTTATATATAAGTGCCACCCACAGAATAGTGTTTTTCTTTTTTACGATAAGAGTATATTGCCTATAGCTCATTATTAAGATCGAGCAAACTTTTCAAAGAGATCACGTAATTATCGGGCAGAATATGATTCTATTTGACCTCCCCTAATACTACTATGAATTAAAATCTTCTATTACTTCAACTTCTTTTACAATATTATATAAATTACAATCAGAATTAAAAAAATGAATTTTATCTTGAATCCCGTATTGCCCCTTTGGTTCAATATACTCTGGGAAATATTTAATTTTCAAGAACTTATTTTTATTATTCATATCAAATAAAAAGCTCTCACGATTATCTACCCAAAAATTAAAAGGAGGGAAGTCAGAGATTCTATTCCCATCAAGATCAAAAAAAGCTACATCATTCACATGTACATATTCTTGTAAATCGCCAAATTCAATTGTTAAATCAGAATACTTAATCACAATTTCTTTTTCAACACCGATTTGATCTATATCTATGATTTTTATTTTTTCTGTTTCAATTCCTTCTAAAGGGTTAATCCTTTTTTGTTTGCCAGTCAATACTCCATTTTTAAACTCAGCGATGTAAATATCAATTTTTGGACCTGACTTATATTTTTTTGGACTATAATTGATGGGGTTGATTTCGTAAAAGGGGTCGGAAAGAATAATATCATATGCTATTCCAGAAAATAAAATTCCTGATTTATATTTATAACAACTGGTCAGACTTTTTGGTTTTTCAACATCCTTAAAATATTCAATGATTGAGGGATTACTCTCATAAGCTTTATCATCTTCGTTAAAATATACAACTGTACCTTCCGGGAGGCGTATATTATCCATAGAATTAAAATCAATATAGTTTTCATCTATATACTGAGGGAAAGAGGCTTCTTTTAAAAAACCGTTAAAGATATATCCCTCATATTTTTTAATTTCATAAGGATCAGAGTAAATATCTCCATCACCAAGAATGGTATAGAATGTTTTTGCATATTCTATTTTTACCCATTCACCTTCAATAATTTTTGTATCTCCTGAGCTTTGATCGAAATCATTTATTGTCAATTTAATCCCTGTTTCAGATTCTACAGTTACTTTTTGACCGTAAAGAAGTGTTTCAATTTTCTTTGCTTTAGCATCAGGAGCCTCACGAACATTTAACCCCTCCCTTGCAGACACATAATATTCCTGCCCAAAAGAAACTAACGGCACCAACAGTAAAAAAAGAATTAGCTTTTTCATTATGATACTCTAATTAACATTGTGATACTCAAATTAAACATTATAGCAAACTTACAAATAATTACCCAACACTGTGTTTACCTGATTTACTCTCAACACCACCCGTGAGGATGCTATTTAAGCCATAGTCGTTTTGGTCAAAAAGCCACTTTTTAACAATGTAATCGATGTATAAATAATCACCACAATTACTAACCAGGTTAATATTTACCAGCTAGGTTTATTTGTATCATGGAGCGTTCTCATAACTATACTAATTCTTGGTAAAAATAATTTTACACATAAAGTTTCTGACAATGATTGCAAATGTGAGTTCCCCTTTGCCCTACTCGAAATTTTTGAATTTTCCCTTTGCAGTTCGGACAAGATTGGCCTTGCTTCCCAAAAACATTTAACTTTTCTTTAAACTTCCCTGTTCGATTTTCTCCGAAAGAAAAATTGATAAACGTAGTGCCATTATAAGAAATTGCATCCTGAAGAATAGACCGGATGCTTCTGTACAAATTAGGAATACTTTGTTCAGGAATTTTATTCGAAATACTTTGAGGATGTATGCTGGCCTTCCATAAAATTTCATCAATATAAATATTACCTAATCCTGCGATATAAGATTGATCAAGAAATAACGGTTTCATCATCCTTTTTCGCTGTCCTAAAGATTGAGTCAGCCAGCCCAGATTAAACTCTTTTGAAAGAGGTTCAATCCCAAGTTTTTCTTCCAGCCATTCCAATGTTCTGCTAAAATAAATTCGGCCAAATTTCCGGGTATCATAAAAATATAAATTCGAATTGTCTTTAAATCCTATATGAAACGAAAGTTGTTTATCATATTTTTTCTCAAGAGGATGAAGAAGCAACTTCCCTGTCATTCGCAAGTGAAATACCAGGAACCCCTTGCCTAATTCAAAAATAATATACTTCCCGCGCCTGCTTAACCGAACTATTTTTCTCCCCTTAACTGCATTAATTACAGAGGATAAATTTCCATTTTCAATGACTTTAGAATATCCATTCGGCAAATCAATGGAGCGAATAAATTTATCTTGAAGGGCAGGCGATAAAAAGGCAACAACAGTCTCTACCTCCGGAAGTTCAGGCATGGATTAAACTACATTTCAAAAAAAGGCTCCTAAACAAAACTGGTTGCCTCAAAACCTCCAATTTTTGGATATCTTTGCCAATGAATGTTTGAGGAGTTAAAAAACTTTTTTATGCAAATTTGAATTGCTTTACTAAACATTATATTTCTCTTTTATTTGAGCCAGAGACGTTTCATTTTAGAAGCACCATTTTTCGGGTCTTAACAAAGCCCTTGGTATGAATCTGATAAAAGTAAATCCCTGCCGAGACTTGCTACCCAAAGTTGTTTCTGGTATTCCAGATAATAGACTGATAGCCTGCAGCAAGAATTGTTGCAGGAATATTCAATTTAGAGTCTTAAACTAAAAATTTAAACTTTTAGATCTTTTGATTTAATTGGAAGTTTTCGCACTCTTTTACCATTAGCATTAAAAATAGCGTTTGCTACGGCAGGTGCAACAGGAGGAAGCCCGGGTTCACCAGCTCCACTTGGAGGTTCTATACTAGGTACAATATGTACTTCTACTTTTGGCATTTCATCAATTCGTAAAAGCTCAAAATCATGAAAGTTAGATTGAGTTACGGCACCTTTTTCAATTGTTATTTCGCCTTTTATAGTAGATGTTAATCCATATACAATTGATCCTTCCATTTGTGCTTTAACTCCATCAGGATTGATGACAGTACCGCAGTCAATAGAGGCAACAATTTTATCAACTGATAATTCACCAGTCTTCGAAACTGTTACTGTAGCTACCTGTGCTGACCAAGAACCGAAAGACTCATGGACTGCCAATCCCATACCTTGCCCTTTTACTAAAGGCTTGCCCCATCCAGCTTTTTCAGCTGCTAACCTTAATACTGCTTTATGCCTCGGTGAATTATTTAGCATGTTCATTCTAAATTCTAATGCGTCTACACCTGCCTTATAAGCAAGCTCATCTATGAATACTTCATTAGCAAAAGCATTTTGAGAATTATAAACAGACCTCCACCAACCTACAGGGACTTCAGTGTTAGACATTACATAGTCCACTAAAATATTTGGTACGTCATAGGGCAAATTATTAGCACCATTAACTGCACTTCGATCTAATTGCCCATTTTTAAATCTTTCAGGTGAACGTTGCCCTGAAATTGAAGGAGAAACTATATGGTGTTCCCAAGAAATAAGTTCATTTTTATCTGATAGAGAACCTTTAAGTTTGTGAAGGCTCGCAGGTCGGTAGAAATCATGCTTCATATCATCTTCTCTTGTCCAAAGAAGCTTAACTGGCTTTTTTATTTTTTTTGAAATTTCAACAGCATCTGGTATAAAATCTGACCACAACCTTCTTCCAAAGCCTCCTCCCATTAAAGTCACATTTACTTTCACTTTTTCCATATCAAAATTAAGTTTTTCAGCAATAGAACTTTGAATACGTTGAGGGGACTGGGTAGGCACCCATAATTCTGCAGAATTTTTATTAACATGAGCTACACAATTCATAGTTTCCATTGTTGCATGAGATGTAAATGGAATCTCATAATTAGATTTAATTGAAATATTATTTTTCAAATTTTTTGTATTACCAACTTCTTTAGCGATTACTCCTTTATCCAGGGATTTAGTTTCCATCATATTTTTAATTTTTTTACTATCCCATGAATGAAAATCACCATGATCCCATTCAACATCAAGCGCTCTTTGACCTTTAATGGCTAACCAAGTATTTGTAGCCACCACTGCTATTCCACCTTCTACTTCAAAAACATATTTTACACCATTTATTTTGGTTGCTTTTTTTGCGTTAAAAGACTTTAAAGAGCCTCCAAATGTTTGACATTTAAGTACAGTCGCATATAGCATATTTGGTAATCTTATATCTTGACCAAATTTTGCAGATCCATTAACTCTAGAAACAGTATCTAAACCAGGTAGTGATTTACCAATTAAAATAAAGTCTTTTTCATCTTTTAAGATTGGATCAATAGGAGCATCAAGTTTTCCTGCCAATGATATTAAATCTCCAAACTTCAAAGATCTTTTTGATTTCGAGTGAATGACTTTACTCATGTGTGCTTTACATTCATTAACTGGAACTTCCCATTTCAGTGCAGCGGCCGAAACCAGCATTTCTCTTGCTGTTGCGCCAGCTTTTCTTAAACGCATATAGGAACGTCTAATTGATCCACTTCCGCCAGTGCTTTGACTTCCATATTTATCCGGATGTGTATCTGCTTGTACAACATTAACCTGAGACCAATCAGCATTAAGTTCTTCCGCTACTATCATTGGTATTGAAGTACGTATATGTTGTCCCATTTCTGACTTTGCTAAGGTTATTATAACCTTGTTATCTGGTGAAATCTTGATCCATACATTAGGCTCAAAAGAATTTTCAACTATCCCAGCAGCAACCAATCGTTCTTTATAAGGCAAA